>ULTP01037646.1_pt1 | contig 13557 bp, 11 predicted proteins | sample 1957721 | NCBI WGS metagenome assembly ULTP01 (sample SAMEA4835737, study PRJEB28245) | human gut metagenome | biome: gut microbiome; material: fecal sample | place: Denmark | collected 2008 | reverse complement strand
GAAAGCGGAACACAACCTCTAAAAGTAATAATTTTCCTAAGATACGGCTGTTCTTCATTGGCTTTCGAAACCATATATTCCGTCGACTTAGATCCCCAGACATATGGTTGAGTAGTCAAATTTTGTGAATTGGTATATTGAGGATAAAATGAAGTTTGCACTAATCGTTCGCCATTTCTTTTTACTTGAAAATTAGGAGAAGATTTTGCAAAGAAATAGCATTTAATATCTGCTTTTAAATTATCCAGTTGCGGATCTTCAATTAAGCCTTGATGTGCAACGGCAATAATCCATGGTTTAATAATATATTCAACTAATTCTCGGTTAGTATCAAGGAATGTAATAGACAAATCATTAAAATTAGAACGACGTCCTTCCCCTACTCTTCCCTGAATTAACCCTCCGGCATTAGGAATTTGAACAGAAGCCGGGAATGAAATGCTGACATTTTCATTCGGAATAGAAATTTTATTAGCTAAAATAAAACTTTCAATTTCAGCGATTCTATTTGAAATTGCTTCGTTATTTCCTAAAATATTTCGATAAATGTTTCCATCTGAATTGATAAAAGAAAGAAAATCATTTATATCATCATATTTGGTAAGAACATTTTGAATAGAACTAGCCAAAGAATTTGATCCTCTGGACGGATGAAAAGTAATTCCCCATATTTTAGTAAAAATAAAAGATAGACCCCAATTATTAGAGATCTTATTGAGAAAACTTGGAATTGGACCTATCTTCTTAGCCATTATGTTTTAATATTTAGTTGATCTAAATAGAGATATATGAACGGAAATATCCCAGGAATTCGTGATTTCATTTCCCAAGCTCAAAAACGCCAGTTCTTACGAGACTTTAATTTTCGTCTTGTAGCCGTTAATACTGATGCTTTGGCTTTGACTAGTGATGAAATAATTTATTGTACTGCGACTCAACTTCCAGCCCGTCAAATTGTAAATCAAACGCAACAATACATGGGGCTTGAAGTACATTATCCAGGCTCGGTAAAATATACCGGCAGCTCTGAATATACGATTAAATTTTTTATGGATGCCGAAGGAACAGCGCGCCAGAAATTAGAACGGGCTTCTCGAATCACTTTCAATGATACAACATCTACCGGTGATTATAGATTTCCAAGCGCAGATCAATACGTGTCGATAAGTACAATTGACTCAAAACTTAATCCTTTAGTAACATATAATTTGCGTCATGCTTCCATAAGAAATGTTAATCCAATCACATTTAACTATGAGGATGGGAGCGGTGCGCTAGTAACTTGCGACGTTACTTTTGCCTATGTGTACTATGATACAAGTGACGGAATATCTAATGTTGCTGTAGCTCAATAATAGTTTTTATTACATAACTAACAAAAGAAAAAGCTGAGTCAAATTAATGACTCAGCTTTTTTATTAATCAACTTTTTCATCTTTGGGCCGATTTGGATAAATTCGAAAATTTATATTCAATAGTTTACATAAGCACCAGACGAGTTGTTGCTTCCAAAGAGGTGGTAATTTCTTACTAATCATATTTTTAAAGTCTATTTTTAACAGATGTTGGCAAACATTTATCAGTTATCTCAAAGATATATTCAATATCTTCATTTTCTAATTCAGGAGCATACTGAACAATATTCCTGAAAAATCCTTTAAATTCAGGTTCTGCATTTGAGGAAATAATTGCATGTTTCTTTAAATTACTAACGATAAAGTTATGTTCATCTTTGGTTAAACTAACTATTTTAAAATCAAGGTCAAAATCAAAATCAGTAAAAGAATTAGCCCTGGCAAAATACTGATGTTGAATCTTCTCAATCTTTTCTTTATTCTGGTCAAATACTTCTCGTTTAAATTTGATTAACGTATAATTTTCATCATGTTTTTCAATGACCGGATCAAATTCAAGAAGCTTGCTTAAAAGCGTATCTTCTTGTTCTTCAAAGAAATCAGTAACGGTAAGCCAAGTAGCAGTATCTTTATTAAGTTTCATTAAACAGCAGTTCTTTTTAGAATTATTAAGCTGTTCGATTAAATCATCAAAATATTCTCCTCGAAGCTTATTATTTGGATTATGAAAATAATCGTTATAATCTTTCATGCTTTCAATAAGCTCTTCTTGAAGTTCTTCCGGTAGATCAACAGGAGGCTCCTTACGAGCATTAATAATAGCTTGATTTATTTTTTCTTCAATATCATTGTCAGGATTTTCCTCTATTACTTCCCTTTGCTGGTCAGCTTCTGCAATAAGACGTTCAAGGTATAATTTATCTTCCTCAATTTTATTTTTAATTTCATCCTTAAATCTTAGATCGCCTCCAATCATAACGAGATCTTTATCAACCTTCTGTTTCCATTCGTCTATAATAGATTTAAGAGATTTTGAATTATTGCTTTCAGGTTTTTCTTCATTATTCTTATAGACATTAGGATGAAGCATGAAATAATTATTACCGTCTTTACCTCTAACTCTAACATATTCTTTTATTGCATCATTTACAAATTGATAAATGAATTCAATAAAATCATTTAATTCATGATGGTAAGAATGAAATCCAGCTTGTTCATTAATAAATTTATTTTTCTTTTTATCAAATTTATAAATGTTAATTTTAATTCCGCTAAGGTCAGGATCTTCACTATTTTCTATAACTCCTTGAATTTTAATAACTGCAGTATTTGCATCAAAAATAACATAAGGAAATTCTTTAATAGTTTTTACTAATTCTTCAATAGAAGAGATGATAGAGTTATCAGATCTCCTCATATCTCCTCGTTCAATATAACAGACTAAATTGCTATATATTCCCATTGGATTCAAATAATCAACCTTTTCTAGTGTTGACTTATTCGGATCAAATTTAACATCATAAAAACAAAATATACGATCATCTTCGCAGGAAGATAAACAATTGTATTCGATAATTTCTTCTAGCTTATCTTCATGGTCGGGATAATATTTCAGGAATTCAGCTTTTTGTTCTTCAGTAATATTACTCATAGTATTAATATATATATATATTGCGCACTTAGTTAAGTATGTTTTTAACTTTTTAAAATATATTCATTTTATCCTGATTTTATTTTGGTGCTAATTTTGATAAGTTCTCCAATTTGTTTTTTAAGAGATTCTTTAATTTGATCTTTATTCTTTTGCCATTCCGTATCTAAAACTTCAATAAGTTTAATTCCTCTTTCTTTACATCGGTTTCTTTTATCTTCATGGCAGCCAGGATGTTTGGCCTCTTTCAAATTATGCCAATAATCGCCATTATACTCAATGGCGAGTTTTAATTCAGGAAGATATATATCCAATTCCATTTTATTTCCAAGTTGTGTTTTAGAATTTTTTAAAATTTTATTGGAATAAATTGATTTAATAAATTCTCCAAGTTCTATTTCTCCTCGAGATCTTTGTGCAGCGAGTGCACAATTCGGACATCCATGACCTCTTAGATGAGCATTTGGCCGTTGTGCGAAAAAACCATGTTTTGGACAATTAATATAAATTAAAGTTTGAGAATTTATATATTTTATACTTGAATAATCATAAAAATCCTTATGAACTTTCTTTGCCTTTTTAATAAATGTTTCTTTTGTATCAGTAATATCTTTAATTGCACAAATTCGGCATCCTTTGGCTTTTAAATGTTCATGGGGATATTGCCAAAAAATATTATTACATTTATTACATTTAATTTTAATCTTAATGTTAGACTGTATATATTCTACATTAGAATAATCATATTTTCCTTTTTCATGTATTTCTTCAGCTCTTTTAATAAATTCTTCCTTAGTTAATGTTTTACTTTTATAATAACAATGAGAACATCCAATTCCTTTTAAATGTATTCGTGGCTGCTGATAAAATTTTTTATTACATTTATTACAAATAATATAAATGGGAGTATATGAATTTTTATATTTTATTTTTGAGTAATCATATCTCCCAATACCATGTTTCTTTTCTGCCTCTTTAATAAAGAAATTTTTATCAAATGATTTAGCTAAATTTACACAATTTATACAACCATGGCCTTTTATATGATTAGAAGGTAATTGAACAAATCTATGTCCACATTTTTTACATATTATTGTAATTTTTGATTTGGTTCCTTTATACTCTTTTTTAGCATATGAATAATCATATCGATTTTGCCCGTGAGCTTCGATGCTTTTTTCTAAAAAAGATTGCCATGATAAAGATCGTCCTTCTTTAGCACATAGAGGGCAACCTCCATTCCCTCTTAAATGATTATGGGGGTAGGTTTCAAATATTAAATTATGTATTAAACACTTGATTATAATTTTATTATTACAATGGGTATAATTGGTTGCCGAGTAATCATACCTGTCTATACCGTGTTTTGCTTTGGCCCTTTCTATAAAAATTTCTGTCGTAAGTCGTTTAATTGCCATAAATTGGATATTATTTTATCCTGATTTTATTTTGGTGCTAAATTGAAGAGTGTTTATTTATCCAAGAAGTAAAATAGAACCTGAACTAGCCGTTATAAATGTAAATATCTTTTGTTAAACTTTCTAAGATTTAATAATTTAACTTAAAAATATATTATGGCAATTACACCCACAATTATCAGCCCGGGCGTCGAAATTTTGGAACGCGACCAATCGACACGAGCGGCGCAGTCTGCCGGAACGTCGGTCTTTATACCAATTTTCAGCCAACAAGGACCTACTTCTGAAGTTACTTCTGTTTCGACAATCAGTGAATATGTTGAAATATTCGGAGAACCTGTTACAAGTTCTGAGCGCTATTCTTATGCAACAGTAGACGCAGCATTAAATTCTGCTGCTTATGTAAGTGTTTCCCGACTTCCTTATGGTGTAGACTTAGGAGATACTAAATCTGCTTCCGTTTCTATTCTTGCTTATCCGGCTCTTGGATATGCTATTGATTCTGAAGAAGTTTATAATGAAGCTACCCCTGAACAACGTATTGATACATCTGTTCAGCTTTATACCAAGGTAACCCGTTCTACTTCTTATACTCCTGTTTCTCCTGATATTGCTGCTAAAGTGCAGGTTCAATATTATACGGACCAGGCCGGAACTCCGTTAACTAATTTCACCAATAAGGTTACGATCTATACTAAGAATGGATCTGAATATACTGAGGTAACAGATGTTCCAACTCAGAATGCTGTCTTTGCAACTTATTATGTTCAATCTGCTAATAATTCCTTTAAGCCTATTACGAATTATTCAGATGGTTCCGCCGGTATCAAAGGTGAATATGAAGATTCCGCTACATTTTTAATCGGTGAACCTGTTCAGTTTAATATTTCTATTGAACAGTATTATCGATTTTTAAATGGACAAGCTTTGGATGGTTCTGGAGAATTTAACTGGTCCGATGCAATTCCTCAAACTATTTCTACTCAGCTTGCCGATTTGGGGCAGTTTGCTTTCTTAGCTCTTAACTTTGGCAAGACGGTAACAAATGATCTTTTTGAAGGTTTTTATCTTGCGTTATCCGATAATGCTTTCTCTGATCCTGGTACTTCTTATGCGGCCGTGCGCAAGCTTAAGACTGTAACTCAGCTTCCTGCTTCTATTGAAGAAGGTCTTACGGGTCTTCAGTATACGACTGTTCCTAATGAACGCCTTGACTTTAAGCTTTCTTCTCCGTTGAAAGGATGTATCTCTCAGGTTATGGAAGAATCCATCACTGATTTTGATATTTCCGGAGCTCAATGGAATGATACATTAAATGTAGGCGTCTTTAAGGTTCGCCAGGCTACTAATTCTGGAGATGCTCTTAAACTTTCTGCCCTGATTACTCAAGGATATAATGCTTCCTTAGAATATGGACGACAGACTACTTCCAAGTATACTACATCTGCAGTTAACTTCTTTATTGAGAATACAACGGCTAATGATACTTTAGTTCGCATGTTTGTTAATCCGAACTTCTCAGGAGCGTTAAATTCTCGCGGACTATATGTTGACGGTTCTCCGAAGATTAAGGTTCGTATTTATGCCCAGCAATTGCTTGACATTGCATTGACTGATGATGAAATGGCGGGTTCCATCGAAGACATCATGGCTTCTCCGGCCGGTATTTCAAAGGCTGTTCTTCAAAGTATTCCAACTGATTATCCGACCTTTGAAATGGGTGATTCCATGTATCCGTTAGGTTTATATGCCCGTTCCAATAATGCTTCTAAAATCATTGGTAATCTTCCCAAGAAAATCGAGGCTGCTCTTGAATTAGTTGAAAATGAAGAACTCTATGACGTTGACCTTTTGTTAGAAGGCGGCATGGGAACTATCTATGTTGGAGCTATGGATGCAGCTTATCGAAGCTATAAAGAAAAGCTCCAGGCTGCAATTAAGGCTGATACCGATCGTGGAGATGGCCAAACAACTGAACAAGATAAAGTTAAGGAGCAATATCCGAATGGATATGATCCAGAAGCTGCATTATTCGATGATACCAAAGTTATTCAAGGTGTAACGGATATGCGTACTGGTAAGTCTACCTTATCTTCCGCGGCTGAACAAGTGATCGCTAATCATCGAGCTATTCAATCGGCTTTCTTAAAATTAGCTTCTGCTCAGCAAGAAGGCGGACGAGGCGATGTATTCTTCATTGGTGATACAATTCGTCAAATTTCCGTCGAAGGCAAGGATAACAAGATTGAAAAACAATTTGGAATGCCCTTAGTCAATGCAGCTTATACTGCTCTGGATAATGTTAAGCATTCTTTCTCGACTTCAATCTACTGGCCTAACAGGCATTTATATGATGGATTAGCTTCCTCTTATATGGCTGTTTATCCGTATTTCTTAAAGGTACAAGATCCTGTAAACAGTACTCAATTCTGGGCTCCTGCTTCTGGATTTGTCGCTCAAAAGATTGCTGCTACGGATGCCTTATATGGTCCATGGCAAGCTGCCGCTGGCATGAATAATGGTGTATTAAGTTCTGTGCTTGATATTTCCTTCTCTACTCAGCAAAAGCAACGAGATGATTTATATCGTATTTCTCTTAATCCGATTATCGTATCTCCTTCTTCTGGAACAATGTTGTACGGAATTAGAACTATGATAAAGCGCGACTCAGCGTTAGATCAAATTTCTGCCCGAAGAACAATGCTTTACATTCTTAAACTGTTGCGTGATACAGCCAAGCAATGGCTGTTTGAAGGTAATACCTTGTACACCCGTTTGAATGTAACAAATGTGTTAACTCCAGCATTTGATGCACTACAAGAACAACGAGCAATCTATTCTTATGTTCTTGTTTGCGATGAAAGGAATAATACGGAAACTGAGATCGATGCCGGTGTAATGCGTATCTCAACATATGCAGCTCCAACGCGTAGTGCAGAACGCATTCTCATTGACTTGACCGCTTCTAGATCTGGCGTGATTTCAACAGAATTTAGCGCTTAATACTGCACTAAATTAACACCGAATAATTTTAAGGGTTTCCATATTTTCTATGGAAACCCTTAAAATTTATATGAGAAAATTAACATTAGAAGAATTTAAAGAAAAAGCTAAGTCAGATCAATGACTTAGCTTTTTCTTTTAAAGGTTAACCAATCCTCCAGTTATCCAACCGCTTTTTATAAGGATCATCTTTTGGCCTATCAGCAAGTGTTTTAAGACCCGCAATTTTTTTACTAAATTTTTCAATTTGATCGCGAATATTAACACTATATTTGTCTAAAAATTTTTCACCAAAAACATTTATAATAGCTTTTGTAACTTCATAACTTAATTGACTATCTTCTTCACCTATTTCATCAATATAGTTTTTCAAAACTTTTCGACGTTTTTGAAGACGCTTTGTAATAGTAGGATTTTTAGCAAAATTCTTTGGCCCTTCTATTTCTAAATCTTCAAGAATAAAGTGTTTAACATCTTTTCCATATTTTTCGCTAATTTTCTTAGCAACTTCTTCAAGTAAAGCCTTTTTAGATCTAGGAATATTCTTAATTCGAACAATAAGATTTTTGGGAACATTTATATCTTCAACGAGTAAATTAGAAAATCTAAGTTCTTTTACTTTAAACTTTTTCATAGTAATTATTTATTAGCGTATAGATTGTATAAAAATCATTAATACACTTACTATTAATTTAGTACCAAATAAAATTGAGAATTATTATATAAAATTAAAGTTTAGTTATGAAAAAGCTAACAACTGAAGAATTTATACAAAGGGCTAAAGAAATACATGGTGACAAATATGATTATTCAAGAGTTGAATATAAAAGTAGTCTTGCAAAAATAGAAATTGGTTGTCCTGAGAATGGATATTTTTGGCAAAAAGCATCAGAACATTTAAGAGGATGTGGATGTCCTAAATGTATTCCCACGGCACAGTTAACAACAGAAAAATTTATAGAAAAAGCAAGAAAAGTTCATGGTGATAAGTATAATTATTCAATATCGATATACGTAAATTGTAAATCAAAAATTTGGATTATTTGTAATAAATGCGGGCATAAATTTGAACAAATGGCTGGCAGCCATTTAAATGGAAGTGGATGTCCTTATTGTGCTAAAATAAAAGATCTTTTATCAAGAGAAGAGTTTATTGAAAAAGCTAAAAAAGTGCATGGAAATTATTATGATTATTCTAAAGTGATTTATAATGGCGTAAAAAATCATATAACAATAATATGTCCTAAGCATGGATTATTTCGACAACATGCAGGGTCACATTTACAAGGCAATGAATGTCCAGAATGTAAAAGAGAAAAGCAATTTTTAACAACTGAAGAATTTATTAAAAGAGCTCAAGAAGTTCATGGAGACAAATATGATTATTCAAGAGTTGAATATAAAAGTGCTCGTGATTATGTGAATATTATTTGTCCAAGGCATGGTGTCTTTCGACAAAGAGCATATATTCATTTAAATGGAAGTGGCTGTATTAAATGTGTAAAAGCTTCGAAAAGATCTAAAGGTGAAAAAGAACTTTTTGAATATATTAATTCGATATATTCAAGAAAAATTATAAAAAATTCTAGAAATCAACTTGATAATCAATTAGAGCTTGATATTTATCTCCCCGAATTAAAATTAGCCTTTGAATATAATGGAGATTACTGGCATAAATTACACGAAGATCGAAATCTGGGTTATCATGAAAATAAAAGAAATCAATGTATTGAAAGGGGAATTACATTGATAGAAATTTGGGAAAGTAAATGGAAGAAAAATAAAGATCAAATAAAACTTTTAATTCAAGAAGAGATTAAAAAAGCTGAATCATTAATTTGATTCAGCTTTTTTAATTTTAATAATATCCACCATAAATGTCCGTTTGGTCATTTACATTCTGATTAAAGATTTCTTCTTTGGATTTTTTATCAATATTCCATTCATAAGACTTATCAGAAGGAGCATTCATATCTCTGACTTCTTCTGGAGTATCAATTATTCCCGCTACGCGATTATCGTAAACTTGACAATTCTTTTCTTCTCCGAAAGGAGTAATTGCGCCATCCTGATAACTATACTGAAATCTTTTCGCAGTTATTTTCCAGACATAATGGGCAAATCCCATATTCAAATTTTGAGAGATTAACTCGTCTTCTTTATTTGTAACCTCAAATAGTTTAGCCCCTCTTCCTCCAGGCCTGTCACATCCGAATTCAATAATTTGAATCAAATCAGAGGGTTTAGGCTCATATCTAAGTTTTAAATCTTCAAAAACTTTCATTCCTTTAGTCTTTCGATTAAAGGTTTTAATATGAATATAAGCCGTAATCGTATCATCAGCGAAGAAGCCGCCCATTGGTCCTAAAATTTTAGGAACATCTTTTACTTCTACATATGCTTTAATTTGAAACGGTTCTTCATATTCTGCAAGAATATCTTCACCCCAAATTTTATCAGAACGCTTTATATTAAATTTATAAACAAAATAATAAATCGGCATTCCCGCAGAATTAATAAGATCCTTCCAGGCAGAATCAACAACTACTTGCTGGCCGCCTAAATTTTCTAAATTATTATAATCATTACAAGCATCAGATACATCCATCCAAGGTAATGATTCATCCAAAGAACCTTCCGGTAAATCTTTAGGCAGGAGAGGACAGTATGGCTTTGTCATGATGTTCAGTAGAGGTTAAATCATTTTTATTAGGATCTTTTTCTTTAGGCCCATTATACTTTATAAAGTATTGTTTACCAGATTGAGTCAAATAGATATTGTCGCCAAGAGGTAATTTCCATCCTAAGCCTTTATAAGAAGTTAGCGGCTTTGTAGCTTTAATCAGAACAAGAAGTTCTTCCAATGCCGGCCCTATCACTTCCAGCGCTCCAGAATTTTCTCCAATTTTTAATTGTTGGGTAAGTTTAGATAAATGGGGCAATTGTTTTTCATATTTTGTAAGATATGTATTATCTTGATATGCCCGAGTAGTTCCTAAAGCAATATTATCGGCTTTTTTCCCAGAACCTTTTATTCCTTTTTTACCAGAAATAGAAGTAAAAATAGCATCATTAGAAGCATATTCTTTTAATACTTTTAAAGATAATTTTTTTACTTCATATAATTTCATAAAAATTATTTAAAATACATTTATGATTAAAGATTGGACAGGCGGAAATTCAGGATTTTATTCAGTAAATCATCGAAAAAAGGAGATTGAAGTAGAAGAATATGATTTTTATTGTACTCATCCTGAATCAATAAAATTATTTTTAAAAGCAGCTAAAAATACTAATTTAATAATTCCTAATAATATTTTAGAACCATGCTGTGGTATAGGTTCGATATCCAAAATATTAAAAGAAAATGGATATTCAGTTTATTCTTCTGATTTAATTGACAGAGGATATGGGGAAGAAACTGGTATTGATTTTTTAAAAACTAATAAATGGGATAATCAATTTGATTGTATTTTTACAAATCCTCCTTACAGATATGCAGTTGAAATTACAGAAAAAGCAATAAAAACTGTTAAAAATAATGGTTTAGTCATTATGTTTATGAAACTCACCTTTCTTGAATCAGCCAAACGTTATAATTTTTTTAAAAAATATCCACCAAAATATGTATATGTATATGTAAACAGGCAAGGTTGCGGTAAAGGAACCGATAATTTTAAAAATAGTGGTGCGGCTGCTTATTGTATCGTAACTAATTTTACATTTTTATGAAAAATAATGCAATTTTGATGCACTTTTTCATTTTACCATGCTAAATACTATTAGTAATGGAATACAAGATTTCAGAATACGCGAAGAAGAATAAAGTTTCAATCAGAACAATTTGGAACTGGATTTCTGATGGGCGCGTCACAACCAGAAGAACTGAAACTGGTCGCATACGAATAGTTATAGACGAGAATAAAGAAAAAACTGTAGCGGTTTATGCCAGAGTTTCTTCTTCTGAAAATAAAGACAATTTGGAACGTCAGAAGGAAAGATTGGTTTCTTTTTGTAATGCAAAAGGTTATAAAGTTTCTAAGATTGTTACTGAAATCGGTTCTGGACTGAATGATAAACGTCCAAAATTAGAGTCTCTTCTTTCGGATAATTCAATAGACATAATTGTAGTTGAACATAAAGATAGATTATGTCGTTTCGGATTGAATTACATTCAAAAACTCTTAGCCTTACAGGGTAGAGAAATAGAAATTGTAAATCCAGTAGAGGATGACAAAGAAGATTTGGTTCAGGATTTTGTTTCCATTATTACTTCTTTTTGTGCCAGAATTTATGGTCAGAGAAGAACTAAAAGAAAGACTGAACAACTTATAAAAGAATTGGAGAACAAAGACTGATGCAACTGGTAGAGCAACATATCATCAAGAAAAATGATAACCGTTATAAGATTTTGGACGAAGTTTGCTTCAAGTCCAAGAACTTATACAATGCTGCTCTTTACGAAATCAGACAACATTTTTTCAATACAAAACAATTTTTGAATTGGTTTTCAATAGATAAGATATTCAAGGAGAAGAAACAAGATGATTATTATTCTCTTCCTTGTAAAGTTTCTCAACAAACATTAAAACTATTAAACCAAAACTTTAAGTCTTTCTTTTCACTTTTGAAGAAAAAGAATTATACCAAAAAGAAATCAATTCCAAAATACTTAGATAAGTCAAAAGGTCGTTTTGTCGCAGTTTATACAAATCAGGCAATCTCTAAGAAAGAACTTAGAAATGGAATGATTCAACTGTCTGGAACTGACTTCAAAATAAAGACAAAAGTAGACGGTAATTCTATAAACCAAGTTAGAATAGTTCCCAAAAATTCTTATTATAAGGTTGAGGTAATTTATGAAGTTGAAGAAATAGAAGAGTTGGAGGATAACGAAAAATATGCTGCCATTGACCTTGGAGTTAATAATTTGGCAACAGTTTCATTTAACGAATCTAAACCCTTCATCATAAATGGAAAACCATTAAAGTCCATCAACCAATTCTATAATAAAAGAAAATCAGAACTTCAATCAAAATTATCTGGAGACAGAAAATCATCAAATAAAATAAACTCAATTACGAGAAAAAGAAATAACAAAATAAAGAATTATCTTTATAAAGCAAGTAGATGTATTGTTAATCATTTAGTTTCTAATAATGTAAACACATTGATTATCGGCAAGAACGATAACTGGAAACAAGAGACGAACATCGGAAAGAAGAATAATCAAAACTTTGTCTTAATTCCTCATTCTCAATTCGTAGAAATGATATCCTATAAGTGTAAATTAGTTGGAATAGCAGTAATGATGACAGAAGAATCATATACTTCAAAATGTTCATTTATTGATAATGAAGAAATGAAGCATCATGAAGAATATAAAGGAAAGAGAATAAAAAGAGGTTTATTCAGAACAAATGAAGGAAGATTAATAAATGCTGACCTTAATGGTTCATTGAATATTATGAGAAAAGTAATCGGAGAATTTCAGTATCCGATAGAGGTGTGTAGTACGCCATTGGTGAAAACTATGTTCGATACCATAAAACTCAATTAATTTCATTGATTTTCATTGAAATAAGTAACTATGTGTGGCAAAAGGAGATAAAAAATGAACCAATAATTAGATGGATTAATTAATAAAATAATTTGATTGCATAAACATATAAAAAGTGCATGTTTATGCAATCAAATTATTAAAAAGGGAGTAAGGATAAACATCCTTACTCCCTTTTTAATTTTATTTTTAAATTACAAATCAAAAATAGAATTCTTAGATTTGGCTTTCTGACTTACCTTAGAAGCAACTGGCTTTCCAGACTTATCAAAAGCAGGAGTAGCCTTAGTCACAGAAGCACCGCCATTGCGGGTAGAAGCATCATAAGCTTGTCCGCCGGCATTGGGCTTATAAGCTCCTTCAATCGGCTTACGGCGTTTTTCCGGAAGAGTAGTAGAAGCCTTGGTTACAGAAGCTCCGCCTTCATTAGGTCCAAAAGAAGCATCAAAGATAGAACCAGCCGTATCAGCAATGGTTTCTTCGTCTTCGTCAAAGTTGAATTCTTCATCATCTTCGCAACCTTCTTCATCTTCATCAGTTTCTTCAACAGAAACTTCGGCTTCATCGCCG
>ULTP01000857.1_pt1 | contig 13639 bp, 10 predicted proteins | sample 1957721 | NCBI WGS metagenome assembly ULTP01 (sample SAMEA4835737, study PRJEB28245) | human gut metagenome | biome: gut microbiome; material: fecal sample | place: Denmark | collected 2008 | reverse complement strand
GAAAGAGAGTACCGAAAAGGGAGCCGGCCAGAAGAGACCGGGACGAACGGACACAGAAAAAGACGAAACAGGAAAAAAAGATGCCGCAAAACAGCATTGAGAAGACGGTACCGCACAAATGCCGCCGAGCAGGAAAATCCTGAAAGCAAAATGCCGGATTGATAAAGGCGTATCGGTAGCGGGACGGAAACCCGCAGATACGCCCTTATCAATCCGATATCCGGAAAAAAGAGACTACCGCTCTTTCAACCGTTCGCGGAGCCGACGCCCCTCCTCTTCGTAACCCGGCTTGTCGAGCAAGGCATACATATTCCTCTTATAAGCCTCCACGCCCGGCTGGTCGAACGGATTGACACCGAGCAGGTAACCGCTTATTCCGCAAGCCCGCTCGAAGAAATAGAGCAGTCCTCCGACACCATAGGCATCTACCCGGTCGATGTCCACCCGCAGGTTGGGCACCCCGCCGTCGCAATGGGCCAGGGCAACGCCCGCTTCGGCCATGCGGTTCACCTCGCTCAAACGCCGGCCGGCCAGAAAGCCGAGTCCGTCCTCGTCTCCGCCGGCCCCTATCCGCAACTCGTGAAGCGGCGAAGCGACCGAAACGACCGTCTCGAACAACATTCTCTCTCCCTCCTGAATATATTGTCCCATGGAGTGCAGGTCGGCGGTCAGGGTAACGGAAGCCGGGAAGATACCCTTCCCCTCCTTGCCCTCGCTCTCGCCGAACAGCTGCTTCCACCACTCCCCGACATAATGGAGCGACGGTTCGTAACTGCCGAGTATCTCCACCCTGTATCCGGCTCCGTAAAGCACGTTGCGTGCCGCCGCATACTGCTCCGCCGGGTTCCTTCCGAACGGCACGCCGGCAGCCGTCGCCGCCTCCATCTCCCGAGCCCCGGCGACCAATGCACCGATGTCGACACCCGCCGCAGCCAGCGGCAGCAGCCCCACGGGGGTCAGGACGGAATAACGCCCCCCCACATCGTCCGGGATAACGAAGGTCGCATACCCCTCCCGGTCGGCCAGTCCTTTCAAAGCTCCTCTGGAACGGTCCGTCACCGCGACGATGCGCTCCCGCGCCCCGGCCTTTCCGTAACGTCTTTCGAGCTCGCCGCGAAGGATACGGAAGGCTATCGCCGGTTCGGTGGTCGTCCCCGACTTGGAGATGACGATTACCCCGACCGAACGCCCCTGCAAGGCTTCCAGCAAATCATACAGATAATCTTCGCTGATATTCTGTCCGGCAAAGACCACATCCGGCCCCGAACGTTCCCGCCGCAGACAGGCGAACGGATTGCCGAGCGCTTCGAGCACCGCCCGTGCACCGAGATACGAACCGCCTATGCCTACCACGACAACCACATCCGCCACGGCACGCAACTTTTCCGCCGCATCCTTCACCCGGCGCAGCTCCGTCTCCGTCACCGAAGAGGGCAGCGAAACCCACCCCAGAAAATCGGCACCGGCGCCGGTACCCTCTTCCAGCATCCGGTTGCACTCCCCGGCACGCCGGCCGAGCGCTTCGATGGCGGAAACCGGAACACCGGCCGCCGCCATTCCATAATCGAACCTCAACATATCATCACTCTTTACATGTCCGTTCCAATCCGTTGTCGCTTCCGCATGCCGCTGCGGCCATGCGGACCGAACGACGGTGCAAAACAGATGCCACCGACAGGAAACGGGTCCCGGCCCCGCACTTCCCGCAAACGACCGGCATACGCACTGCAATTTAACGTTTATTTGCCACAATCGGACCAAATATCCACGAGATGTCGGATATTCCCGCCCGGGAGAATACAAATATCGCTCTATTCCGTTGCTTTCCGCAAATGGAACGGATACATTTGCAACATGCAACCAAACGTATCACCGCCCGTTTTCTTATGAGAACATCAATCTTCGCTGCCTGCCTGGCGCTGCTTCTCGCAGCCGGTACATGCAAGGGCCAACCGGCACGCATCTTCCTCGCGGCCGAAAAGGAGACGACCATCAAACTATTCGGCACCGTCGACGGGGCGTTCCAGCCTTTCCACCACGCCCTCCGGGAATTCACGCTGACGCCCGGTTCCGAATCCGCCGCCATCATCGCCTCGCTCGAACGGCAGCGCAAAGGGCGAGCAACGGAACACGCACGAGACGACGGAGAAATCCGTTACGTCACGGACGAAATCGAAACCCTCGCCGAGATAGTCTCGCTGCCCGGCCTCTGCGGCCGCTACTGCCTGATAGACCTTTGGGCGAGCTGGTGCATCCCCTGCCGACAGCAGTTCCGGTTTACCGAACAACTGCACGAAATAACCGCCCGGTACGACAGCCTGCAACTGGTATATATTTCGATAGACAAACCGGAGACAGCCGACAGATGGACGAAGGCCGTCGAAAAACATGCGCTCGCCGGGTGGCACATCCGGGCCGGTCAATCCCTGCTGGAAGACATCACCCAAAAGGTCTATCAAAACAGGAATATCACGATACCCCGATACATTCTGCTCGCCCCCTCGGGAGAAATCGTCTGTCCCGACCTGCCGCGCCCGAACCGATATGAAGCGCTTGCAGCGGCGCTGGCCTCCTGCCTCGAAGACGAGGGGCGGTAATCCCGGCTACAACCCGCCGTTCCGGCCGACCGTCGGACAAGGAGTTCCCCAAAACCGGAGAGCATTTCGGACCACCGCACACCTCCCGCGAAAACCGCTACCTCTACAACCAACCTCCGTCCACGGCACCCGCCGAAAAAGGGCTGCCCGCCGGAGGACATACGTCCGACACAGAACGAACTCAGATGAACATCCGCGTCGTACCCTACAATCCCGAATGGCCGGCCGCCTACGAACATGAGGCGGCGACGATTGCACGCATTCTCGGCAACGAACTCGTGGCCATCTACCACATCGGCAGTACATCCGTACCGGGCCTCGCGGCCAAACCCGTCATCGACATCATGCCGACGGTCAGAAGTATAGAGGCCATCGACCGGTTCGACGCCTCGTTCGAGGTGCTGGGTTACGAATGCATGGGCGAATTCGGCATTCCCGGCCGGCGTTACTACCGCAAAGGCGGCGACGAAAGGACACACCAGGTACACATTTTCGGCCGGAACAATGTCCGCGACATCGAACGGCACCTCGCCTTCAGGGGTTATCTGCGCGCACACCCTGCGACGGCACACCGCTACGGAGAGCTGAAAAAGTCCCTGGCCCGGCGGTTTCCCGACGATATCGAAGGCTACTGCGATAGCAAGGAGGTCTTCATGCAGGAGCTCGAAAGGGCTGCCCTGACCTGGTATCGCTGCGGAAAAGGCATCCTGTAAATTCCCCGTCCACGCCCCCGTTCCGACCGGTATCCGCAGCCTATTTTAACGACCGGACAGCGATTACGGCATTTCGCGCCCCGGTGAAAGAAAAAGATTAGTATATTTGTAAATTGATTGGGGAATCAGATGCCAATCGGTAAAATCAGGCAGGGAATACAATACAAAGACCGGACAAATGGGACTATTTTCATTGACACAGGAGTTGGCGATAGACCTGGGAACCGCCAATACCCTTATTCTATATAACGGCAAAGTCGTCGTGGACGAACCCTCCATCATCGCCATGGACATACACACCGGCAAGGTGGTAGCCATCGGCGAGCAGGCCCAGCAGATGCACGGCAAGACACACCAGAACATACGGACTATCCGACCGCTCAAAGACGGAGTGATAGCCGATTTCAATGCGGCCGAACTGATGCTGCGGGGCATGATAAAAAAGGTCAAGATGAGCGGCCACCTCTTCAGCCCGTCGCTGCGGATGGTGATTTGTATCCCGTCGGGTTCGACCAACGTAGAGATACGTACCGTCCGCGAATCGGCCGAACACGCCGGCGGCCGCGAGGTGTACATGATATACGAACCGATGGCGGCCGCACTCGGTGCCGGCCTCAACGTGGAGGCACCCGAAGGGCACATGGTCATCGACATCGGCGGCGGTACGACCGAGATAGCGTGCATATCGCTGGGCGGTATCGTATGCAGCGAGAGCATCGACGTGGCGGGGGACGTATTTACCGAGGAAATCCAGAACTACATCCGCCAGCAGCACAACATCCGGGTGGGCGAACGCACCGCGGAGAATATCAAGATGGCAATAGGCGCTGCCGTACCCGAACTCGAAGAGGCTCCGGACGACTACGTGATAACGGGCCCGAACATCCTCACGGCGCTCCCCACGACGGTTACCCTGTCGTACACGGAGATAGCCTACGCGCTGGAGAAATCGCTCCTCAAGATAGACGCAGCCATCATGAAGGTCTTGGAGATGGTTCCGCCGGAACTCTATGCCGACATCGTGAAGAGCGGCATCTACCTCGCCGGCGGCGGCGCCCTCATCAAGGGGCTCGACAAACGCTTCTCGTCCAAGAACGGCATCCATTTCAACATCGCGGAAGACCCGCTGCGCGCCGTAGTACGCGGTACGGGAATCGCGCTGAAGAACATCAACCAGTTCTCGTTCCTCATGAAATGACAGGCGCTGGCCGACGGAACGGAAACGGCACGGCCGCCCCACACTCCACCAGTGAAGAGTCACGACGCCTGCCGCATCCCCGAAACGGCAGGCGCCACTTTAACAGGCCAAGATGTACAGACTCGTACGCTTTTTCAAACGGTACTATGCGGTATTCCTCTTCGTATTGCTCGAAGCAGGGGCGATAAGCTATTACGCCAATTCGACCAGCTATACCCGCGCCACGCTACTCGCCGGCGCCGCACGGGTGACCGGGGGAATAGAGGGCTTCTTCGCCTCGGCGGGAGACTACTTTTCGCTGCGGCGCGAAAACGCCGTGCTGCTCGAACGTCTCGCCGAAGCCGAGACCAGACTGCATGCCGCCATACCCGCAGACGATACACTGGCCGCCCGGACGGACGGAATGAAATATCTCTTCGGAACTGCAAAGGTCGTCAGCAACTCCATCGCGCGGCAGGACAACTTTTTCGTGATAGATAAAGGTACCGCCGACGGCATCGAAGAGAACATGGCGGTATTGTCGCCGGAAGGTGCCGTCGCGGGTTATGTCCGCAGGCACTCCGACCATTACGCAGTCTGCATGTCGGTACTCAACGGCAGTTTCAGCATAGGTGGCCGCCTCAAGGGCAGCGAATATTTCGGTTCGGTCTATTGGGACGGCACCGACCCGCGGGAGATGACCATGGTAGACATCCCCCGTTACGCGGATGTCAAACGGGGAGACACGGTACTGTCGGCCTATTCACTGCGGTTCCCGCCCGACTGTTTCATCGGTACGGTAGCCTCCGTGAGCGAATCGCCGGACGGAATATACCATGTGATAAAGATACGGCTCGGCGCGAAGATGAACGCACTGTCCGACGTGCTGCTCGTGAAATACACAGACTACGAAGAGCTCGAAACCCTCGCGGGAGAACACTTCTCCGATGCCGACAAAAAAAAGAAATAACGAAAGGGTATGCACAAAATAGCGGAATACGGACTCATATTCATCGTATCGGTGTTGCTGCAGGTATTCCTGTTCGATAACCTGACCGTATCGCCGTACCTCTATCCGCTGGTGTATGCCGGATGCATCATCCTGTTGCCGGCGAATATCGACAGAGCACTGCTATTGATATTGAGTTTCGCGCTCGGCTTGTCGGTCGATCTCCTGTCGGGCATGGCCGGCCTCAACACCATAGCCGCCACGGCTACGGGATTCCTGCGCCCTGCACTGTTCAGCCTGACCGTCGGCAAGGATGCGGCCCGGGAGGGTTTCATGCCGTTGCCGCTCAACACGGGACGCACGAAATGGCTGCGTTATGCGGCGGCGACCCTCGCCGTACACTGTACGGTCTTCTTTCTTTTCGAAGCGATGACCTTCAAATACTTCGGATTCACTTTACTGAGAATAGCAGGCAGCACCGTAACGACCACGCTTCTGGTCTGGTTCGCCGCCAGCCTCCTGCCGACCGGCAGGTCGCACGGCTCCCAGACATGATACGGAAACCGGACGAAAGAGAACAGAATATCAGAAACCGTATGCCGGCAGCGGCACAGAGAGAATAAAACAGATGAACCGCAGGGCGAAAATAATCTCCTTATTCGTTATCGTGGCCTTCGCCATCCTGCTCCTGCGTCTTTTCCAGATACAGGTACTCGACGATTCATACAAAAGGGCCGCCCAGAACAACGTGCTGCGGAAAGAGGTGCAGCACCCGCCACGCGGCGAGGTGTACGACCGCAACGGCGAACTGCTCGTACGCAGCATAGCCTCCTACGACCTGATGGCCATTCCGCGCGATGTAGGCGAGTTCGACACGCTCGCCCTGGCCCGCATTGCGGGCGTTACGCCCGAAAAGCTGAAATCCGAGCTCGACAAGGCCGCCCGATACTCGCGTCGCCGCCCCTCGGTCATCGTCAAACAGATGAGCCTTGAGGCCAAACTACTTTTCGACGAAGGAGAATTCTCCGGTTTCTATACCGTCTACCGGACCATGCGCTCCTATCCACGCAAGATGGCGGGCAACCTGCTCGGTTATATCAGCGAGGTGGATGCAGCGACGATAGCCCGCGACGATTACTATCAGACCGGCGATTATCGCGGCATGTCGGGCATAGAACGCACCTACGAAGAGGTGCTGCGCGGCGAAAAGGGGATGAAGGTAAGCATCGTGGACGTGCACGGCATCGAAAAGGGCCCATACATGGACGGCGCGGCCGACCTGCAAGCGATACCCGGTACGGCCATCACCACATCGCTCGATGCCCGTCTGCAGGCACTCGGCGAAGAGTTGATGGAGGGCAAGGTGGGCAGCATCATCGCCATAGAGCCTGCAACGGGAGAAATTCTCGTCATGGTCAGCAGTCCGGGCTACGACCCCGACGAACTGGTCGGCCGCGACCGGGGCAACAATTACATGAAACTGCTCGCCAATCCGCGCCGGCCGCTCTTCAACCGGGGCGTCATGTCGCGCTATCCGCCCGGCTCGACATTCAAGCTCGTCAACGGTCTCATCGCCCTGCAGGAAGGGGTCGTCACCCCCTCCCGGAAATATCCCTGCCACGGCGGATACACCATCGGCAAGGGCGTGAAGTGCCACAACCACTACTCGCCGGTCAACCTCCGGCAGGCGGTTCAGATGTCGTGCAACGCCTATTTCTGCTATGCGTTCCGCGCCGTGCTGGACAACAACCGCTACGACAGCCCGAAACAGGCCCTCGAAGTGTGGGACGACTACGTGGAGAGTTTCGGTTTCGGACGCAGTCTCGACAGCGACCTCTCCGGAGAGCTTTCCGGATTCGTTCCTACACGGGAGACCTACGACAGGATATACCGCGGAAGCTGGAACTCGTTGACGGTCATCTCTCTCTCCATCGGACAGGGAGAGCTCGGCTGCACGCCGCTGCAGATGGCCAACCTCGCGGCGATACTCGCCAACCGGGGCTACTACTACACGCCGCACATCGTCAGACACATCGATGGAAGGGACTCCGTCGACTCCCGCTTCTACGACAGACACTATACGAAGGTGGAGAGCCGCCATTTCGACCATATTGTCAAAGGGATGTACGACGCGGTGCATGCGGACGGCGGGACGGGCCGTCGTGCCTACGTCCCGGGGCTGGACATCTGCGGCAAGACGGGGACGGCCCAGAATCCCCACGGCGAAGACCACTCGACGTTCCTCTGCTTCGCTCCCATGGACAATCCCCGAATAGCGGTGTCGGTCTATGTGGAGAACGGCGGTTTCGGCGGTACGATTGCCGCTCCGATAGCGAGCCTCATTGTGGAACAATACCTGACCGACAGCATATCGAGGCCGGCCCTCAAAGAGTACGTGAAGAACACGACCATATCCTATCCCTACTATGACAGGCAGCAGCACTAACAACCGCATGGCCCGCAATGGCATCGACTGGGGTTCGGTGGCGATATTCTTTTCGCTGATGCTCCTCGGCTGGCTGAACATCTATGCCGCAGTGTTCGACGATGCAGCCCGGGCAGGATTTTCCATGGACTCGCGTTACGGTTCCCAGTTGATATGGATGGGCGTCAGCGTACTTGCAGCGGTGGTCATCATGCTGATTGACGAAATCTACTACCACATCCTCGCCTACCCCTCCTACATCCTCATGCTCGCGGTACTGCTGGCAACGCTCTTCATCGGCACGGAGGTCAACGGCGCGAAATCGTGGCTCCGCCTCGGCGGATTCTCCGTGCAACCCGCCGAGTTCGCCAAATTTACGACGGCACTCGCCCTCGCTCGTTACATGAGCTCCTACAGCTTTTCCATGGCCGACTGGCGGAGCCGGCTGTACGCAGTGCTCCTGCTGGCGGCCCCCATGGCCGTCATCCTGCTCCAGAACGACGCCGGTTCGGCCATCGTGTTCGCCTCTTTTCTCATCGTCTTCTACCGCGAAGGTTTCAATTCGTGGGTTTACGTCGCACTGGGGATGGTGGTCTTCCTCTTCGTCTTCTCCTTCCTCTGGAACCCTGCGACGCTGCTCGCGGCGGTCATCGTTATCTGTACCCTCATCGAAGGGTTCATGAACGGAGAATGGCGGGACAAGGTGCGGTATCTGGCCGCCGTGGCGCTCGTCTCGGCCGTCATCTATCTGGCGGCCGCCCTGCTCACCCGGGGAGAGGCCGGCTTCTACGGATGCCTGCTCGCCGCCGCGGGCCTCTCGCTCATTGCGGTCGGCATCTATGCCTGGCGGGCGAAACTGAAGAACGTTCTGATATGCATCGGAATGTTCGTCGGTTCGGTTGCCTTCACCCAGGTCGTGGACACTGTTTTCGACCATATGCAGCTCCATCAGCAGAAACGTATCCTGAACCTGCTCGGCGTGGAAAGCGACCCGCAGGAGTGGGGATACAATGTCAATCAGTCCAAAATAGCGATAGGCTCCGGAGGTTTCTTCGGGAAAGGATACCTGCAGGGAACGCAGACCAAATACGACTTCGTTCCGGAACAGAGCACCGACTTCATCTTCTGCACCGTGGGCGAGGAGTGGGGCTTCGTCGGCTCGGCCGTCGTACTGGGGCTCTTCTGCTGGCTCATCCTGCGTCTCATCCGTATGGGAGAGAGACAGCAGGAGGCGTTCGGCCGGGTCTATTGCTACGGAGTGGCCTCCATCTTCCTTTTCCACGTACTCGTTAATGTAGGCATGACCATCGGCCTCATGCCCGTGATAGGCATTCCCCTGCCGCTCTTCAGCTATGGCGGGTCGTCGCTGTTTGCCTTCACGCTCCTCTTTTTCGTCGCCGTCAAACTCGATTCGCGCCGACGGGAGAGCGACGGCCATTTCGGTGCCCGCCCGAAATAATCCGCCGCCCGAAATGCCCTTCCGCAGCCCCTGCAGGCCAAAATATGGACCCGCGCAATAACAATCTATCACATTTTCGCCTACCTTTGCGTGAAAAGCAAAACACACAAATCGATAAACGTTTAAAATATGAGAAAAGCAATGATTGCATCCGCTCTGCTGATAGCCGGCATCGCCGGACTGACAGGCTGCGGCAACGAGAAAAAGAGCGCATCCGTACCGGCACTCGACCCGACCAACATGGACCTCTCGGTAAAACCCGGCACGGACTTCTATCAGTTCGCCAACGGCGGCTGGATGAAGAACAACCCGCTCCAGGCACAGTATTCGCGCTACGGCATCTTCGACCGGCTCGGCGATACGAGTCTCGACCAGATACGCACGATAGTGAACGAGGCCGCCTCCATGGACCAGACGCAGGGAGGGATACCCCAGAAGATAACCACCCTCTACCAGTTGGGAATGGACAGCGTGACGCTCAACGCCCAGGGCGCCGAACCGATACGCGAGGAGCTGGCTCGGATTGCTGCCATCAAGAATGACAAGGAACTCGCGGCGATGATTGCCACGCTGCACCGCGAGGGCATCTTCCCCTATTTCGTCACCTTCGTGGATGCCGACGAGAAGAACAGCACCATGAACATTCCCGCCCTCTACCAGTCCGGCCTCGGCATGGGCGACCGCGACTACTACCTGTCGGAAGAATCCAAAGAGATAAAGGATGCTTACAAGGAGTACATCCGCACGCTCTTCACGCTGGTGGGATACAGCGCCGAGCAGGCCGACGAAGCGGTAAAGGCCGTACTGAAGATAGAGGACAAGATAGCGGACGCATCCTACAGCCGCGAAGTACTCCGCGATTCCCATAAAAACTACAACAAGATGACCGGCACGGAATGGGTGAACTCCAACGGACTGCTCGACTGGAACATCTATTTCGACACGTTCGGAGTGCCGGTTGCCGAAAATATCGTAGTAAAACAAACGGGGTTCTTCAACGACCTGGCCAAGGCCATGAAGGACGTCACGCTCGACGAGCAGAAGCTCTATCTGGAGTATAACCTTATCAGCGCGGCCGCTCCCTACCTCAGCGACGATTTCGTGAACGCCAACTTCGACTTCTTCGGCCGCGCGATGTCGGGCCGCGAAGAGTTGCAGCCGCGCTGGAAACGCGCGCTCAACACGACAGACGGCGCCCTTTCCGAAGCGCTCGGCCAGCTCTACGTAGAGAAATACTTCCCCGCATCGTCGAAAGAGAAAATGCTCGAAATGGTAGGCAACCTGCAAACGGCTCTCAGCGAAAGAATCGAGGCGCTGCCGTGGATGAGCGACGAAACGAAAGCCCGCGCACAGGAGAAACTCGCCGCTTTCCGTGTGAAGATAGGTTATCCGGACACATGGCGCGACTATTCCGCCCTCGACATCAAGGACGATTCGTACTGGGCGAATGTGCGCCGCTCGAACATCTTCGAGATGGACTACATGCTCTCGCAGGTCGGCAAACCGGTCGATAAGGACAAATGGCTCATGAGCCCGCAGACCGTGAACGCCTACTACAACCCGACGACCAACGAGATTTGCTTCCCGGCCGCCATTCTTCAGCCTCCGTTCTTCAACCCGGATGCCGACGACGCAGTCAACTACGGTGCGATAGGCGTAGTCATCGGCCATGAAATGACGCACGGCTTCGACGACCAGGGCCGCAATTACGACAAGGACGGCAACCTGAACGACTGGTGGACGGCAGAAGACGCCGCACGTTTCAAGGAACGCACCGACATCCTCGTAGAGCAGTTCAACGCAGTGGAGGTGGCTCCGGGCGTCTATGCGAACGGCAGCTACACCCTCGGCGAGAACATCGCAGACCAGGGCGGCCTGCTCGTATCCCGCATGGCTTACGAGAACAGCCTCGAAGGCAAGGAGCGCCCCGAACCGATAGACGGCTATACCGATGCCCAGCGTTTCTATATCTCCTACGCTACGGTATGGGCACAGAACATCCGTCCGGAGGAGATACTGCGTCTGACCAAGATAGACCCGCACTCGCTGGGTAAGAACAGGGTGAACGTAACGCTCCGCAACATCGACGATTTCTACACCGCATTCGACATCACCGAAGGCGATGCGATGTACCTCGCACCCGAAAAACGGGTGAACGTATGGTAACGGTGCTGTAACCCGCCCTGAGAGCAAAAGCCGCGGCCATGAAAAAGGCCGCGGCTTTTTTCATGCCGTTCGCGGACGCATCTCCCCTCGAATGCGTGCCCTTCCGCAAAGAAACGGTACCGACGGCCCTCCGCATCTCACCCGCGCCCGACTTGCCCTTCCCATCACCTTCAGAGAGGAAACGAAAACCGCCAATGTTACAATTTTACTCAAAAACAAGAAATATGTAAATTTAAAAACATACATAATTATTATTTATTTTTATTAATATATTTGCTACTAAAGACTATAGCCCGGCAGGGCCGTAGCCGATATGAACCTATACACTAATAAAACTACTTCAACCATGAAAAGACTCTTCACTACGGGAATCGCCGCAGCGACGTTGCTGCTATCTTGTCTGTCAGGATGTACAAAAACGGAAGAGACGTTCCACTATGTCAATCTGAGCCAGGTGTCGTGCTCGTTCCTCGGCGAGGGCAACCAGCCGCTCGAAATCACCGTCAAGGCCTCGCCCGCTGCATACGAAGCCACGCTCGGCGCCACATGGGTGAAAGCGACGCAGAGCGAAGACGGCAAGGTACTCATCCTGACCGTCGATGACAACGACACCGGTGCGGAACGCAGTACCACCGTCACCATCGCCGCAGGGGAGGCCTTGCAGACGATTCAGGTAAACCAGCTTCCGAAGGACAGCGCCATCGCACGGTACCGCAAGCTGGATACCTTCCAGATGGGGGCTGCCATGTCGCCCAGCGGCAAGTATGCCGGCGGTTTCACCGCTTCCATCGCACCGGACGACTCTTTCCAGTACTCCCCGACCATCGTGGACCTGGAGACCGGCGAAGTCTATGAATTCGGTCCCTATCCGGAATCGCTCCATTACCTGACGCAAACCATGGCCATCACCGACCAAGGTCTGCTCTTCATCAGCGACGGTTTCCATGGCGGCCAGATAGCCATCGACCTCACCGGCAATATCTTCATTCCGGAAGCCCCGGCAGGTTTCACGAACAAACCGCAAATACAAGGCACGTCGGCCGACGGTAAATATTGGGTAGGTTTCGGTATGAAAGGCAAACTTTTCGAAGACCCGGCCCCGCAAAAAGCACTGCTGTGGATAGACGGCGTACCGCACGAATTGCCCTGGCCGGAACTCAACTACCGTAACGAAGAGGCATGGTACGGCGGCATGGCCCGCGGCATCTCCGCAAACGGCGAAATCATCTACGGCACTTCGTGGGAAAACTCCGATTTCGGCATGCTCTACTGGATTAATAACGGTACCAGCACGGCAGCCCCCAAGTGGGTGGGCCATGACGTCAAAGAGGTCTGGGAAGAGACCATGAAGATGAGCGACGGTACCGAATATACGACGCATCTGGTAAACGGTCTCATCTGCCAGGCACAGCTCACCAAAATCAGCCCCAACGGCAAATGGATTGCCAGCTCGTACCGCACCGAAACGCCCGCCGATGACCGGATTTCGATAGTCACGACACAAAAAGCCGCTTTCTTCAATACGGAGACTGAAACGACCGTTATCGTGGAGGATTATGGCGAATCGGTCGGCGTACACGTCACCGATGACGGCATCGCCTTCATCGGCATCGGCACGCTGGGCATCTCCTCGGGCAAGGTGTACGACCTGAATACGGGCACCGACCTGGGCGACACGCAGGATTGGGTGTACGACAAATACGGCATTATCATTCCGGCCGGTTACATCAACTACATTTCCCCAGACGGCCGGTTCGTGCTCGGCACCAAGGCCGAATCTTCGGCAATGGGCGTATCCTTCATCAACTGGTATATCGCACCGCCCCTCGCGAAATAAGTAACTTAACTTAAATGATAACTATGAAAAAGATATTGTTCGTTGCAGCGGCCTGCCTGCTTGCCGCAGCCTGCTCGCCGACCGACGGTGAGTCAACCACCGCATCGCTCGAAGTATCCCCCTCGTCGCTCGCCTTCGGGGCGGAGGATACGACTCCGCAGGAGATTACCGTGACCGCTACCGGCGTGGAATGGGAATATACCGTTCCCTCGTCGGCCGACTGGATTACCGTGGACGATGGAACGGCCGGAAAACTGCTGGTTTCGGTAGCCAAGAATCCGACGGCCGAGAAGCGTACCGCATCCATCGCCGTCAA
>ULTP01022021.1_pt1 | contig 13659 bp, 13 predicted proteins | sample 1957721 | NCBI WGS metagenome assembly ULTP01 (sample SAMEA4835737, study PRJEB28245) | human gut metagenome | biome: gut microbiome; material: fecal sample | place: Denmark | collected 2008 | reverse complement strand
TCTTCCATTTTTCTCCTTTTTATTTTTTATAAATTAATTTTATTTTCTTACCTTATTTTTGATTATTTGATTTTTATAATCAGAATTAATTTAATTTTATATCTTGCACATTAGTAAATTTTACATAACAAATTTTCGTGCAAAGTATCAATATAATCAAATTTAAAAAGAAAAAAAGAGACACAAAGTATTTTACTTTATGCCCCTCTTATTTAATTATTTGATTCGTTTAATCTTATAAAATAATTTATTATATTAATCTTTCAAAGTATTTTTAGCTGCTTTTACAACATTATATATAAGCATCGCAATAGTCATTGGTCCTACACCACCTGGAACTGGTGTGATATAACTAGCCTTTTTAGAAACATTTTCAAAATCAACATCTCCACAAAGTGTACCATCTTCCATTCTATTTATTCCAACATCAATAACTACAACATCATCTTTTACCATATCTTCTGTAACAAATTTAGGTTTTCCTATTGCTGCAATTAATATATCTGCATTTCTAGTTATTTCTGCAATATTCTTTGTTCTTGAATGGCATACTGTGACAGTAGCATTTTTATTTAGCATACATTGAATCATTGGTTTACCTACAATATTGCTTCTACCAAGTATTACAGTATGTTTTCCTTCTGTTTCTATATTGTATTCTTCAAGCATTTTTATAATTCCATAAGGAGTACAAGAAATAAAAGCATCTTGACCTATAGATAATTTTCCAACATTTACAGCATTAAATCCATCAACATCTTTTTTAGGAGAAATTTTTTCAAATGCTTTTTGTATATTTATATGTTTTGGTACAGGACTTTGTAATAAAATGCCATGTACACTTTCATCTTTATTTAACATATCAATTGTATCTAAAAGTTTTTCTTCTGTTGTATCTTTATCAAATAAAAATTCTTCAAATTCTATTCCTGCCTTTTCACAAGCTTTTGATTTATTTCTTACATATACTTGTGATGCGCTATTATCTCCAACCATTATAACAGCTAATTTAGGAGTAATTTCCTTTGTTTTTAATTCTTCAACTTCTTTTTTTAATTCTTTTCTAATCTTTTTTGCTACTGCTTTTCCATCTATTATTTCAGCCATCTATTTTTCTCCTATTTTATTTTTCAACTTCTTCCACTAAACTTGCTTTTACATATGCATTTGAATTTTTATATTCTATTTTGTACCAACCGTTTTTAGTCTTTTCAATAGCATTTACTTCTTCATCTTTTTTCAAAGTTCCCACTTTTTCACTATCTGTTGTATCTTTTTTTCTAAGATTACATTCATTTTTAGCTTTTATTGTTATATCTAATTCTTCTGATTCATCTGAATTATCTTTTTCAATATTATCTTCTATTTCATTAACAACTTCTTCTGAATCTGTTGATTTTTCTTCAGAAATTTCATTCATGCTCTCTGAAATTACATTTTTTTCTTCATTTGTATTTTTTTCTTGTGATACTTTTGATTTTTCTATAGCGATATAAAATCCATATACCATAACTATTGTAACAAATATTAAAAATATAATTTCTAGTACAATTTTAATATATTTATTTCCAAATCCAAGTTCGTTATCTAGTGCGTGTTTTCCTTTACTCATATGTATTTTTTATGTTAAAAACATATCTCCTTTCACTTTTGTAAATTATCTAAATATAATACAACCAAATACTAATAATCCGAAAAGTATTCTATATATTGCAAATATCTTGAAGCTTCCTTTTTTCAAATATTCTAATAAAAATTTTATTACAAATAATCCAACTACAAAACTTGCTAACACACCCATAAAAAATGCCATATCAAAAGTAAAAGAACTTAAATCAACTAATACTGCTGCTAATGTAATTGGTGCTGCTAGTAAAAATGAAAATTTAGCCGCACTTTCTCTATCTATTTTTAACATTCTTGCAACAGTCATTGTAATTCCAGATCTTGATACTCCTGGAAATGCTGCTGCAATAGCTTGAGATATTCCTACTAAAACTGATTGTTTTAATGAGATATCTTCATATTTTATTTCTGATTTTGATTTTTTATCTACTATGTATAAAATTATACCCATAATAATTAAAGCTGCACCTATCCAAGCCATTTGAATATTTAAATCATCTCCAATTATATGCTCACTGATTTTATCTAATACTAAACTTAAAATTCCAGCAGGAATTGTTGCTGCAACTAAATACCAAAAAATTCTTCCTTCAGTTGAATCTTCTTTTTTTATTGCTTTTTTGTATCCACCAATTAATAATGCAATCCAATCCTTAAAAAAGAATATTGCAATTGCAAGTAATGTTCCTAAATGTAGTGCAACATCAAAAGATTCTGGCATTTGTTCCCAACCTAATAACCAAGGAAATACATTTAAATGTCCTGAACTAGAAATTGGTAAAAATTCTGTAAGTCCTTGTACTATTCCTAATATAATAGCATGTATAATACTCATTTTTGTTCCTCCAAATTGTGTTTATTTTGTTCATTTTTTTACTATATTATGAAACTAACTAAATATTGATTTTAATCAGTCCACTTTTGTTCTTATAATTCTTTAAGAACATGATATAATGTTTCTTTTATATATATTGCAGATGTTAATGGTGCAACTTTTCCTGGTAATGATAGTGCCCATATTAATTTTAAATCTTTTTCTTTTGCAACTTTTCTATCAACTCCACCTGGATTTGATGCTAAATCTATAATAACTACATCTTTTCTAACTAATTCCAAACGCTCTTTATCTAAAACTTGGAATGGTATTGTACTAATTATTATATCAAACTCACTTAAGTGTTCATTTAAATTGTTTAAATGTATAGGTTCATATCCATAAGCTTTAATCCAAGCTATATCCTCGTTTTTTCTAGCTTCACAATATACTTTAGCTCCTATTCCGTCTAACATTTTAGCTAAAACTTTACCAATTCTACCAAATCCCATAACAAGAACTTTGCTACCATGTAAAGTTTTTTGTGTTTCTTCCATTGCTATTTGGATAGTTCCTTCTGCAGTTGCAATAGTATTTAAAACTGTGAATTCTTCTCTTTTTAGTAAATCAATATATGGAATATTTGAATTTTCTAACTTTCTTTTTATTTCCTCTGTTATGTTACCAGCTATTAATGTTTTTCCTGCTATACAATTAATAAATTCATCTACATTTAATTTTATATTACTAAATGGCATTGATAAATTTCTTCTATCACTAGATAATGGAATTGGTCCAACAACTACCTTTGAGCTTTTTACAGCTTCTACTACAGTTGGGCACATTTCAATTTTTTCTAATTTTAATAAATCTTCAGACATTTCTAAGCCATAAGTATAAACTGTATAACCATCCTTAACTAACATTTCTACTAATTTAACAATTCGTAGGTCTCCACCTACAACAGCTATTGATTTTTCCACTTTTATCACTTTTCCTTTCTGTACTTTATAATTATATTATATTTTTCTTTTGTATTTATATTCTAAAATTTATAAAAGCTTAGTCATTTTGATCTTCATTTTCATCTTTTGTTCTTTCAACTCCATCTTGATCTATTGCATTTAACATTTCTTCATATTCATCTTTGTCTTTTAATTTTTTTAATTTTTCTTGATTTATAATTTCACTTACTCTGTCTATAGTTCTTTGCCTTGTTGTATTTTCACTTATATCTTCTATTAAAGAATTAGTATCTTCTAAATAGTCCTGTGCTGCTCTTTCTTGAGTTATTAATATATGACTTTCTTCTAATTCTTTTACTTCTTCTGCTATTTCTTTATTTCTATCTTTTTCTATATCGTCATCCATCTTAACAGATACAGTTATAAGTTCTCTAATATTTTGAAAAACTTTTTCTTTTGATGCCTTTTTTAATAGTCTATGATCTAATTCAATTGATTTATTTAAGAATTCTAAAGCTCTATCTTTTTCTCCTCTTCCTGCATAAATTCTCGCTAATTGATAATATGACATTGCTTCTAGATTTTTATCGTATAAACTTTCTTTAAAGTATTGTTCTGCTAAGTTGTATTCTTTTTCTATTAAAGCTAATTGACCTAAATTGTATTTCGCTCCCCATAATTTATGATTAATTGAAGCTGCTCTTTCATACATATCTTTTGCCATTTGAAAATCATTTAGTCTTGTATATACAATTCCTAAATTATAATACAACTCATAATCTGCAGGTCTAAATTTTAAAGCACTTTCATAAACACTTGCAGCTTCTTTAAATCTTTCTTGCTCACATAACATATCTCCTAATAAACAAGAAGCATCATACATATCTGGTTTATTTCTAACTAATTTTTCTAGCATTTCTATTGCTTCATCTTTTTTTCCAAGATCTCTTAAAAGTTCTGATATTTTATAGTAAGAATTATAATCATTTTTCTTTATATCTATTGCTGTTACATATTCATCTATTGCTTTTCTCATTCCACCTTCTTTTTCATAAATAACAGCTAATAATTTATGTCCATAATAACTATCTGGATATTTTTCTACCATTTTACTTAAAATAGCCTTAGCACCTTTGGTATCTCCAATAAATACCAAGAAATTTGCTATTCCAACACTTAATATTTCAGAAAAATTTATATCTTTAAATTCTAAAAAAATAACAAGCATTGGTAAAATAATAGATAATATATATCGTAAAACCCTAAAAAATAAATTTGCCTTTATGCCTAACCTTATTTCAAAAAAGATAATTGCTATTCCTATTCCTTGCAAAATCAATAATATTATATAATTTGTGTCATCTTTTTTTATTATTTTAAAAAAGACAATAATAAATAAGGAGAAAGCTAGTAAACTAAATATTATATTTTCGAGCAATTTTTTTCCTCCCTTACATCCTTTTACAAATTTCTTTTCAATTTTTTTGATTATATCATATCAAAACTTGTAAAACAATATTTTAATTCATAAAAATTAAATTTATAAAAAAAGACACTTCTTTCGAAATGTCTTTTTCATATTAAATAAAATCATTAATATATATTTTTTCGCAAATGACTTTAATTATTTATTTCAAATGTTTTGTAGCTTCAGAAATAATTATTTTCTTTGCATCTTCTAAGTTCATATTTATTGTTGCACCAGCAGCTTTAACATGGCCTCCACCACCAAAAATCATGCAAATTTCTGAAACATCTACATAATCATTTGAACGAAGTGATACTTTAAATCCTTTTTCTTTTTCATACAAGAATATAGATATTTCTACACCTTTTATATTTCTTCCAATTTCTACAATGCCATCATGATCTCCTGCTTGCATATCAACTTTAGAATCATCTTCTTTTGTTATGTATGTGAATGCAATTTTTCCATCAGCAAAAAATTCAAGTCTATCCATTGCTATTTTTTGGATTTCAAATTTTGACTTTGTAATAATCATCATTGATTGTCTATAAATTTTTGAAACATTTACACCTTTTGTTAAAGCCCATGCAGCAAATTCAAATGTTTCTGCTGTTATTCCACTATTTTTAAATCCACCTGTATCTGTAATTATACCTGTAAGTAAACAAGTTGCAATATCTTTTGTTATTTCTATTTGTAAATATTGGAAACTTGAAACTAATATTTGTGCACATGCTGGTGAAACTTGATCTACTATGTTATAATCACCAAACATTGCATTTTTTCCATGATGATCAAATTCTACTTTTACTTTTGCATTTTCAAAATATTTATGGTAAATACTATTTACCCTTTTTAAATCTGGACAATCTACAACAATTGCCATATCATATTCTTCTAAACTGCCTTCTGTTTTTATATTTTCAACTCCTGGTAAAAATTTAAAATTTGCTGGATATTCTTTCATTACAACTTCTGCAGTTTTTCCCATATTTTGAAGTGCTAAGCACATTGCTAAACTACTTCCGATTGCATCTCCATCAGGACTTTCATGAGCTAATATTACAAATGTTTCTGCATTTTTTATTTCTTTTAAAATTTCATCTAAAGTCATTTATTTATCTCCTTCTTCGTTTTTCTTAAAATCTTTTGTGATATCTTTTAAAATTTCATCTATTCTAGAACCATATTCTAAAGATTCATCAAATTCAAAAATCAATTCTGGAGTTGTTCTCAAGTTTACTCTTCTTGCTACTTCACTTCTAATGTATCCACTTGATTGTTTTAATATTTTAAGATTTTCTTTTTTATTTTTTTCATTTATCATACTTACAAATACTTTTGCAAAGCGTAAGTCTGGAGTTGTTTTTACTCCAGTTACACTTATTAAACCTGTTAGATGAGGATTTTTTAATTCTAATGAAATTATATTACTAATTTCTTTTTTTAATTCTTCATCAACTTTATACATTCTATTACTTTTATTACTTGGCATATAAATTCCTTTCTTAGAATATATCTATTTAACTTCTTCCATAATATAAACTTCTAATGTGTCATCTTCTTTTATGTCATTGAATTTTTCTATTTGAAGTCCACATTCATATCCATTTGATACTTCTTTTACATCATCTTTAAATCTCTTTAAAGATACTAATTTTCCATCATGTATAACTATATTATCACGAATAACTCTTATTCCTGCATTTCTAGATACTTTACCACTTGTTACATAAGCACCAGCAATAGTTCCAACATTTGAAACTTTGAATGTTTGTCTTACTTGGGCTGTACCTATAACAACTTCTTTGTATACTGGATCTAATAATCCTTTCATTGCAGCTTCAACATCATTTATAGCATCATATATTACTGAGTATGTTTTTATTTCTACTTGTTCTTTATCTGCTATAGATTTTGCTATTAAGCCTGGTCTAACGTTGAAAGCTATAATAATTGCATTTGAAACTTTTGCAAGTGTTACATCTGATTCTGTAACTCCACCAACATTTGAGTGAATTACAGATACTTTAACTTCATTATTAGATAATTTTTCTAATGATTGTTTTAAAGCTTCTACTGAACCTTGAACATCTGCTTTTACTATTAAATTTAATTGTTTTAAATTTTCACTTTCAATTTTATTAAATAAGTCATCTAATGTTACTACATTATTTTTAGCTAATTCTTTTTCTCTTTCTTCATTTCTTCTCTTTTCAATTAGATGTTTAGCAGTTTTTTCATCTTTTACTTCGTAGAATGTATCTCCTGATTGAGGTACTGATGTTAAACCTGTAATTTCAACTGGTGTAGAAGGTCCAGCTGATTTAACTTTTTTACCTTTGTAGTCTTGCATTGTACGAATTCTACCAATTGTAGAACCAACAATTATTGTATCTCCTACATCTAATTTACCTCTTTGTACAAGCATTGTAGCAACTGGTCCTCTGCTCTTATCAAGTTTTGCTTCAATAACAGTACCTTTTGCTTGTTTTGTTGGATTAGCTTTTAATTCTAGTATATCAGCTTCTAATAAAACCATTTCCAATAAATTGTCTATTCCTTCATGTTTTTTAGCTGAAATTGGAACATAAATTGTTGAACCACCCCATTCTTCTGGAACTAATTCATATTTCATTAATTCTTGTTGTACTTTCTCAAAGTTTGCATCTGGTAAATCCATTTTATTAACAGCAACTATAATTGGTATATTAGCGGCTTTAGCATGGTTTATAGCTTCTACTGTTTGTGGCATTACACCATCATTTGCTGCAACAACTAATATTGCAATATCTGTAATCATTGCACCTCTAGCACGCATACTTGTAAAAGCTTCGTGTCCTGGTGTATCTAAAAATGTAATATCTCTACCATTTATTTTTACTTGGTAAGCACCAATATGTTGTGTAATTCCACCTGATTCACCTTCGATAACATTTGTACTACGAATAGCATCTAGTAAAGATGTTTTTCCATGATCTACGTGTCCCATTACAACTATAACTGGTGGTCTTGGTTTTAAATCTTCTTCTTTATCTTCTGTTTCATCTATTAAAATATCTTCATCTGTAACAATATTTTTCTTTGTAGCAGTAATTCCATATTCTTGTGCAATTAAATATGCAGTATCAAAATCTAAATCATTATTTATTGTTGCCATTATTCCTAAATTTAATAATTTTTTAATAACATCACTACTTGTAATTTTCATCTCTGCTGCTAAATCTTTTACTGTAATTGACTCTGGAATCGTTATTTCTGTTAATTTGAATATTTTTTGTTTATTTCTCTTTTCATTCTTTTGAGGTTTCTTTTTACTTCTTCTACCTCTTTCAGTGCTTAAATCATAATAATCTAACATATCTCCTTCGCTAAACATATTAGATAATTTATTTTGTTTCTTTAAGCTCTTTAATTTTCCTGAATCAAAATCATTTCCCTCATTCTTTTTAGCTTTTTTAGGTTTTTGCTCCTCTTGTTTTTGATTTTGTTTCATTTTTTCTTTTACTTTATTTCCATATTCTCTTACATTTTCTTTTTCTGGAATATCTACTTCCATTATATCTTTGATTTTTCTTTCAATTCCACGTTCATTAAAATCACGTTTTTGACCATTTCTATTATCTCTACCATCATTATTATTTCTAAAGTTAGAATTTCTTTTTTGATTATTGAAGTTGTTTCCTTGTTCACCATTTCTGTTATTATAACCATTATTGTTTCTGTTATAACTAGAATTGTTATTGTTTCTATGAGAAAATCCATTTTCTCTTCTTTCATTTCTATCATTATTTCTATTGTTATAATTTCTATTGTTTTGATTGTTTGTATTATTAAAATTTTTCTTTTCTTCTGGTTGTTTTTCAAGAACTTTATTTTCTTGTTTTTCAATTTTTTCTGTTTTTACAACTTCTTTTACAGTTTCCACTTTCTTTTCTTCTACTTTTTTTACTTCTTCAACTTTTTCTTTTTTCTCAGCAACTTCTTTTTTTACAACCTTTTTAGGCTCTTCTTTTTTCTTTATTCCAAATAATTCATCTACAGTTAGTGGTTTTGTTGGTTTATTTCTATAAACAATATTAAAATCTTTATTTCTATTTTTTTCAACAAACCCTACATCCTTACTTCTATTTTGGTCTTTTCTTCTTTTTTCATCTTCTACTCTTTTTTGTTCTTCATCTTCATTTACAGTTACTGATCTTCTAATAATAAATGGTTGGTCTAAATTCTTTTTTCCTTTTTTATTTTCCATAGACTTTATTTTTGCAACTCCTTTAATCAAATTTTATAATTTAAAAATCTCTTCTTATGTACTTAATTTATTTTTTATAGCATCAGCAAAATTTTTATCTTCTATTCCAATTATTGCTTTATTTACTTTTCCAATTGCTTTACTATTATCAAAAATTGTTCCAAAAATATAATATTGTACTTTTTCTTTTTGGCATACATCTACTATTTTTTGCTTACTTTTTTCAGATATATCTTCTGCTATAATAACAAGCTTTATTTTATGTTTGGCAATTTTTTCTAATACGGCTTCTGTCCCAAATGATAATTTTCCGGCTCTGGTACAAAGCCCTAATAAACCATATATTTTATTTTCCACTAATTACACCTCTTATTTCTTCGTAAAATTCTTCTTTTACATTTACTTCTAAGGCTCTTTCTAATCTTTTTGTTTTTTTAGCTAAATTTAAGCATTCTTCATTTTTACAAATGTATGCGCCTCTTCCATTTTTCTTTCCTGTTAAATCAATTTCTAATTCTTTTTGTGGATTTCTAATAATTCTAAGTAATTCTTGCTTTTCTTTTTGATTGTTACAAGCAATACATCTTCTTAACGGTTTCTTTTTTTCTACCAAAACATTTCCCCCTAAATAAATTCGCTTATTCTTCTACATTTGAAGATTCTTCTGTTTCTTCAACTTCTTCTGAGTTATTTACATCTTCAGCTTTTTGTGCTAGCATTTCTCTAAATTGTGATTCTGATTTTATATCAATTTTCCAATTTGTTAATTTAGCTGCTAATCTAGCATTTTGACCAGATTTTCCAATTGCTAATGATAATTGATCATCAGGTACTATAACTTGTGCAAATTTTTCTTCATCATTTGCATCTACTGCCATTACTTGAGCTGGTAATAATGCTGCAGCAATATATATTGCTGGATCTTCATTCCATTCAATTACATCAATTTTTTCTCCATGTAATTCATTGATAATGTTTTGTATTCTAACACCTTTTTGACCTACACAAGAACCAACTGGATCTATGTTTTCATTTTTTGAATATACAGCTACTTTACTTCTAGATCCTGGATCTCTTGAAACACTTTTTATTTCAATTAATCCTTCGTATATTTCAGGAATTTCAAATTCAAATAATTTTCTTACAAAATCTGGATGACTTCTTGAAACTACAACTTGTGGATTTCCTTTTACTTCTTTTTTTACAGATACTACATATCCTCTTATTTTATCATTTACTTTGTAATGTTCTGTAGGAATTTGTTCTTTTGCAGTCATAATACCTTCTAATTTTCCTAAATCTAATACAACTAAGTTTTCGTCTACTTTTTGAATAATTCCTGTTACTATTTCTCCAGTTTTATCGTGATATTCATTATATACAATATCTCTTTCAGCTTCTCTAATTTTTTGAACAACTACTTGTTTCGCTGTTTGTGCTGCAATTCTACCAAAATCTTTTGGTACTATTTCTAAATCAACTGTTTCTCCAATTTCTGCTTTTGGATTTATTTGTCTAGCTTCATCTATGCTTATTTCTAATAATGGATCTTCAGATTTTTCTACAACTTCTCTTACTGAATAAATGTGTACATCACCAGTTTCTTGGTTTATTGTTACTTTTACATTGTCTACAGAATCAAAGTTTTTCTTGTATGCAGATACTAAAGCACCTTCTAATGATTCGATTAAATAATCCTTTTTTATTCCCCTTTCTTTTTCTAGTTCGTCCATTGCTTCGATTAATTCTTTTACGTCAATGTTCTTCATTTTTAAATAATTCCTCCCTTACCATTCATATATAGTTTTTGCTATTGCTATATTTTTTAAATCTATATTTATAATATTTTCATTAACTTCTAGTACAATCTCTTTATCATTGTATTCTTTTAAAATACCATTTATTTCTTTTTCTTTATCTATAGCTTTAAATAACTTTACATTTACTTCTTTTCCAATTTGAGCTAAAAAATGTTCTTTTTTTCTAAGTACTCTTTCTAAGCCTGGTGAAGAAACTTCCAAATAATATTGTTCTTTTATGTAATCCTCTTCATCTAAAATATCATTAATAGCATTATTGACATTTTCACAATCTTTTATATCAATTATTCCATTTTTATCTATAATAATTCTTAAGTAATAGTCTTTTCCTTCTTTTACATATTGAACATCATACAAAATATATCCTAAGTCTTCTATAATAGGTTTTAATCTATTTTCTACTTTTTGTTCTATACTTCCATTAGCCATTCTTGCACCTCCTTATATAAACATTCTTCTTTTACAAAATGAAGAGTGGGATTTTTCCCACTCTTCGAGCAATCATTTTTAAAGTTAGCTATATTATACCATCTAAAACTTACTAATGCAAGCTTTTTCGTGAATTTTACAATACTTTTTATAAAAATCGCTTATAATTTTATTAATCCAATATTTTAGAACTTTCTATGTATTCTATAATTCTATTAATTTCACTTGACATTGTATCTTGATATACTGGTTCTGTTGCTTCTTCTGGTATATCATATCCGTATTTATTTAAAAATCTATATGTTTCTATTTCAATTAGTTCTTGTTTTGTAACTTTCTTTAAGTCTATTGGTAAATTTTTTGCTTCCTTTTTTTCTATTATTTCTTCAACTTTGCTATCTGCGATAACAAAATTTCTTCTAAGTTCTTGTTCTAAAGCCATTAAATCAGCCACATCATCTTCTACTAATTCGTCATCTTCGTTATCTTCTCTAAACATTTCTATTTCTGCTATAAGTTCATGTATACTATAATTTTTAGATAATTCTAATTTTTTAGCTAAAGTTTTTCTAATGGCATTTTGTCTAACCTCTATTTGTTCTAACATATAGCCATCAATTTTATTTCTTCCAGTAATTAAACCAATAATTCTTTTAATTGCACTTTTTTCTTCTATTATTCCAATATCATCTTTTAATTTCTTTAGTTCTGCTTCTCCTCTAATGTTTAATATTTCTTGTGCAATTCCTCTTTTTAATTCATTTTCTTCTACAATAGCCATTTCATCAAATCTAGTAATTTTAGATTTTCCAATTGAAGTTTTTGGATTATTTAAGTAATTCATTAAAGTATTTATTTGTACATTAATTTTTGATATTTCTAATAATTTTTGGTCTAATATTATTCTATCTTCTGTTTTGCATATTTTTTCTACTTTGTTTTGAATTTTTATTAGCATTTCTTTTAAAGTTTCTGCATACTTTTTTATTTCAAAGCAATTGTTTAAGGCTGAATAACTTGTTCCTAAATTTCCTGCAATTTTAGCATGATTTTGTTGTTTTAAAATAAGATTTTTAATATCATTTATTAATCTTTCTGCAACAATTAAATTTTCTTTGCATTCTTCTTTTACAGCTGTTATTATATCTTCTAATGTTTTTTCATCATTTTCTTCTTGCTTTTTTCGAATTTCTTGTTCTAATTTTTCCATTTTAGAATTGCTTATTTCTTTTATTACTTTTTCTTTAACAAGATACTCTTCCTCTATTTCTTTGCATTCTGACATCAAATATACAGCTAAAGACTTTTTCCAATTTACTATAAAATCGCATTCTTCTTTTTTCGTTTGAAATAAAGCAGTTGCATTTTCTTTTAGATTATCTAATTCTCTATTTACTCTATCTATATTTTCTAGTTCTTCTTTTTTAGTTTGCTCATCAATTCCAAGGCTTTCTTTTTTTTCTAATTCACTTTCATATTTGTTTGATAATTGTTCTAGCTTTCTAATATTTTCATAATTTTTAGAATTTTCTTTTTCTATTTCTATGCATTTTTGCAATTTTTCATTTACTAAATCTGAATTTGTAACCAAATATGTATAAAGACCTGTTTTTTCTTCTTTGCTCATTTTTACTAATTCTTGTTTTTCTAAATACATATTATATATTTTAAGATTTTTATCTTCAGCTAGATTCTTTTCACCAACTTCTTCAACTTTTTTTATCTTTGTAAATGGTGAGATTAAAACCTCTTCTTCAGCTTTTACAGTACCTAAAATTTTCTCTAATTCAATATATGGAATGTTTTTATCTCCAATTAAATTTACTAAAACTGGCAATTCAATATTTTCTGTTTGTTCTTCCTCAATTTTTTCTTTATGTGCAGTTGCAAAAATTAATCTATCTATATATATTTCATTTTTTGCTTTATTTACTTCAGCTAAAGTAGTATATTTAGAAAAACTCCAGTCTTTTTTTTCTATTTTCTTATAAAACATTTTCAAAATAATAGCATACACACTTTTAAATGTTTCTATATTTTTTATTAAATTCATTTTGCTATACAAATTATTATCTTTTTGTTTTGACATTACATCAAAATCTTTTTCAACATTACTTGTAAGCATTATATTTATTGCATTTTTAGTAAAAGTTTTGTATAGCCTTATTACTTCCATTTCTTCATTTGTTAAATCTTTTTCCATATATGAAACCACCTCATATTTTATTCGGTATAATTTTATCATTTATGTATTTTTTTTGCAACAATTTAATAACAAATTAATT
>ULTP01003106.1_pt1 | contig 13671 bp, 6 predicted proteins | sample 1957721 | NCBI WGS metagenome assembly ULTP01 (sample SAMEA4835737, study PRJEB28245) | human gut metagenome | biome: gut microbiome; material: fecal sample | place: Denmark | collected 2008 | reverse complement strand
CAAGTTAATCTTAGAATCTATCGAATGATTCTTCCCCTATTGATGGGGTTATTCTTGTCTGTTAGCGTTTATGCACAGAACATCACCGTGAAAGGGCATGTAAAAGATGCCATGGGTGAGGTGATTGGCGCTAATGTCGTGGAAAAAGGTAATACCTCGAATGGTACAATCACCGACCTTGACGGTAATTTTACACTGAGTGTTCCCAAAGGGGCAACGCTGGTGGTTTCTTTCATTGGATATCAGACTCAGGAAGTGGCTGCGGCTCCTTCGGTAATTATTACCTTGAAGGACGATGCCGAGTTGTTGAGTGAAGTTGTCGTAATTGGTTATGGTCGCGCTAAGAAAAACGATTTAACCGGATCGGTGACAGCTATCAAACCTGATGAAATGAACAAAGGTTTGCAGGTTAGTGCGCAAGACATGATTACCGGTAAGATTGCTGGTGTTAATGTTCAGAACAGTGGCGGCGAACCGGGTGGCGGAGCTTCAATTCGTATTCGTGGTGGTTCATCATTGAATGCCAGCAATGATCCGTTGATTGTAATCGATGGTCTGGCTATGGATAATTACGGTATGCAAGGTATGTCCAACCCTTTAAATCTTGTAAATCCTAATGATATTGAAAGCTTTACAGTGTTGAAAGATGCATCTGCTACAGCAATCTATGGTAGCCGTGCTTCTAATGGTGTGATTATTATTACCACTAAGAAAGGACACAAAAATATGAAGCCGACTATTTCTTATAATGGAAATGTATCGGTGAGTACTGTGACTAATAAGTTGGATGTGCTGAGTGCTAATGAATTCATGAACTTTATAAAGAACAAGAGTGGATTGGAAGGTGCTGATTGGGAAGCCAGTGACTATTATAAGAATATGGGTTACTGGAGTGCATATAATGCTGATGGAACACCAGCTGATGGAGCTCAACATCTTTTTGCTGATACAGATTGGCAAGATGAGATTTACCGCACGGCCATTGCTACCGACCATAACATCACGTTGACTGGTGCTTATAAGAATCTTCCTTATCGTGTTTCTTTGGGTTATACAAAACAGCAAGGTATTCTTAAAACCTCAGACTTTGAGCGTTATACAGCTAGTGTGAGCTTGAATCCTACTTTCTTGAACGATCATTTGACTGTGAATTTTAATGCCAAAGGAATGTATTCTAATACAACGTATGCTAATACCAGTGCTATTGGTGCGGCCAGTGAAATGGATCCAACAAAGCCTGTTATGATTGACAGTGAATTCTACAACAAAAACTTTGGTGGCTATTTCCAATACAGTTCACCTGTAGATCGTGGTGATGATGAATGGAAATATTCTATTAACTCTCTGTCTACGCGTAATCCTATGGCTTATTTAAATACAACTTCAGATAAGGGTAAAGGTAAGGAGCTGACTGGAAATATTGAGTTGGATTATAAAATTCATGGTCTTGAAGATCTCCATTTACATGTGAATGCCGGTATGGACTTGAAGAGTGGTAAGAGTGACAAATATTATAGCCGTTATAATTACGACAATTATTATTATGGCAGTCAGGGCTGGAATACTCAGGACACTTATAATCTTTCACTGAATATGTATGCCCAGTACACTAAGGATTTTGGCAAGAATCATCATTTCGATGTAATGGGTGGTTATGAATGGCAGCATTTCCATAAAGAAACTGATTATTACTATTACGGTACTTATCCTGATACCAACAAGGAACATCCCGGTGAAATAAAAGACCCGTCAGAGAATACTCTCTATAAGACTGAGAATTATTTGGTATCTTTCTTTGGTCGCTTGAACTATTCGTTGATGGATCGTTATTTACTGACTGTTACGCTGCGTAATGACGGTTCTTCACGTTTCCATAAAGACAATCGTTGGGGATTGTTCCCTTCTGTTGCAGCTGCATGGAAAATCAATGAAGAAGCTTTCCTCAAAGATTCTAAAGTCGTTTCTGATTTGAAACTTCGTTTAGGTTGGGGTAAAACTGGTCAGCAGGAAGGTATTGGCGATTACACTTATTTTGCTTCTTATACGACTAATGGTTTGGGTGCATATTATCCAATTGTAGGCAACGGTATGACTTACCGCCCTGATGCTTATAATGCCGCCCTGACTTGGGAAAAGACTACTACCTACAATGCTGGTATTGATTTGAGTCTTTTAAATGATCGTTTTACTGTAAATTTAGATTATTATTACAGAAAGACTACTGACCTTATCAATACAGTGGCTGTTGCTGCAGGTTCTAACTTTAAGAATAAGGTTACAAGTAATATTGGTGAGCTACATAATCAGGGTGTCGAATTGTCGTTCACTTATCGGCCTATCCAAACGAAAGATTGGCGTTGGGAATTGGGCTATAATATAACTTATAATGATAATAAGATTGATAAGCTGTTAGCAAGCGATGATGCTGATTATAAAATCTTGCATGGAGGTCTTGCTGTAGGTGATTCTGGCTCAGATGGTATTAAAGCTTGGGCTGTGGGACATCCGGTATCAGCTTTCTATACTTATCAACAGGTTTATGACCAGAATGGCCAACCTATTGAGGGACAGTTTGTAGATCGTAATGGAGATGGTACTATCAACTCGGCAGACCGTTATTTCTATAAAAAGGCTGATGCTGATGTGATAATGGGTATGACGTCTAAATTGGTTTACAAGAATTGGGACTTTGGCTTTTCTCTTCGTGCAAGTCTTGGTAATTATGCTTATAACGGTGTAGAAGCCGGACGCTCGAATATTTCTGTAGAACGTTTGTTCAATGGTAATACATGGCACAATGTAACCAATATGGCAATGGCCAAGGATTGGAGTTATATTTCTACGGAAGATGCTTTGTCTGACTACTTCATTCAGAACGCTTCATTCTTGAAGTGCGATAATATCACTTTGGGATATAGCTTCGAAAAGTTATTCGGAATGAAAATTAGTGGTCGTGCTTATCTTACAGCTCAGAATGTCTTTACAATCTCTAAATACAAAGGCATTGATCCGGAAATCAATGGTGGCTATGATGGTAATATTTACCCCCGTCCATTCACTGGTGTATTTGGTGTAAGTCTTAATTTCTAAACCATATTATAGAAAAATAACATGAAAACAAAAATACTGAAATCAATAATACCTGCTGCGGCACTTGCGCTAACATTGAACTTTAGTTCTTGTATAGGCGACTTGGATGTCAGTCCAATTAATCCGCAGCAAACGATGGAGTTCGATAATGACGCCGTCTTCAACAAAATTTATGCTAGTTTTAGTCTGACAGGGCAATCAGGACCTAATGGCAATGGTGATATTGATGATGTTGATGAAGGACGTTCAGGTATGTTCCGTTCTCAGTGGTATCTCAACGAATTTACTGCTGACGAGGCACATTGGGTATGGGCAACAGATGCTGGTATACCGGAATTGCTTCACAACTCATGGGGAGAGAGTTGCGTATTCTCGGCTGCTCTTTATTATCGTCTTTATTTCACAATTACACTTTGTAATTTCTATTTAGGTCAAGAGGGTAATGCAGCAGACCAAGAGATACGTAATGCGGAAGTACGTTTTATACGTGCTTATAACTATGCGCTTGTTATGGACTTGTATGGAAATGCGGCCTTTACTGAAACTGTGTCTGCTGAAATGGCTTTAGGCTATTCAAGAAGCCAGTTTTTTGAATATGTTGAGAGAGAATTAAAAGAATGTGCTGATTTGATGGCAGAACCTGGTAAAAACACTTACGGCCGTGCTGACCGTGTGGCTGCTTGGAACCTCTTGGCACGTATTTATTTGAATGCAGAAGTCTATACAGGTACACCTCGTTGGGATGATGCCATGACTTATGCTGAAAAGGTTATCAATAATGGTTATTATCATCTTAATACAACGGGAGCTACTAATCCAGTAACTGGTGAGAAATATACAGGTTATCAAATGTTATTCTTGGCCGATAATAATCGTAATGGAGCACAATATGAAAATTTATTGGTAGGTCTTACTGATGGTGAAACTACCAAAAGTTATGAAGGAACTAATTTCCTTATCCAGGCGTCTTACTCTAACAAGGTGCCGACAGACAATTATGCTCCTTCAGGTGCCGATAATAATTGGGGTAAATGTATTCGTTTGCGCAAGCAACTTATTGATAAGTTCTTTACGACTAAACCTGCTGAAGCTGCAACATTGCAGAATATGATTACTGCCGCAAATGACGACCGTGCATTGTTCTTCAATAAAGGAATGGATATTTCTGTTTCCGATGAAGGTACTGATGAAAATTTGGGATATAGCTGCGTGAAATTCCGCAATGTTAATTCTGATGGAAGTAATAATGCAGTTATTGAATTTGTCAATACAGACTTGCCCGTTATGCGTATAGCTGAGGCATATTTGACTTATGCGGAAGCTTCTGTTCGCAAGAATGGTGCTATTGGTAATAGTGATGCCAAAGCGAAAATAGACGAATTGCGTACACGTGCACATGCCCCTGTAAAGAGTACTTATACATTGGACGATATCTGTGATGAATGGAGCCGTGAGTTCTGGCTTGAAGGACGTCGGCGTGTCGATCTTATTCGTTTTGGCAAATTTGCCGGACAGTCCAGCTATAAGTGGGAATGGATGGGAGGAGTTTATGAGGGTAATCAATTCCCCTCTTATATGAGTATTTTCCCTTTACCGGTAAATGAGATCTCAAATAATAAAAATCTGAAACAGAATACTGGTTATTAATCTCTAAATGAAAACAAGGAATATGAAAAAATATATTATTGCATCTTTGTTGGCAGGTGTTGCTCTTATGGGCTTTACATCGTGTGAAGATGACAGAGACTCCAATCCTACCTTGACGGTACCTGATAGTTTTGTGCTGAATACACCAGCATTGGCTGGTAATGTGTATGATTTGGCTAATTGTGAGGGGATTGAACTGTCTTGTAAACAACCGGAATTCGGTTATACGGCTGCTGTAAGCTATTATCCGCAACTTTCATTGACTAATGAATGGGAAAATGTGCTTGATGAGAACGGTGAAATAGTAGGCAATCCCAAATTTGTACAATTGGAAAGTTATAGTACGAAGGCTAAATTTGATGTTGCTGCTAAAGATTTCAATAAAGCCATTATGAAAATAGGTGGATATACGGCAGAAGAGCAAATACCAGATAATCTGGATGTATATATACGTCTTAATGGCGTTCTGAGTTCTAAGCAAAACACTTATTCAAACAGTATAACAGTGAAAGTTAAACCTTTCTTTCAAGCGTTGGTTGCTGCGGATACTGAATTGTGGTATCTTATCGGTGCTTGTGTAGGAGATGGTGCATGGGGTTCGGAAATCGGTGTTTCTGTTTATCCGATGTCTCCAGTAGAAGGTGGTAAGTTTGATGAGGCAACGGGTAAAGGACCGCTTACTTTTACAGGTTATTTCACGCCTGAACTTGGATTCAAGATTGTTCGTGTTCCTGGTGAGTGGGCCGATCAATGGGGAGCTGTTGATGGTGATATTAATCAGCCTCGTCTGAAAGATGATAGCGGTGAAGGTTCTGATTTTAAAGTTCCTTCGGCAGGCTACTATCGAATTGACCTTGATTGTTATACGAACACTTTGACATTCACTGCCCTTGACAAGGAGCCGGCTGAATACTCGCAGATGATGATTGCAGGTGACTTTACTAATTGGGGAGATGGAGCTGTGAGCATGTCTCCAGTAGATACTTATGCGGGTGCTCGTCCACATGTATGGATGTACGATATGAGCATAACTGAAAATACAGGGATGAAGTTCCTCGTTGATAGCAGCTGGAATCCTAACTGGGGCGGTGCTAATTTCCCGTTCGGTTGGGGTGTTGGCGGCGGTGATAATATTCCTGTAGAGGCTGGCGATTATCGAGTCATCTTTAATGATATTACCGGTTACTATCATTTTTACAGTAAATAATAATGAATAAACAAATAATTGATTAGTATGAGAAAATCATTCATATATGGTATAGTTCTTACAACCGCATTTCTTAGCGGTTGTAAGGGTGATTATGATGACTGGGCAGCTCCTCAAGGTTTTGATGCGGAGGAGGCTAAAAATATAAGTGTGAATATTACGCCTGCTGCGGCCATTGAAATGGAGAATGTTACTACTGAAACTATTCAGCTTTTTACAGCGTCGATAGATGCTCCGGAAGGTATGGAAGTTACTGCTTATGAAGCTGTACTGAGCAAAATAGATGAGAATGGAGTTGCACAGGGAAAAACTGTCTTGGCAGCTGATGCTTCAGGAAATGTATCTACTAAAGAAGTCGTAAGTGCAGTGGAGAATTATTATGGTAAGAATCCGATTGCACGTAAATTGGCTATAACTGTAATGGCATACATTAAACAAGCTGAACAAGCTTTTTATGTAAGTTCCAATCAAGCAGAAATACAAGTAACACTTATTAAGCCTGACATCTCAGAATCTTATTATCTTGTTGGCGATATGGCTGGATGGGATGAGGCAAGTATGATAAAATTCACCCATAGTGATGTGAATGTTTATGATGATCCTGTGTTTACCATCTCCATAACTACAACAGTTGATGATCAACATTGGAAAATTATTCCTCAAAAGAATATTGACGCAGGTGACTTCTGGGCAAATCCTGGAGTTGTAGGTCCTAAAGTTGATGGAGATGATGCTATGAGCGGTCAACTCGTGAATGAGGGTGCTGGTGCAGGAAAGATAGCAAAAGCCGGTAAGTATAACATGACTATTAATATGATGGATTATACTTATGAAATTACGGAAGCTCCTACGGAACTTTATATGACGGGCAGTGAGTACTCTTGGGGTGGTGTATGGAAACAACTTACTCCGGTAAATGGTACAGGCACTGATTATTGGACGATTGTATATTTGAGTGTCGGCGAAAAGATTAAATTCGCTCCGCAGGCCGATTGGGGAAATGATTTTGGTGGTCAGGCAACGGTGAATGATGAAGCTGGCGCAGGTTTGGTTGCTGATACTGATAATAATTTGGAAGCCAAGAATGCCGGTTGGTATCTGCTTCATATTGTTAATGGTGTAGAACGCATAGTTAATGTGTTGGCTCCGAACGTTTACTTGACGGGTGATACGGCTCCCGGAGGATGGAGCATTGATGAAACAGGAAAGTTTGTTGTTCCGGAAACAAAGGATGGCGAATTTGTGTCTCCTGCATTCGTGGCAAGTAAAGAAGTGCGTATGTGCGTCAATTTTGGTGGCTACGATTGGTGGAAGGTGGAATTTATTGTTCTTGATGGAAAGATTGTTTATCGTGGCAACGGTGGCGATCAAGAACGGGTCAGTGTTTCAGAAGGCCAGAAAGCCTATTTGAATTTCACTGACGGTACAGGAACTTTTAAGTGATCCAATTTTAGAATTTACATTAAGCCCTCTTCCTTATTTTTCTAATATGGGGAAGAGGGCTTCGCTTATCTTCATGCATTACAAAAAACTGATATGTTTTTGTTTTGTGTTCATAAAAGAAATGCATTCTTTGGCTCATGCAACCGTTTGCATTACTTCTTCTCTTGCTTCTGTTTCAGGCACTTGATAATTTGAGATAACTACTGTACTTTTGAACTATTAACTCATAAATTGATACCGAATGAAAAGACTCTACGCTTTTTTTATTTGCTTGTTAGCTGTTTTAGCTATGCAAGCGCAAATAGTAACTACTACTCCGGATTTCCCAACAGAAAATGATGAGGTAACCATTATCTTTGATGCAACGAAAGGTACCGCAGGACTGAAAGGCTTTACTGGTGATGTGTATGCACATACAGGAGTGATACTCAGTACGGGTACAAGTTGGCAATATGCCCCAACTTGGGGAGATAACTCGGCGAAGTATAAACTGACTTCATTAGGAAATGATAAATGGCAACTGAAAATAACCCCTAATATTCGTGAATATTATGGCGTTAAAGATGGAGAAACAGTAAAACAATTAGCTTTTGTTTTTCGTAGTGCAGATACATCAAAAGAAGGCAAGGATACGGGTAATAAAGATATATTCGTAGATGTGCATACTGCCGGTTTAACCGTTCGTTTCGATCAGCCTGCTGAGAAGGAAAATTTGATTACAAATACTGCTCTTACAATTAAGGCTTCTGCTTCTGTTGCTTCAACTCTAAAACTCTATGTAGGTGCTACTGAGATAGCTACTGAAGCTAATGCCACTACAATTTCCCAATCTTATACATTCTCAGCTGCCGGAAGCTATACGTTGAAAGCAGAAGCTACCGCTAATGGTAAAACTGTTTCTGTTACACAAGAAGTAACAGTGCTGAATGGAACAAGTACCTCGGAGACAATGCCCAAAGGTGTGCGTCCCGGTATTAACTATATCAGTGATACAGAAGTGACTTTAGTACTACAAGCTCCGAAAAAAAAGTATGTATATGTAGTGGGGGACTTTAACGATTGGACTCCTAAATCGGATTATCAGTTGAAACAAGATGGTGAATATTTCTGGATAACTCTTTCCGGGCTGACAAAAGGTGAAGAATATGCTTTCCAGTATTTAGTAGATGGTTCTATTTATATTGCAGATCCTTATACTGATAAAGTACTGGACCCATGGAATGATTCGTATATTGAAAGTACGACATATCCGAACTTGAAACCTTATCCGACCGGAAAGGCAGAAGGCATTGTTTCGGTTCTACAGACTGGCCAGACTGCATATAATTGGAAAGTGAAAAACTTCGAACGTCCGGCTTCTGAGCAATTGGTTATTTATGAAATGTTGATTCGTGATTTTACTGAAGAACATACATTCAATGCTGCAAAAGAAAAACTGGAGTACTTGAAGAATCTGGGGGTAAACGCAATAGAACTAATGCCCGTTAATGAATTTGAAGGAAACACGAGCTGGGGATATAATCCTTCATTCTATTTTGCCGTAGATAAGTATTATGGTACAAAGAATGATTTAAGAGCTTTTGTGGATGAATGTCACAGTCAAGGGATGGCTGTTATTATCGATCTTGTGCTGAATCATAGCTTTGGTCAGTCTCCTTTCTATCTTCTGTATAAGGATGCGGATGGGAAGCCCTCTGCTGATAATCCGTGGTATAATCAAGAATCAAATATCAAGAATACGAGCCTTTCATGGGGATATGATTTTAATCATGAGAGTGAGTATACTCGTGCTCTGGTGGATAGTGTAGCTGGTTTTTGGATGTCGGAATATAAAATTGATGGTTTCCGTTATGACTTTACAAAGGGCTTTTCTAATACTCCTTATGGGGAGAATGACTGGGCAAATGGACCGGATAATGCACGTATTGCTAATTTGAAGCGTATGTCGGCTGCCGTACAAAAGCGGCAACCGGGTGCTTATGTTATTTTTGAACATTTGGCAGCTACTAGTGAAGAAAGGCAGTTAGGAGATGCGGGTATCTTGTTATGGTGTAATAAAAATGAAGCATATTGTGAAACAGCTATGGGATGGAGTGGTTCAAAAACCGATTTTTCTGGTTTATATGCGGGAACAAGTATGCCTGCCGGTAGTTTAGTGGGATATATGGAAAGTCATGATGAAGAACGTACAGGGTTTAAAGCCTGGAAATGGGGAAATACCGGAGTAATAGCATCAACTACGAGTACAAATACCGGAATGAGCCCTGCAACAGGAAGTAATATTAATCTCTCTACCCGTACCAAACGTTTAGCCACCAATGCGGCCTTCTTCCTTACCGTACCCGGACCAAAGATGATCTGGCAATTTGGTGAGTTAGGATATGATTTCTCTATAAACAACAATAGCGACGGTTCTGGATATGATGATCAAGGTGGTTTTCGTACCGACCCCAAGCCGATACGTTGGGACTACTTTGAAGATGCTGATCGAAAGAAATTGTATGAGACGTATGCTGCTCTTTTAGATTTACGTCATTCCTATCCTGAACTGTTTGCTTCAAATACTACATTTAGCTGGAAAGTAGGTACTGCTAACTGGGACAATGGACGTACTTTGTCGGCTACTTCCATTGACGGCAAGTCTCTTGTAGTTGTTGGCAACTTTACGCTGGCAGATAAGAACTTTTCTGTAACTTTCCAGGAAACTGGTACATGGTATGAGTTACTGAAAGACAATGAGCCTTTGAATGTATCAAGCACTACACAGACTATTGCTGTTCCTGCCCATGAATTCCGTCTCTTTACTAACTTTAAACCGACTCTGACAGGTATCGAGACTACTGCTCCTGATGCCGAAAAGCCTTTAATATATTACAATAGAGGTATGGATACTTTGGTGCTGCCTGCCGGAGAAGCTAAACGCGTAGAAGTATATTCTGTGAATGGAATGTTGGTGATGACACAGGAAAAATGTACTTCTGTCGGTTTGTCTGCTTTGCCTGTTGGTTATTATATGGCACGGGCTTATATGGAAGACGGCAGAGTACAGGTTTGCAAAATAATGAAATAGATTAGTTACGATAAAATAGGTTAGTTGCTGTAAATATGATCAACAACAAAGTGAATTTATGCTTTTCGAAGAAAGCTGCGGGTATATTACTCGCAGCTACTTCTTTTTTAGTGATGGCTTGTAGTGAAAATGTAAAAGAATTGTCTACGCTAAGTACAAACGAATTAGGCATTACCATACCTGACGGACAGTCACGTGAATATTCTTATACAGACAAAAACGGAGGTTTCTATTATGGAATGACCTCTACGGATGATTGGGGAGATTGGTATGCAGGCTGGAATATTTATGCCAAACGTATCTTTGCCGATTACCGTTTGTATGTGGATGGAGAAAGATTGCTTCGGGAAAATGCCCGCACATCGGTATATCCTGACAAATTAGTTCGCCGATATGAAAAGGCTGTGGAAACATTCTGTCTGGTGGATGAACCGAAGCTGTTGTATGTTCGTATGGATAGTGTACAAGGGAAGCAGATCTCATTCATGCTGATGGGGGAAAATGTGGTGGATGCACGGAAGGATGGAAATTCTGTACTCTATACAACGAAAGAGTCACCGGAAAATGTAATACGTATAGCACCCGTAGCGGAGACAGGAATTGAGTTTGCAGATAATCTGATAACTGTTCCGGTAGCTACAGGTGGTTTCCTGATTGCTTTTGGTACGGAAGAAGATAGCCGGCAAGCAATAGATGGTTTCCGTAAAGAAGGAGAGAAGTGGTTGGCTGCACGTAGTCAGCGTATTCAATCCTTACTGAACCATAATCCTTTAAAGACCAATCTGGATTCTTTGGATCATGCCCTTGCCTGGATTATGCTTACCAATGATCAGTTGATCACTCATCAGCACGGTGGTTATGGTATGTATGCCGGTTTACCCTGGTTCACGGACTTCTGGGGCGGGATATGTTTATTTCTATGCCGGGTGCAGTGCTTTGTACAGGGCAGTTTGATACGGCACGTGATATTCTTGCGTCATTTGCACGTTATCAGGATACCATTTCCACATCTCCTACTTACGGACGCGTACCTAATCGTTTGAATCTGGAAGGTATTCTTTATAATACCACTGACGGAACCCCTCGTTTCGTTATGCAGGTGCACGATTATCTGAAATATACGGGTGACACCGCCTTCGTGAAAGAAATTTATCCTTCAGTGAAGATTGCCACGGATGCTTCTCTCCGCCTGTATACGGACGAAAAAGGGTATCTTACCCATGCGGATGCGGACACTTGGATGGATGCCAAACGTCAAAGCAAGTATCCCTGTTCACCACGTGGCAATCGTGCTGTGGATGTGCAGGCATTGTGGTATACCCAATTGACGAATGCCTCGGATCTTGCCCGCTACATGAACCGTGAAGAAGATGCTCAGCGTTGGAATCTTGCCGCGGAGCGTCTCCGCTCAAATTTTGAACAGGATTTTGTAGACACAGCCGCCCAGTCAATCTATGATCATCTGAATACAGATGGAAGTGGGGATGCGCAATTCCGTCCCAATGCTATCTATGCGTTGGATCTGGTTTCTGATCCTGACTTGAAGATGCATGAGACAAAAGAAGTTTGGGAACGTCTGGTATATCCGTGGGGAGTGTCTTCACTCGATCAGTCCGACGAACAGTTCCATCCTTATCATGAGCAATGGTATCGTTATCATAAAGATGATGCTTATCATAATGGCACGATATGGCTTTGGAATAATGGTATGGCCATGCAGCGGATGATAGAAAATGGACAAGCTGACATCGCGTATACTTTGTTCAGGAACATGAACCGCCAGGCACTTGCGGAAGGTGCTGTCGGCAGTTTATCAGAGAATGCGGATGCATGGCCACGTGCCGGGCAGACATGGGTGCGTCGAAGTGGAACTTTCCTGCAGGCGTGGAGTAATAGCGAGCATATCCGCGTGTGGAATCAATACTTCCTGGGAATTCGTCCTGATATGCTCAATCATTCCATAACCATTGATCCGCAGCTTCCTTCTGAATTGAAGGTAGTGGATAGTCGGGTAAATATAGGAGATGGTACATTACGTATGATTATTGCTAAAAATGATGCGAGCGGAACTTACCGCTATGAATGGACCGGTACACCCGTAACTCTCAAACTGGATATCGATTCTTATCAGACATTGGATGTTCCGGTTTCAACAGATCACTCGGTAAGTATCAGGACAGAGGGAGCACGTATGACAGTGGATGTCTCTGATGCCTCCGGTAAGAAGACAGCCAATTACGTAGCAGAACGGGATGCACTCAAGCAGGAACAGAAGAAACAACAAGATGATTATTTTATGAATACTCATTTTGCAAAGCCTTCTTACAGAGAAAATATGAAGAGTATGTCCCGTTACTTTGATCCGCCATTGACGTATCAGAGTGTGGAATAATTCTATTCATAAATCTTATTCATAAATCTTATTCAGCAATTTATTCAGCCACTCCCAGCGGAAAAGAAACCAGCGGCGGGTACTGCTTTGTTTACCGCCGAAGCGTAAGACAAATTCGCGGTAACCATGCTTGCGGAAGGGGAGACCGACATCCATAAATTCAAGGTGACGGTATCCCCGCTGCTTGGCATCGAACAGAGCATACCATACGGCAAGTATACCCGGGTATTGAAGGGCATACGTCTTGCGCATACCACCAGAGAACCAAAGGTAAGCACTGTCTTCGGAATAGATGCAGGCACTACCGCCTATTATTTTATCTTTGTAAGTGACAATGAATATTTTGCTTTGTTCCCCTTTCATCATTTCTTCTTCCATGCGTAGGAAGAACACTCTGCTGGGGAAATGACGGCGTATTTTAGAAGAATAGACATGGTGCAGCATCTGGGAGAATGCATGCACTTCCTCCGGAGTATGAGCTTCCTTTACTTCTGCACCATTTTTTAATCCTTTTTTGATTTGTCGGATGCGCGAGGGACTGAAGCGGCTTTCTACATGCTCAATGCTATGTAGTGAATTACGTACCCGTAGCCAGTTTATGGCGAAGTAATGGTTTTTGCGGAAAGATTTATAACCGAACAGGGAGTTTTCCAGGTTACGGAATTCAATAAGGAATGCCTCCCGTAACGCTTCAGCCGTTAACCGTTGCAACATCTCACCAAAGACAAATTCTTTGTCGATAGTTTCATCAAAATACTCTCCTGTTCCATAAACCTCACATCGCTTGATAATGGCGGGCGGGAACAGACGGGCGCTCTTTCG
>ULTP01015515.1_pt1 | contig 13678 bp, 16 predicted proteins | sample 1957721 | NCBI WGS metagenome assembly ULTP01 (sample SAMEA4835737, study PRJEB28245) | human gut metagenome | biome: gut microbiome; material: fecal sample | place: Denmark | collected 2008 | reverse complement strand
GAAACTAATATAATTAATAGAATAAAATCATTATGTGCTGTACAAATGACAAATTGCAAAATTAGTTCTAAGTCAACTTTACAAGGAAACTTAGAATTAATTTCTTTTCAGCATTGTAAAAATTTAAAAATAAAATATATAAGCAATTTGAAGAAACTAAAAATTTTGAAAATAGGAAACAATAAAAGAATTTCAGTAAAAGGAATTTCAAAGTTAAAATCATTAGAAAAATTATATTTTAGAAATATAAAATTAACTTATAGTAGAGAACTTGAACTTTTACCAAATTTAAGTTATATTAATTTAGCAGAAAGTAAATATTCAAAAAATTTAGAAAAAAACTTATCAAAAAATATAGAAATAGATAAAGCTATAATATAATAGCCAAATTACTAATAAAACGTTGAAACAATTATTGTATAAAAAATGTAGAAAGGAGAGTATGAAATTTTATATAATATAAAGTAAAATACTTTTATTATTATATAGATGTATTGTATAACAAAATTAAGAAAACAAGCATAAAAATCATACAAAATAAATAAAATGAAAGAAGAATTTATAAATTTATTATTAAGTACAAAAAGAGAAGGAATAGAAGATGTAATAGCTTTTTTAGAAAAAACAGATTTCTTTATAGCTCCAGCTAGTACAAAATTTCATGGTTCTTATGAAGGAGGCTTATTGGAGCATAGCATGAAAGTTTATGAAATACTAAAAGAAAAAGTAAAACATTTACCAATTGAACTTGAAATATCAGATGATACAGTAAAAATAATAGCTTTGTTACACGATATCTGTAAGGCTAATTTTTATAAAGTTGATTATAGAAATGCAAAAAATGCGTTAGGAGAATGGGAAAAAGTACCATATTATACTGTAGATGATACTATTCCTTATGGACATGGAGATAAATCAGTAATGATGTTAACAGAATATATGAAATTAACAGGAGAAGAAAAATATTGTATACGCTGGCACATGGGATTTACTGAACCAAAAGAACAATACAATACTTTAGGACAAGCTTTTAAAAAATATCCATTAGCATTAGTTTTACATGAAGCAGATTTAGAAGCAACATATTTCTTCAATATCTAGTTAAAAATAACAAAAATATACTAGACTTTTAAATAAATTACATATATAATAAAGTAAAATTGTGTCATAATATGGAGGAAGCTGTTATTATGTATGAAAGAAATGCAATAGTCTTAGAAAGATATTTTTGCAAAAAATTGGGATATCAAAAAACTAATAATTTAAAAGAAAATTTTAGCAATTACTGTAATTTGCTTGACAAAATTGAACAATTTCAAATAAAGAGTGAAGCTGAAAATAAATCTTTAACAGAATTTAATGATGTTTCAAATAAGTTAGCAAGTATTCAACAAATGCAAGAAAAATTGTATAAAAGAAATGCAAAATTGGAATACAGTAGAAATCTTATTTTTGGAAATATAGAAGAAGATGTAAACGAATTAAGTAAATGCTTAAATAAAATTGAAAGTGATATTTCAAAAACACAAACAGCTTTTATAGAAACAAGAGAAAATTTTATTAGTACTGTTGAATTGTATCAAACTAAGAAAAAAGAATTAGATTTAGCAATACAAAATAAAAATGAAGCAGAAGAAGACTATAATTCTGTTTTAGAAAATGCAAAAGCTAATTTTGAAAATATAGAATTAGATATAGTTGATTATATAAAAGGAATTACTACAGATGAAATAAGAAAAATAAAACGTGAACTTATAGAAGTTATTACTAAAAATGGTGCAAAAGAAAAAATACCATTTGATGCAGATATAGTTTCAAAAGCTTCTGAATTTGCTACAGAAATTTCTAAAAAAGAAGCAGAATGTTATGTTATTATTTATGACAAAACTAAAAAATTATTAGATGAAATTGAAAATAATTCATTAAAAATGGATAGACATAGAAAATGGAGAAGAGATAATACAGCAAAATTAAAATTCTTTAATGCAGAAAAAGAATATTTAATTCAATTTTTAGATAATGAAAGATTGCCAGTTATGCATGGTAAAAAAATACATAGAAAATTAATGTTAGAAGCTTGCAAAAATTTAATCTTAGATGTAGATCAAATGAACAATTTGTATGAATTGATATTAAGAGAAGAAGCTGGTAGATCTGCAAAAAAAGCATACAAAGAATTATACAATAAAGATTATTTCAGAAAAATAGAAGAAGGCAGTTTGCAAATAGAAGACGAGGCAAGTAAATTAGGATTAAATACTGCAATGGTAATAAACTCAAATTATTGGCGTGTTGAAGGAATAAGAGAAATATATACTGCTTTTTATCAAATAATTACAGAAATTTATGGAAAAGAACTAGAAGAATTTGAAACAGCAGAAGAGGAAACATCAAAAGAACAAACAAGCAATATAGAAGAAACTGTAGAATTAGAACTTCCACAAGCTAAAACAATAGAAAGCATCGCTGAAGAAGATGATGAAACAGAAGAGGAAGAAGAAAAACAAAATATTCAAAATGCTCAAATAGTAGAAGAAACAGCAAAAGAAAAAGTAAAAATAAATAATATAGAAATATCAAATACAAATGAAGATACTGAAGAATTTGAAGAAGACGAAGAAGATGATTTTTCAGATATTGAAAGTCAAATTGCTGAACTAGAAGATGATTTTGAAAATGAAGAATATGACAGTATAGAAGATGTACCATATGAAGATGAAAAAATAGATGACTTTGATGCAGAAGAATCTTTATTTGCCCCAATAATCAAAGCAAAAGAAACAGGAGAAGACTTAAAAGCAGCATTACAAGCTGTAAAAGAAGGACCTAGCAAAAAGAAAAAAAGTAATATTTTTAAAAATCTTATAAAGATGAATACTAAAGGTAAAAAAGTAGAAGGGTAGAGAAAAAATGGATTGTTTATTTTGTAAAATTATAAGTGGAGATATACCAAGTAATACTATATATGAAGATGAAATAGTAAAAGTCTTTTTAGATATAAATCCAACATCAAATGGACATTGCTTAATAGTTCCAAAAAAACATTATACTAATATAGAAGACATTGATTTAGAAACTTTAAAATATATAAATGAAGTTGCTAAAAAAATCTATAAAAAATTAAAAGAAAAACTAAATTGTGAAGGATTAACACTAGTTCAAAACAATGGACTTGGTCAGGAAGTAAAACATTATCACTTACATTTAGTTCCAAGATATACAAATGACGAAATTATGATGAACTCAAATAAAGAAATTTTAGAGAGTATAGAAGATGTAATGAAAAAATTAAAATAATTATTGGAAACGAATAGTAAGTAAGCTATTCGTTTTTTCTATTAAATTCGACATAAATTGACAGTTATATTGACTTTTGAATAATACCGTGATATTTTAATAATGTCACAAGGTTAGCAAAGCTGTTTTTTAATTAAGGAAGGAGCATAGACTATGACAGTATTTGATAGCCAAAATCTTTTGTTTAAAAAACCAATTGGACCAGTAAAATTGGAAAAAGTGGAAAATAAAACAAAAGAAGGGCGATTGTATTTGAAAATACAATTAGAAGGAAAAAGAAAAGTACAAAAAGTTTGGTTAGTATTAGACCAAATGGCAAAAATGGAAAAGAAAAAACTTAATGTACTTATGAAAAAAGTAACTGATGAAAGTGATAGTTCTGTTTTTGAAATTAATGTTGTTTTTTCAAAGCCGGCTACTTATGAGTATTACTTCAAATTTCTTGATGAAACAGGCGAACATTACATCAGAAGAAAAAATGGTATATTTGAAGGTTTTATAACTAATCAAATTGAAGAAATGCCATGGTTACTTACAGTTTATAAAGAAATAGACTCTAGTAAAGTAATGAAAAGTGGTATTATGTACCAAATTTTTCCAGACCGATTCAGAAAAGGAAAAACCAAAAGTAAATTACCAGAAAACAGATGGTACAGAAAATGGGGAGAAATGCCTTGCTATCTAAATGGCGAAAAAAATGCTATTTCTACAGATTTTTTTGGAGGAAACTTTGTAGGAATGAAAGAGTCAGTTGGATATTTGCAAAAATTGCATGTAAATGTAGTATATTCAAATCCAATTTGTGAATCTTCAAAAAATCACAGATATGCAGCAATTGATTATAAGAAGCTTGATCCTGTATTGGGAACACCAGAAGAATATAATGAATTAATAGAAGCATATCACAAAGCATCTATATTATATGTGATAGATGGAGTGCTAAATCATGTAGGTTCAGATAGTATTTATTTTGATAGATACAATGAGCATAATTCTGATGGTGCATTTCAGTCTAAAAATAGCAAGTACAGAAATTGGTTTTTTATCGATCCAAATGATAGTAATAATTATAGTTGTTGGTGGGGTGATAAAAGTCTTCCAAAACTTAATTATGATTCAGACGAGCTGAAAGATTATATACTCGGAGAAGATGGAGTTATACGCTATTGGTATAGAAAATGGAAAGTTGATGGCATTAGACAAGATGTAGCAGATGAACTTCCAATCGGACCACGAGAAAAGATATATGAAATTTCAGATGAAGAAAGAGGAGGTAATAAAATAATTATTCCAGAAGTTTGGGAAGATTTAAGCCAAAAATGGGCGTATGGAGTTTTTATGGAATACGCTCAAGGTAAACAAGCGACATCTGTTATGAACTACCCAATAAAAGATACTATTTTACCATATGTAAGGTATGGTGGAGATTATTGGGCAAGTCAGTTTAAGAAAGTGTGCAATGAAATTTTCAAGGAAAACTATCCTAGAGAAATTGCATATTCTGTTATGAACTTTTTGTCAACACACGATACAGTAAGAGCTATAACTAAACTTGCTGGACCGGAAGTTGACAATAATTCAAGAGAATGGCAGGCAGCTAATAACTTTTTAAACAAAAAAGATTATTTGTTAGGTAGAGCAAGATTAATGCTTGCTTATGTAGCAATATTCTTTTTACCAGGCATACCATCAATATATTATGGTGATGAAATAGGTATGCAGGGAATGAAAGATCCATTTTGTAGAGCATGCTTTACTTGGAATCATATCGACAAAAAGATATTAAGATTTTTCAAAAGATTGTGTGCAACTAGATATGGTAAATCTGATTTTCTTGCAGAAGCTGAATTTAATATTTTGGTATGTGAAGGTGATTTTTTGGTATATGAAAGAAGCCTTGAAGATAAAAAGCTTCGTGTGTTTTTAAACTTTTCTGAAAATGAAAAAGATATAACAAAGCTTTTTGAAGAGTACGAAATGGAGGAATGCTCAGGTAGAGACATAGTAGAAGAGCCGAATATAATTTTTCATATTAGAACGAAACAGAAAGATACTGTTGTAAGACAAGATTCTAATGGAAATAAGAGAATTGTTTTGTCTGGTTACAACGGAATAGTATGTTTTCAGTAGGTAATCAGATATTGTGCAAAAAAACGGTGAGACTTCTCACCGTTTTTGCGTATTATAATATATATTAATTGTGCTAAAATTAAATTAGTACATTTTCATAAATCTAAAGATAATTGTTGATTTTTATATTAAATTTGTAAAAATTCAATATTATTAGTAAAATTGGAAAATTTGTTTGTATAATCTTGAAATGTAAAATTTTTTATTGTAAAATATATTAAAATTTTAAAAAAATATAAATAAGCAATAAAGATTACTAAAGAAAGAGGAAAAAATGATATACGAATTTGAAGTGCCAGGGAAAATAACAGGCAAAGGTAGACCTAGAGTAAATACAAATACTGGAGTCGCATATACACCAACAAAAACCAAAGACTATGAAGAACTAGTAAAACAATATTTCTGGATAAAATATCCTAGAGTAAATCGAATTGAAGGAAGAACAGCAGTAAAAATTATTGCATATTTTGGCATTCCTAAAAATACTAGTAAAAAAGATAAAGAAAATATGTTAAATAATGCAATCAGTCCTACTAAAAAACCAGATATAGATAATATTACAAAAATAATTTTAGATGCATTAAATGCAATAGCTTTTAAAGATGACAATCAAATTACAAAATTAGAAATTGAAAAACAATACTCAGAAGAAGAAAGAGTATATATAAAAATAGAAGAGTATTAAAATAAGCACAGTAATAGTTATAAATTTAAAATTGTAAATATAGTATTTGAAGAGGATTTTATGGAAAGATACAAAGAAATAGAACAAACAATAACCAAAACATATAGAAAAGAAATATGGAAAAGGTTTATAAAAGGAATAACAGAATATGAAATGATATCTGAAGGCGATAAAATAGCCGTATGTATATCTGGTGGAAAAGATTCAATGCTTCTTGCTAAATGTTTTCAAGAATTAAAGAAACATAAAAAAATGAATTTTGATTTAGAATTTATAGTTATGAACCCAGGGTATAATGAACTAAATAAACAAAAAATTATAGAAAATAGTAAGATATTAAATATACCAATTACAATGTTTGAAACGGATATATTTAATAGGGTTGTTAATATTGAAGATAATCCATGTTATATATGTGCCAGAATGAGAAGAGGATATTTATATGAAAAAGCAAAAGAACTTGGATGCAACAAGATTGCTTTAGGACATCATTTTAATGATGTAATCGAAACAATATTAATGGGAATGCTTTATGGAGCTCAAATGCAAACAATGATGCCAAAAGTAAAAAGTACATCACACCCAGGAATGGAGCTTATTAGACCTTTGTATTTTGTTAGAGAAGAAGATGTTATAAGATGGAGAGATAAAAATAATTTAGATTTTATTCAATGTGCATGCAGATTTACAGAACAATATACAAATAATGATAATGCAAATTATATGTCTAAAAGAGAAGAAATGAAAAGATTAATAAAAGAATTAAAAAATAGATATGAAAACATAGATGTAAATATATTTAATAGTGTGCAAAATGTTAATTTAGATACAATAATTTCATATAAAAAAGGAAAGGAAGAGCATCATTTTTTAGATAATTACAAAAATAAATAATATAAAAAGTCTTTTTGCGAGGAATAATAATTAAAACTCCCGAATAGAATTAAACAAAAATATTCATATGGGGGTTGACTTAATTTGAAAGATAATACAATTGAAGAACGTGCAGTTTTATTAGCACATTATATTATAGATTCAAAAGATACAGTTAGAGGAGCCGCTAAAAAGTTTGGAATTAGTAAAAGTACAGTACACAAAGATGTAACAAAAAGATTGTCAAATATTAATTTTGCACTTGCGATGGAAGTTAGAAAAGTATTAGATGAAAACAAAGCAGAAAGACATATAAGAGGTGGAATGGCAACTAAGTTAAAATATATACATCAACATGAACAAGAAAAAAATATATCTTAGTAATTAGTAAATGTTACAAATGTAATACAAAAGATAAAAAAATGAAACAAAATTCTAAAACACAGTATTATCAATTATTTACAGGAATTTTGAAACACTTGCTTTTTTGACTTTTAACAATATCCGTGATATAAAATTCACAGATAAATACAATAGAAGTAGGTGGTAATATGGGAATTTACAGATCTGAAATAGCAGACTTAAGAAAAAATATTTGTGATAACATAGGACAAAAAATTATTGTAAAAGAGTCACCAGGCAAAAGAAGTAAGCCACAAGAAAAAGTTGCAGTAATTGAAAATACATATAAAGATTATTTTAGAGTAAAATTTGAAGAAGTAGATAGATTCGGTTCTTATAATTACACAGATTTATTTACAAGAACTGTAGAGGTAAAATTATATAATGGTGAAGAATATGCACCAATTTTGCCACCACAAGTTGAAACAAAAAAACATAGAGTAAATACTGTAAATACAAATCCAGCAATAGAAAATGCATAAATTAAAAATAAAAGTAATTTTTTTAATAAATCTCCATATAAATGGTATTAGAAATTAATAACATTTATAGGAGGTTTTTTTATGGCAATAAAACAAATAACTCTTATGCAAAGAGTAAGTAGCGGAAATAAAAAATTTGAAGTTAGTGGAGATATAATTGTTCCTGACATAAAGCCAGATATAGTAAGTATTACAACTACTAATGCTAATACTTATATATATAAAGAGGAAATTTCAACAGGAAAAATTAGAATTGATGGAAATATAGACGCATATATTATTTATATTTCTGATAGTGGAGAAACAAGAAGTATACAAACAACATTGGACTTTGTCGAAACAATTAATGATGAAAAAGCTGAAGAAAATAAAAGATTATTAACAGGGGTAAAATTAGAATTTTTGGAAGCGAAAGTTTTAAATGAAAGAAAAATAAATATTACAGCAAGTTTAAATATTGATTATCAAATTATGGAAAAAGAAAATTTAAGTATAAATATGGATTTTGAAGAAATTGGAAATGTACAAAGACTAACAGAAAAAACAAAATTAGCATGTTTAATAGGTGAGAATAAAGTTAGAACTTCTGTAAAAGAAGATTTAAAATTAGATGGAGATGAAGACGCAGGAGAAATATTAAAAGTTGATTTGAAAATAGAAAATTCAGATGTAAAAACAAGTTACAATAAAGTTCTAGCAAAAGCAGAGGCAAAAGTTCAAATAATTTATTTGACAGAAGACGGAAAAATAAAAAAGATAGAATCATCAATACCAATTATGAGCTTTATAGAGATTACTAATATTGAAGAAAAGCATAATTGTGAAGTTAATTATAGAGTAAGAAATATGTTAGTAAAAATAAATAATAAAGAAATGCATAGTATAAATTTTCAAACAGAATTTGAAGTTTATTGTGTAGCAACACAAAATGAGGAAATTTTGCTAACAAAAGATATGTATAGTATGAACAAAGAGTTAGATTTAGAAAGTGGAAAAATGACAATTTTTAAAGAAAATAGTATAGAAGAAAAGTCTATTAAAATATCTGAAAAAATAATGCTAGAAAATCCAGACAAAATATATGATGTTCAAACAAATCCCAAAATAACAAATAGTACGCAAAATGGTGAAATGATTAATTATGAGGGTGAAGTAGAAGTGGCTGTGTATTATACAGCAGTTCATAGTAATAATTTGAATATAAAGCAAGTTAAAATTCCATTCATAAAAAGTACAACAAATACAATTACTACAAGTGATTTAACTGTTGTAAATAGTAGGTTTAGTGTTACAGGTGAAGATGTAAATGTTGAATTTGAGATAGTAGTAAAAAATAACAGTTTAACTACTAGTGAAATAACATATATTAGCAATGTAACAGTAAAAGAAGATGCAAAAGAAAGTGATTATAATATGTTTGTTTATTTTGTAAAGGGTGGTGATACAATTTGGAAAATAGCAAAAAAATTTAAAGTGGATATGCAAAGTATAATAGAATTAAACCATTTAGAAAATCCAGATAAGATAAATGTAGGAGATAGATTGTACATAATTAAATAGAAATGTACAATGAAAAATAATGGAAAATAAATTATATTCAAGAAAAAGAATATCTTTAAAAAAACCAAAGAAACTAAAGTTAATAAAATTATTTATACTTTTGCTATTTATATTAATAATGTTTTCAGTTATTTCATTTTTTAGAGCAGCATATCCAATTTTTAAAGCAAGTTGTGAAACAGCTGCAAAATCTTTGACAATAAAAACAATAAATAGCGAAGTAAATAATTTGATGAAAAATTATAGTTATGATGATTTAGTAAATGTTGATAAAGATGTAAACGGAAAAGTAAATTTTGTTAGAACAAATAGCAAACCAGTAAATGAAATTATGACACAACTTGCTATAAATGTTCAAAAAGATATAGATGATGCCGAAAGAACAAATGTATATATAAATTTAGGAAGTGTTTCTGGAATTAGTTTGTTAAAGTATATAGGCCCAAAATTTAATATAGAACTCGAAACATCTGGAAATGTCGAAACAAAGTTAAACAGCAAATTTACAGCAGTAGGCATAAATCAAACTTTACATGAACTGTATTTAAATGTTTCAACTAAAATAACTGTATTAACACCATTTGGAAGTTTTGGTAAACCAATTAATACTGATGTTTTGCTTGTTGAATCTGTTATAGTAGGGGAAATACCAGATACTTATTATCATTTTACAGGAGAAGCTGATGCTGATTCTGCATTTGAAATAATGGAGTAGATTAAAATTAAAAAACTATTTTTCATAATATATAACTGATTATTTTTGTCAAGTGAAAAGTTAAATGCGATTCTGTAAAGTAAAAGCAACTTATACGAGAAAAAGCAAGTTTTAAGCGATATATTTGCTTGAAAAAGTTGATTATTTTGGATTTGAACGGAATCGCTGACTTTGACAGATTTAGTAAAACTATGATATAATTTCAAAGATACAATAAATATTTATTTTATTATAGGAGGAAAAGATATGATGTTAACAACGGTTGTAGCAAATGTGAATGCAAAAGTAAAATGGATATGGCTACTAATAGTATTGGCAATAGCTATCTTTGGTCTTGTTGCGCTTTTGCGTAACTATGTGCAGGACTTATGGGGAGAACTTCGGCTCTCACTAATATTTGCTAAAGAAAGGCTGGCGATTACTGAAGCAGTTGATCCAAATAAGGTAGATGATCCAGAATTTTTGAGAAAATGTATTGAATTTGATAAAAACGAGATACAGGAAATTGAAGATAAAATGAGGAAAATCGAAAACAAGTGGAAGTTATTTTTCAGAGGCAGAGTGATAACTTCTTTTGATTCTGCTATTATGAAGCAGGAAATTTCTTATAAAAAAACTTTGGCGAGAATAAAGAAGTCAGCATAATCTGCACAAAAATAATTGCCAATAGCAAAAATAGCTAAAAATTTTAGAAAAATATCATTAATATGAAATTGCTGTTGGTAATTTGGCAGTCACTTAAGTAAAGTTAAATTAAACTTGAGTGATTGCCTTTTTCATGAGAAAACAAAAATATTTTCTCAAAAGCTTGACTTTTGGAAGAAAATGTATTAGAATAATTACGCATTATATGTAAGTATGTTAAGTTGATTCCAACCTCTCCCCGGTAGTTGCGAATAGGTTTCATATACTTATATAAGCAAAAATATAAAATTTTAAAATTGAAATGGAGGGTATTTGTACCATGAATAATACTACATATAGCCCAAAAAAAGGCGAAATAGAAAGCAAATGGTATATAATAGACGCAACAGATAAGTCATTAGGTAGAGTTGCTAGCGAAGCAGCTAAATTATTAAGAGGAAAACATAAACCAACATTTACTCCAAACCAAGATACTGGAGATCATGTTATTATATTAAATTGTAAAGATGCAGTTTTAACAGGAAAAAAATTAGATCAAAAAGTTTACAGACATCATTCAGGATACATTGGTGGAATGAAAGAAACATCAGCTAGAGTTATGATGGAAAAAACACCAGAAAAAGCTATGTTTAAAGCTGTTCAAGGAATGCTTCCTCACACAAAATTAGGAAGACAAATGATCAAAAAATTAAGAGTATATGCAGGTAGCGAACATGAAAACGCTGCTCAAAAACCAGAAGTTTGGGAGGTAAAATAAGATGGCAAAAAAATCTGAAAATATAGTATTCCAAGGAACAGGTAGAAGAAAAGAATCAATCGCAAGAGTTAGATTAACAGCTGGTAAAGGTAATATAGTTGTTAATGGTAAACCTTTAGATGAATACTTTGGAACAGAAATTTTAAAAGTTATTGTTAACCAACCATTTGCTGTTACAAACACAGTTGGTAAATATGATGTAATAGTTAAAGTTGTTGGTGGTGGATATACAGGTCAAGCTGGAGCAATTCGTCATGGTATTGCAAGAGCTTTAAATGAAGCTAATTCAGAATTTAGACCAGCATTAAAATCAAACGGATTCTTAACTAGAGATCCAAGAATGAAGGAAAGAAAAAAATACGGACTTAAAAAAGCTCGTAAAGCTCCTCAATTCTCAAAGAGATAATATGCTTTTACAAAAAATATCAAACCTCAGAAGTTTTATTACTTCCGAGGTTTTTTGTTAAATTTAGACTATAATGATTATTTTCAATTACTTTGTTTTAGTAATTATTGTTATAGTTAGAAAAATAGATAGATTATGACAAATAAGATAATAAAAATTTTATATCATAAATTATGTAAGAAAGTGATTAATGAAGATAGTTATATTAGCTATAAAAATTTATGAATTACAGCTATAAAATTTTTTATAAGTGTTGACAAATAAAGGTAAATGTGCTAAAATAATTATGTTTTAAGAAGAAGTATCCACTTCTCACCGTATCTTTAAGTAAGCATTCGGTTAGAAAATATCATAAAATTAGCATTTTATACACATAAATGTTGAGATATTGTGGATTTGGCTTTTTAAAATAAGTCAAATTTTTTTTTGGAGGTGTTTTACTATAAAACAAGAATTGCCTATAAATAGACAGATAAAAGAAAAAGAAGTTCAAGTTATCGGAGAAACAGGAGAAAAAATCGGAGTTTTACCAATAGATAAAGCAATAGCAATTGCGGAAGAAAAAAATTTAGATTTAGTTCTAGTTGCTCCAAATGCAAAACCAGTAGTTTGTAAAATAATGAATTATGGAAAATATAAATTTGAACAAGCAAAAAAAGAAAAAGAGTCTAGAAAAAACCAAAAAGCTGTTGAAATGAAAGAAATTAGAGTTTCATCAAATATTGGTGAACATGATTTTAACTTTAAGAGTAAAAATGCAAGAGGATTTTTAGAATCTGGAAACAAAGTAAAATTCACATTAAGATTTAGAGGAAGAGAATTAAACAATGTAAAAGCAGGTGAAGCAATATTATCAAAATTTGCTGAATCTCTTGAGGATATTGCAACAGTTGAAAAAAAGCCATTCTTAGAAGGTAAAACAATGTTTGTAATTTTAAATAAAAAAATCTAAAATGCGAAGGGAGATAAAGAAATGCCAAAATTAAAAACAAACAAAGCAGCAAAGAAAAGATATTCTTATACTGCAACAGGAAAAGTAAAAAGAACAAAAGCTAATAGAAGACACTTATTAGCAAATAAAACAAAAAGACAAAAAATGAATGCTAGAGTACAAAACGGAATTGCAGACAAAACAGTAGAAGCAGGAATTAAAAAATTATTACCTTATGGTAACTAGAATTTAGATAGAAGAAAAGGAGTGAAAAATAAATGGCAAGAGTAAAAACAGCAAGAACAACTAGAGCAAGACATAAAAAAGTATTAAAACAAGCAAAAGGTTACTATGGAGCAAAACATTATAGATATAGAATGGCTAAACAAGCTGTTATGAAATCTGGAATGTATGCTTATGTAGGAAGAAAAGATAAAAAGAGTGATTTCAGAAAATTATGGATAGTAAGAATTAATGCAGCAGCAAGAATGAACGGATTAACATATAGCCAATTAATCGCTGGATTAAAGAAAGCTAATGTTACAATCAATAGAAAAATGTTAGCTGAATTAGCTGTATCTGATAGCAAAGCATTTGCTGAATTAGTTGAAGTTGCAAAAAAAGCATAGTTATAAATAAAATTATATTTGAGTAAAGAATCTTCGAGTTAAACTTGAAGATTTTTTTTGTTCTAATATAAATTTACAAAAAGTTTCTAATAAAAATATAATAATTTGATAAAATTGCCATAATGACTATTATATAAAATAGAAAATAACAATGTGATATTATGTT
>ULTP01050384.1_pt1 | contig 13772 bp, 10 predicted proteins | sample 1957721 | NCBI WGS metagenome assembly ULTP01 (sample SAMEA4835737, study PRJEB28245) | human gut metagenome | biome: gut microbiome; material: fecal sample | place: Denmark | collected 2008 | reverse complement strand
TTTGTGGGGTGACTTTCGCTAAGCCGCCATGCGGTTAGGCTGATCCGTTCCCGTCAGCGGAGCCGGAGGTCTGAGTCGTCTTGTACCCTTCAGTAATCGCACGGGCCAAATTGGCACCGTAAGTTGCAAAGACCGGACCATCTCTGTAGTTTTCAGGGAATTTGCTCGGTGCACGAGCCTGAATCTTTGCCGCTTCCACCTGACCGCTGGCAGCCAGACGAAGATGGTTTCTCATAGAGAGAACCTTGCGGCTGTACCCGCCGTCGTGAGAATGCTTAGCAGCACCGACGTAGTACTTCAACGCGCCCTTCAGAGAGCCGGTCTTATTCAGATATTCTTTAAGAATCTGGGTACCGACTTCAATTCCGGCTTCCACTTCATGAACGGCTTTAAGACCGCCGAACTCTTTGAAGCGTTTGGCATGCACTTTGGCGTGAACCTGCATCAGACCTTTCGCACCGACAGAGCTGCCGGCCTTCGGGTCAAAAGAGGATTCAGTCGCAATAACTGCCAAAATCAACAAAGGATCAACATCGTGATTTTTGCCAGAAATAAATGCTTGTTCAACAATTTCAGAAGCATCTTCGCGGTCAACGCGGTAATGCTCGGAAATAAAACGAGCGGCATTGGTTTCCATTCGATCAATGACCTGCTCCTCGGTTTCAAACGGCTTGGTCAAATCCTCGCGTTCGAAATTGGAGTAGCTCAAAGATTTAACCTTCAGCGGAGGCTCGGTCTGAGGACCTTTAGAATCAGCGGCTACCTTCGGAGAGGAAACTGCTAATGCACTTTGTGAGCCAAGAGAACCTAGACCCAATAAAACAACCAGGGCCAGCGTCAGGGACGCGGCAACCTTTTTGCCCTTGAAAACAGATTCTTCCTTACAAGCGCGTAGGACGGAAAAAGCGCCGCTATGTGTTTGTTTTTTAAACTGCTGGTTTTTAGTCATCCCGTAATGGTGCCTTTGACAGAATCGTTTGTCCATCGTTTACTAGGTGTTAATACGTGACTGACTGTTAAAAACTTCTTGCCAGTGCAAAAATGATTATGCACCCATTAAGTACTTAAATATGCGACAAATTTTCAAAACCCACCCCTGGGTTCCGCCTAAAGAATTACCCGAGACCCAGGAATTATTCCGCAAATACGGGGTTCCCGGCTCTATTCGGCCGGGTCATCTGCTCAAGGGCAAAGGTGAGCCGTCAAAGCTCTACCTCATCACAAGAGGAGCCGCTGCTTACTATGTTGCAGATCGTTACAAAAGTCATCCGAGTGTTTTAAGCTTATTGATCCCCGGATGTTCAGCGTGCGACTTATCCGTCATCACCGGAGATCGGGTCAATGTTACTCCCGGAGCCATTGGGCCTTGTGAGGTGCTCATCATGCAGCCGCATGTTCTAACCGATTTAATGAAAAACAACAGCGAATTTGCCGCCAAGGAGGCCGCGCACGTCACCCGGAAACAAGAGTGTTCTCTGGAAGCAATGGTCGCCAACTTCACACTGGAACCAGCCGAACGTCTAAGGCGTTTCCTTAAAGTTCTGCTGATCAACTATGAAGTTCCGATCTCGGATACCGTGTGGAATCGAATTCCGCTGGATTTGACCAACGAACAATACGGAGCTGTGGTCAACCTGACTCGTGTTTCAGTCAGCCGAATCTTCTCCGACTGGATCAGCAAGGATCTCTTATATAAGAGCGGCCGCAACGTCTACGTTAAAGCCAAACTGTTTGAGAATATCTACGACTGGTGGACCGATTAGTCCGGGCCTACCGTTTCTTCTGCCTTAGATATCGAAAAGAGGAACGCGAACAGCACCATCAGGACCATGGCGATCACGGCGCAGGCGCGCACAGCGACGACAGCCGTGAACTGCTCGGAGGCAAAACCTAAGATCAGCTGCCCGACGGGCACGAGTCCGAGCATGACCGCCAAATACATCGCCGAGAAACGCCCGCGGTAGATATCCGGCGCCTTGCACTGCACAAGATTATTTGCCGCCGCAAGCGCAAAGGTCAGTGAGCCTCCGGCTACCAGAGCACAGAGCCACTGTGAAGTCACAGTCTCCAGAGCAGGAAGAACCGCAAAAGCAATACACGTGACCCAACCGCCTGTCCAAACCGTCGTCACATGATGAATAATGCGTCGGTTTCTCTGCATCAAAACAGCAGCAGCCACCGCGCCGAAACCTAAACCTGAGGACATAGAACCGAAGCTCATCAATTCGCTGCCTTTCAGAGAAATCGCAGGCAGCAGAGCTACGGCAGGCATCACTAAGATAGAAAGGCACGCCACCTGCGGCAATACTTCTCGGAGAATAGGATAAGTCATGAAGAGCTGACGAGAAGTCACGCCCACACTCTCTTCTCTCTGCTCACTCGTAGTGCGGTTCGGTATTTTGACAACTGCCATCACGGCGATCATCGGGATGAAGCAGATCGCATTCATCGCGAAACACCAGGTAGCAGAAAAACTTTCAATAATGAAAACCGCTACCATCGGTGCAATCGATCGAGCCACATTCATCACTAAAGACTGCCGAGCCACAGCTTGAGAAACCGTCTCACCGGTCTCTACCAGCATCGAGTGCATAGACGGACCGTCAATAGAAGTCACAATTCCGAAAATCAATGCCAGCACAGCTAAGTTGTACGGATTGAGGTAGCCGAAAAAAGAAAGAAACGCCGTAAGGCCCGCGATTACACAGCCGATTGTCTGTGTAATTAAAAGAATATGATGACGATGGAAACGATCCGCCATGGAACCCGCTACGGGTGCCAGCGGTAAGGAAGGCAGCGCAGACAGCAATGCAATCGCACTGAGCCAAAGCGGAGAGTGTGTCTGAGTCCACACGACCCACGACAACGCCATGCCGTGAACAAATCGTCCGAGAGTGGAAAAGCTGTACGCTCCCCAAAAATATCTTCTCGCGGCTATCAGTGGTGTCATGGTTTCCTCGTTTTATTACGAGGCTCATTTTAATTTGCCATTCGAATGAAGTGTGAATAGTCAGGCTCCGAAGCGAGCTCGTCTTCCGCGGCGAAGTCGATGTGTTGAAGAACTTGAGGTTTAAAAGTAAAGTAGTCTGACTCATCGAACTCGTTTGAAAAGCCGGAACAACACACTTAAGATGCCCGCAGAAAAAGTCGAAATCCTCACAGATAACGGCACGACAGTGAAAGCAATCGCTCCGGTCATCATCTCTGCCAGCCGTTCAACGGACATCCCAGCTTACTTTCCGAAGTGGTTCGCAACACGATTCAACGGCGGCCGAGGCTACGTGAAGTGGTTCAATCCGTTCAACCAGAAACCGGTCTTTGTTTCTTTTGAAAAAACCAAAGTCATCGTTTTTTGGACCAAGAATCCGAAGCCTTTGATTCCGTATCTTCCGCAACTTGATGCCGCCGGTGTTCATTACTATTTTCATTTCACTCTGAATGACTATCAGCAGGAAAATCTTGAGCCGAACGTACCGTCACTAGAAAGCAGGATTCAAACCTTCAAGGAGCTCGCTTCCTTACTCGGTCCGGAAAGAATCGTCTGGCGTTTTGATCCAGTGCTATTTACTAAAACGCTCACGCCAAGAGAGCTCGCAACGAGGATTTTCAAGATCAGCAAAAAACTCAAAGGCTGTACTAACCGACTGGTGTTTAGTTTCATCGACATCAAGGTCTACAAAAAGGTTCAGAGAAATCTACTCAAGTACTCTGAGCACTTTGCCTCTCAATACGATTCAACCTCTATCTGTGAGGCTGAACCGTCAGCAGAACAAATCGAAGAGTTCGCCGGATACCTTTCGAAGATTCGCGCTTACTGGAAAGAGCGCGGATGGAACTTGGAGATCTGCGCTTGCGCAGAAAAATTCGATCTGTCTCACCACGGAATACTTCCGAGCAAGTGCATCGATGCTGAACTGATGCTCAAAGTTTTCGGCGAAAATCCCGCGCTCACAGACTATCTCACAAAGGCTCCGGCCAGAACTCCGTTTGAGCTTGATCACTTAGATCTGTTCAACGCAAATCGGGTTGAAATGAAAAAGATCGTCACGATCAAAAAAGATCCGGGACAGCGAGAAGAATGCGGGTGCGTTAAAAGCAAGGACATCGGAATGTACAACACGTGTCTCCACGGCTGTGTCTACTGCTATGCAAATGCGTCTCCGGAATTAACTCTCAAAAATTTTGAACGGAGAAAGAACCATCCTTTGGCCGAAAGTATCTTCATTCCAGATTTTCCTGAAGCCTAAGCGCAGAAAAGCCGCCCGAAGGCGGCTTTCTTACTAGTCCTTAGTACTGACTAAGGATTATTTTTTGCCAAGGTTGTGATCTTTAACGGCGCTTTCAGCAGCGATACGGCCGGAGTTAACTGCGAAACCAATTGTGGAGCCTGCCATTAGCAAGTCATAAGAGTCACCGTACATACCCCCGACATCGGAACCAGCTGCGTAGAGGTTCGGGATAGCCTTGTCTTTATCTGTGACAACCTGCAGACGGTCGTTAACCTTAATACCGCCCAGAGTTCCCAGAGAGGACGCTACACTCTTGATGGCGTAGTATGGGCCCTGTTTGACCGGGAAGATGTACTGCGGATCCTTAGCAAACAGAGCGTCATGGCGCTGTTCGGCAGCCTTGTTGTATTGTTCAACACTGGCTTTCAGGACGGCAGGATCCATACCTGTCTTTTTGGCGAGTTCGTCAAGCGTATTAGCTTTAACAGCCCAGCCTGCCTGTTCTGCTGCCGGCCATTCTTTTTCGAAGTTAGTCAGTTTTGCTCCGATCGGGACCATAACGCCGACACCTTGGACAATACCGTCGTGCTTCATAGAGTCAAGGTTCTTGTTGTCATAGACAACCCACATCTGACCGCCGATTCTTTCAAGAGCATTACCGGCAGCGGGCCAGTCGCCCATAATGGTTTCGTCGCAGAAACGTTCACCGTTCGGAGTCAGCCAAAGATGAGGCTGTTTGGCAGTAGCAGAAACATGGTTCGTTGTGGAAACTGCACGGGGGCCCGGACGATAGGACTGCTGAACTTCTAAGCCTTCTTTACCGCCGCCGGCAGACCAAGCCATCTGGATACCGACACCGTTCTTACCGGTCTGAGCAATACCGTCAGTGTTCGGGAAGCGTGTGTACTTCTTCATCATTTCGGGACTGTCAGCAAAACCGCCGGTAGCGATAATCACGGCTTTAGCGTGGATGTTGAGCGTATTGCCGTCTTTATCTTTAGCAACAACGCCGGCAACTTTGCCGTCTTTGCCGAAAATCAGTTTTTCAGCAGGAGTGTTCAGGAGAACCTGCATGCCGTATTCGTCTTTGCCCTTCTTCTGAAGGGCGTTAATCCAGCCAGCGCCGCGGCCCTGATAAATATGCCATGTGTAGAGGCCGCCCGGATAGTTGGTGGTCAGTTTTTCGAACTTAACTCCGTGTTTCTGCATCCATTCGACTGTATCGGCAGATTTATCGACGAAGGCACGAACCAGACGGGCATTGCTGCGCCAGTGACCATAGTTCATGATCTTCTTGAAAGCTTCGTCTTTGGTAAGAGGAATGTAGTAGTCGCGCTGCATCTTGGAACCTACAGCGAAAATACCTTCGGAGAAGTTACCCGTTCCACCGACCATGCCTTTCTTTTCAAGGCCGATGACTTTAGCGCCCTGTTCGGCTGCGGCGAATGCGGCGGCGGTACCGGCGGCACCCTGACCGACCACGACGACGTCTGTTGTGATGTCTTTTTCAGCTGCATAAGGAAGAGAAGAGAATGCAGCAAGCACTGCAACAGCAATCAGCTTTTTCATGTTTGTTTTCTCCGTGTTTTGAGTGTAGTGCCGCTATTTGCGGCGGTGTGTTTTTTGTTATCAAGTCCGTCTGAATCGTGGTTTAAGGCGGTCTTGTTAAGTGTTATTGTGCGGTAATTACACCTCGGCTGTCAGTATCATCCGATACACAAAAAATTCCTGAAATGTATCTCGTGATACATTTTCAGGAGTATTCCTAAGTTAAGTCAGCTGATTATTTTCGATTTTCGTACTTGTCGTCCGCTATACAGTTCGACTGAAGTCTGCGGCCATATGTCGTCTTCCATTCATCGAACTTCGTTCCGCGGGGAAGAATCTCGAAATCATCGGTTGGCTGAGTCACCCTCTCTGCATGAATTTGTTCGGGTGATAACGCCGAATAAAACACACGGATTTCCGGCTGTCCGTTAACGGACCATTTCTCAAAGGTCAGATAACCGCCCGGCGTATTTTCGTTCTGATCTCTTCCGGGAAGTTTCCAGTTCAAATCAAAAATTTCGCCGAGGTTAGCCAAGTTCGTGTCATGCCCGATAAGATAGGTGTATTTAGGACCGTGATCGAGGCTCTCAATAATCTTGTTCGCTAAAGCCGAACCTTTGTAACGAGCAACTTCCATGTCTCGATTAAGCGCAGAAAATACAGCAACGCGTATCGGCATGAGATGCAGAATTCCGTTCCAATCCAATTGGTCCCAAGCGACCTTCTTTTCAGGATTTTGGCCCCACTCCAAAGCAAAGATCTCGGTAATGCTCGAGCAATCGTACGGTGCTCCCTTAAAGCCAACTTTATATTTACTGACCTTTGCGCGCATCGGCCCGGTAAACTCATGTCCCGTTAGTTTCGAGATCTCAGCCATTTGAGCCGCAAACTTTTCGTTGATCCCGACAACTTTTTGAGTGAGTTTTTCTTCGAGCTCTTTGGGATAGTCAATTCGACAGACTTTCGCCTTCAGCGGAGAAAAAATCGCTGAATGTTCGGAACTCGTGACCTTAACTTTATAACCACAGGTCGGATAGAGGCCTTCATTTAAAGCCTCGGCTGTTTTGCGTGTTCGTTCATCAACGTCTGCAATGATTTGAACGTCTTCCGGCTTCGGACAGACCCCGTAGGTAAAAGGAGCGCGACTGCGATTGAGTTTCCACGTGGCTTTGACAAGATAAAAACCGCGAGATGTGAGCAATCCAGGAGCAACGGGCCAAGCCGGCCACTTCTTATCCGACCAACCGTGCAGTTTTTCTGCAGATTGAGTCGGAGAACGCACACCGTGGCGTGAGACTACAACGACATTGAGAAGCTCTTCTGTATGGGGAATCGCTTGCAAAACGTCGGAGGGAGTTTCTGCATGCGCATTGGATAAAAGAACCGCAGCAGAAAGTAGACATAAAGAACCGCAGATTTTTGCTTTCATTCGGATTCTCAAAGTTGAGTCTTGATTATCCGAATATATAGGTTGCCAGGCCGAGGAAGATTAAGAAACCGCCTGAATCGGTAATAAATGTCAGGAGTACCGATCCGCCCATGGCCGGATCTCGGCCGAGTTTCTTAAGCGTAATCGGAACGAGGATAGCCACAATCGCGCCCATGAGCATATTCAGCATCATGGCCAAGAACATGGTAAAGCCGAGCTTCATGCCGTCCGGAGAGTCGTAGTAGAGCCCCCAGGTAAAGAGACCGGCAATAATGCCCCAAATAAAACCATTGACCAAAGCCACCAAGACTTCTTTTTTGACCACGTCGCTTTGGTTGGCTTCGGTAATCTGACCGGTAGCAAGGGAACGGACCAGCAGTGTCAGTGTCTGGTTGCCGGAGTTGCCAGCAATACCCGCGACAATCGGCATTAAGGCTGCCAATGCAACAACCTTTTCAATCGTTCCGTCGAATGCGGAAATTACGCGGGAAGCAAAGAAGGCCGTAAAGAGGTTCACACCGAGCCAGACCCAGCGGGCTTTCGCAGATGACCAAACCGAATCGAAAATATCCTGATCGTCATCCAAACCGACCGCACCGTAAGCCTCTTCATCGCTTTCTTCACGGATCACGTCCACCACTTCGTTCACGGTAAGACGTCCGACCAAACGTCCTGCCTCGTCAACAACCGGTGCGCTCACCAAGTCGTAACGTTCGAAGGCCTGTGCTGCGTCACTGACATCTTCCAGCGGAGACAGTCGTAAAACCTCCGTGAGCATGACGTCTTTAACGGCATCCTCCGGATAATGCGTCAGAATACGGTCAACAGGCAGCGTACCCATGAGACGTTCTTCTCGGTCAATCACAAATACCTGGTCGGTATGGTCGGGGAGTTTCTTTAAGCGGCGAAGATAACGAAGCACGATATCGAGCGTGACTTCTTGACGGATCGATACGATTTCGAAGTCCATACGGGCACCGACCGTATCTTCCGGATAGCTCATGGCCGCGCGCAGCTGAGCTCTTTCTTCGTGCGACAGACCTTCCTGAACTTCGGCCACAACGTCCGGCGGCAAGTCTTCGACTAAGTCGGCGATTTCGTCGGTGTCCAAGCTTTCGACAGCGTCCACCAACTCATCGCGGTTCATGGCGTCAATCAAGGTTTCTCGAACACCTTCATTGACTTCAACCAAAATTTCGCCGTCGCGTCCGGAGCGCACGCAGTCCCAAACGATGAGACGTTCATCGAGCGGAAGGGCTTCCAGAATGTAGGCGATATCGGCAGGGTGCAGTTCCGACAGAGTATCGCGAAGCTCTTTTTTGATCTCTTCGCCGACCTTTAGATCTTTGCGGTCAGCCGCATCTTCCCCTTCGTCAAGCAGCTGCTGCACAAGCGCCAGCCCCCGGGCTGCTGCCTCAGGGTCTCTTACTGCGACGTCATAATCAGGGTCGTGAAGCTGAGAAGAAGGATTGTTTGCGCTCAAGGTTTCACCTGTCGGGTTGCGCCCTTATTTTGCGCTTTTATCCAGAGTTTCGCGAAGTTTTGCGTAAACGTCTTGGGTACCCGGACGATGGCCCATCCAAATTTCGTAGGAATCGGCCGCCTGTTCAACCAGCATCCCGAGACCGTCGGAAGCGTGTCTTGCGCCGCCCTGTTTAGCCAGTTCCATGAACGGTGTGGGCTTAGCGGCGTAGACCAAGTCGTAGGCGAGTTCGCATCCGTCAAATGCGAACGGAGAAACCAAAGGAGCTTTATTCTGCAGGCTTGTCGGCGTGGCATTCACAATCAGGTCATAAGACTCGGAACCGGTCTCATCATAAAGGATGCTCTGAATCCCAAACTCGTCGCAGAGTTCCTGAGCACGAGCAACAGAACGGTTAGCCACGGTCACAGACTTGGGCATGCGTTCCATCAGGGCCGGGAGAATACCGCGAACACCACCGCCGGCGCCGAGGATAAGAATCTTTTTGTGCTCTACAAAGAACTTCAGACGCTCTTCCAAATCACGAATGAAACCCGTGCCGTCTGTGTTTTCACCGAGAATCTTGTTGTTTTGGAAAGTAAGCGTATTCACGGCACGTGACTGGCGAGCCTGAGAAGAACACTTTGTAGAACAGCGGAAAGCGTCTAACTTGAAAGGAATCGTGACATTGAGTCCGTGATAGCCCTCGTCGATCATTTCGCCGATGGCGCTCTCAAATTCGCCGAGCGGGATTTCAACTTTATCGTAGGAAATCTCGTCGCCGAACTGCTTGGCAAACATTAAATGGATTTCCGGAGAGAGACTATGTCCGATGGGATTACCCATAACTCCTAATTTGGTAACCTGCTTCATATTGATGAATCCTTTCAAGATTTCTTTTCTAAATCTTACCTCATGTCTTTACGGGATAGAAGAGAGGTTTTCTATCCATCACGCCGGCCCTTCGTTCCCAGGCTCAACCCCTTCAATCTGAGGCTCTTCCGGAGGCACAGCTTCCGGCGTCCCGACTTCAACTTCGATCTCTTCCTCTTCTAAATCTTCCTCATGGCTTTCGTTCAGCACTTTAATAAGACTGCATTCCATGACTAAAGACAGATAGTCGAGATTCAAAACCTTCATCAGGACGCTCTGACCGCGCGGAAGCTCAGGCAATCCGGGGACGCGCTGAGCCATCGGCAGGCCTTCAATCCTTACGAGGTCGCCCTTAACCACCGTAGCTTTGAGTTCGTTAATGCCTTCCTGTTCAATCCACCGCATCGACCAGTAGCGATCCATACGGGACTGGAAGTCGTTGAAAGCCGAGTAGTTGGAATCAAAAGTAGAAATGATCGAGAAGAGCTCGGAGTCATTATTGCGATACGGGACTTTTTCGCCTTTAAGGGTCGCAATAATCTGACGCTGGTTGACCATGTCAACGTAACGGCGTAGCGGAGAAGTCGACCAAGCGTAATAAGGAACACCGATACCGTCATGCGGCCCCGGAACGCTTGTCATCTTGACGCGCCCCATTCGCTGGGAACGATAGATACCGGCCACATCTCTTTCTTCCAGCCATCCGCCCCAGGTCGAGTTCGCAAAAATCATCATTTCGGCCACGAGCAGATCCAGCGGATCTCCTCTTCGGCGTCCCTTCAATTCGATTTCCGCATTCTCGTCTTCGCCCTTCAGGCTGAAGTACCAGTCAATGCGTCCGACGGGTTCGGGTCTGCCGCGAACTTCTTCGCGATCTTTCAGAAGTTTCTTGGCGAACTTCCAAAGCCAAATGAGCTCGGGGCCATAAGGAACAGGAAGGTTGCCCTCTTGAATAGCTTCTTCCGTCACCTTATCGGCGATCAGGTCATAACGCAGATTCTTTTCGATTTTGATGCGTTCGAGGCGAGTATCAGTGGAGAGAACGGCAAGCGTTTCGTTATCGACAACGGCGTAAAGAGAAACGACAGGACAGATCAGTCCTTCGTCTAAAGAGAAGGCTGCTACCCAATCTTTCGGCAGCATCGTGGTCTTAAGTCCCGGTGCATAGACGGTCGACATTCTTTCCCGAGCGACCAAGTCGATGTCCGACCCAGGTTCAATGCCCAGGCCCGGTGCGGAAATATGAATACCAACGCGCGTTTTTCCGTCTTCCAACGGCGTTACCGACAAGGCATCATCAATTTCCGTGGTTTCCGAGTCGTCAATAGAGAATGCAACGGCATCTGATAAGGGAAGCTCGTCATGTGCTTCGCGATGAGGCTTGGAGAGGTTTTCCGGGAAATTCTTTCCTTTCGGAAAGTTAATCATGAAGAAGCTTTCGACGTGCCAGCGCCAAGCATTCGGAATCGCACCGACATCGAGCAGCAAACGCAGCGGCATACAGCTGAGTTTGTCGCTCGCTTCATTCAGAGCCTTCCACTCAATGGAGTTCTTATCGGGACGAACCAAAAGCTCAATAGCCTTATTGGCAATTTCGGCTGGGGCCTTATGTTCTTCGATGAGCATCTGAACATAAGCGTCCTTCTGCTCTTCCAGCTTTTTCTTTCGTTCAATCGCGGCAAGAGCCAGCTTCAGTGTCTCGGCCGGTGCCTTACGGTATTTGCCGCGGCCTTTTCGATAGAAATAAACCGGATTGGAATGCAGACGAAGAATCGTCGCCGCCTGCTGAATTGGGGTAACGCTGTCTCCGAAATACTCTGCCGCGATGGTTTTGAAATCGAACTCGTCATCCGGTGCAAATTCCCAGAGGATTTCCAGATCGATTTCTTCAGACTCCTGCTGGGCTCGAGCTAAAAATTCAGCCGGTGACGGACTGTTGTACGTCACGAAGATGTGAGAGCGCTTAACTTTTATTCTTTTTCCTGTCGGTAGTTCAACTTGGCAGGCCGAATCGGTGCCGGACATTTCTGTTCCGACTTTGAATGCTCCGTCTTCTTCAAAAAATAAATTCATTGCGTCCTTTCGTATTGACGTTATGACTGACTGGTATTACCTGTTCTCGGTAGAGTTTAAGCCTATCGTTTAAGGCTCAAACAAGAATTCTTAGGCGCCTATGGCCGGTTACCCGCCTTGGGAACAGGCGCCGCGATGATTTCTTCGCTAAAACGGCTATTCAGCAATAAAACTCATGATCTCTTCGACATGAGGCGCAAAGTCCGTAATTCTATGGTCTCCGTCCGGAATCTTCACAATCTTTGTATCTTTTAGAAAATCCAAAGTTTTCTGCGGATCTAAAACTTCGTCTTTCAAGCTGATGAGCGAAAGATAATCCTGTGGCTTCTTCAAATCCTTAACCAGCATCTTCTCAAGCTGGATCATGAATTCGGGACAAACATACATTTCACGATCAAGCCCGCTCACCTTATGCCAGCCCGGCTGGAAATCTACCTTTCCCCAGTTGCCTAACGCAGGATTGAGCAATACAGCCTTTTCCACCGGAAGATGCTCTTTTGCCCACACTGCATAAAAGCCTCCGAGTGAAGAGCCGATCACATCGACCGGACCTCCTTTGAGATCCTCTTTAATCAGTTTGGACAGAAACTCAGCGACCTCGTCCGGCGACATATAGAGTTCAGGTGCAATGAACGGCTTACCGATCTTTTCATGCGCTTCTTTGAGAAGCTTGGGCTTCGCAGAGTTTGGGTGGGACAAGAAACCGTGAAGATAAAGGGTAGGACGCATGCGTTTAGGCTCCGAACTTAGATTTCAATCCGTCCAGCAGTTTTTTGTGGACGCCGCCGAAGCCGCCGTTGCTCATCACTAAAATTGTATCGCCCTGCTCTGCCTGGCTCACGACATCTTCCACGAGGGCTTCCAGATCTTTGAACTCTTCAGCCTTTTCACCGAGCGGTGCCAAGGCAGCTGCCGTATCCCACTGAACAGCCGGTCCCTGATAACAGAACACTTTATCGGCTTGAACCAAACTTCCCGGGAGCTGAGCTTTCATCGTGCCGAGCTTCATAGTATTGGAGCGCGGCTCAAGAACTGCGAGCAGACGGCCTGTCTGATATTTACTGCGAACGGCTTTGATTGTTTCTTCAATCGCCGTCGGATGATGAGCAAAATCGTCGATCACTTTGGTGCCCGCAACCTCTCCTTTGACTTCCATACGGCGCTTAACGCCTTCAAAGCGAGATAACGCGTCAACTGCTCTTTCCGCGCTGACGCCTGCATTCACAGCAGCTGCAACTGCAGCCGAAGCATTCAGCAGATTGTGTTCGCCCGGGAGAGACAGCTCAAAGCGTCCGACTTCTTTGCCGCCGGCAAACAATCGAGCGCCTTCATGCTCGACCAAACGCCAGTCGCAGACCGGAGACGTTCCGAAACTTTCAGCCGGTGTCCACAAGCCCATCTTCAATACTCGATGAAGCGCTTCGGAGGCTTCGTTGAAAATAACTTTTCCATGGGACGGGATCGTGCGCACCAAATGATGGAACTGGCGCTCAATCGCTTCCAAATTCGGGAAAATATCGGCGTGATCGTATTCAAGGTTGTTCAGAATGACCGTGCGGGGACGATAGTGCACAAATTTGCTGCGCTTATCGAAGAAAGCCGTGTCATATTCATCGGCTTCGATCACGAAGTATTCCGATTCGGTCAAACGGGCCGAGTGTCCGAAATTCTGAGGAACACCGCCGATCAGAAAACTGGGATTCAATCCGCAGTCTTCCAAAATCCAGGCCAGCATTGAAGTCGTTGTGGTTTTACCGTGGGTACCGGCAACTGCCAGCACGTGGCGCCCGTTCAAAATGTTCTCTTGCAGCCACTGCGGGCCGGACGTGTAAGGCAAACCGCGGTTAAGAATTTCTTCAAGCAAAGGATTGCCGCGGCTGATCGCATTGCCGATGATATATAAGTCAGCACCGGCGTCGAGTTGTTCCGGATCGTAGCCTTCGATTAAATGGATTCCGGCTTGCTTGAGCTGATCGGACATCGGAGGATAGACTCCGGCGTCGCAGCCGCTGACCTCAATACCAAGACTTTTTGCAAGCTGGGCAATGCCGCCCATAAATGTGCCGCAAATACCGAGAATATGAATGTGCACGTTAAAATCCTCGCTAAATTGATGTGTGGCATTGTGCCACGACTGATCGGAAGATTCCTACCGACT
>ULTP01003794.1_pt1 | contig 13775 bp, 9 predicted proteins | sample 1957721 | NCBI WGS metagenome assembly ULTP01 (sample SAMEA4835737, study PRJEB28245) | human gut metagenome | biome: gut microbiome; material: fecal sample | place: Denmark | collected 2008 | reverse complement strand
AAACCCGCCACGATCACATTCCCTGCGACCATTCCCGTTAACCATAAAGCGAATAAGGCAAGATAAACCGCAGGAACCGCATAAACCAGCCAACGCACAATCCGCCCCGTTCCGAACCGAGGCATTCCGGCAAGCCGTTCGATAGCCTCGGTATCTACCCGGCTCTCTCCCGAACAGCCCCCGTATGATTGAAAATCTATCCTGAAATCCGTATGGCAGGACATTTCCTCGACAGCCTCCTGCCTCTCCCGAATAGACGCAGTTTTCAAATCGGGGTGAAGCAACTCCCGGGACAACACGACTCGCCCTACTGTCGTCGCTGTGCGATTGATATAGGCGAAGAAGGACCTCTCGCCGAAAAGGTCGAGGTCGAAGCTATAATCATGGGAAGGGTCGATGAATTCACTGCCCCCGTCGATTCCGTCGAAACGATATTCCAACAAGGACAATTCCCTATGAATAATCCGGTCCCGACAATCGACAAATTCTTTTTTCCGAAACCAGCGATCGTGCACCTGGGCCAACGACAGGAACAGAACGATTCCTATCAATACGGTTGTGCCCCACACCTCTACACCCTCATTTCTAAACAAATACACGATCAATGCCGCAACAACGACTACCGAAAGACGAAGAAAAGCAATGATACGAATATACATTTTTATCCGCTCCGTTTCCCGGCTGTTAGCTTGAAGTCGGGAACGGTAATCTCGCAGGACTTTTTCCATAATCACCAATGACAAAAAATGATTATACCCTCCACAAATATTTCATAATCAATCGATCGTAATCCTTAACCGATTCGCTCAATGCTTCATACGGTTTGATATAAGTATGGGCAAAAGATTCACGCTCTATCTTTCTTTTCCGTTCCTTGCCCAATCGTTGTATCTCCTCGTCTTCTCCGGAAGTTGTAGGACGATACCCCATAATCAGTTTCTCCATATTCCAACGATTGTGTTCCACTTCTGCCATCATCTCGATCAAAGCAGTATCTTCATCGAGATTTTCAGGTTCCGATTTTCCGAAACTTCTTCGCTTGGAAGGAATAGAGTGGGCATTGTAAACATTCGACCAACGATGCACGGTAGACAATTCTTCCCACAATGCCCTTGCCTCGATATCGTTCAATGTTTGCGGGAAAGGCTGTTCGGGAGTTATTTTATGATAAATAAAGTTTATCCGCCGTACCCGTTTCATGCAATCGTCGTCTATGTCATAGCACTCGTCCAACATGCCGAACGCCCTCAATTTACCGTATTGATGAGCTTTTCGTATCAATTCGATGGTCGAGCAGGAAACATTCTGACGCACGAGTATCGAATGAGCCTTTTCATACACGAGCCGAGGCATATAAAGTGCCGTAGCGATACTCTTTTGAGGAATTTCGAAACAGATAGCGATAGTCAACAACCGTCCGTCTTCCTCCTCTGCCCAATGTTGTAGCAACTCTTGTATCGGACGGCTCTCGACAGAACCTTTGATAAATTCAAACTCTATGTCGGTAAACTTATCATCGGTATTCGGGTTGGCATAACTCTTAGCTGGCTCTACCGTATCGATAACTCGATAGTCGCACATGTCGAACAAAGAGTTGTATCTGCCCCGCAACCGATCGAACTCGGTGTCGGCATTCATGTCGATAAAAGAGATTCGAGTCCGTTTACTCCGGTCTCGAAGGAAATTGGGATAATGGGCGATATGAGCGGCTTTCACCCCCATGGCGATTCCCATGCTGGTCATTCCCACAATGACGAGATGGACGTATCGGTTGCTGTCATAACCGATTCCGTCACCGTCGATAGGTACATAGCGTATGACTTCCGAACCTTTGTCATGCGGAGTATACAGACCTCGCACCAACACCTTCTCCGCCCAAGTTTCATAAAAATTAAACGGCAGAAAATCGATAAGCCTTTCGCTCAATCGATCGAAAGTCTGCGTTAATTTCAATAATTCCTCATTCTCCGCACCGTCTTTATATTTTTTTTGGAAATGCACCAGCCATTGCTTCTCAGTCTTCTTCGGAAGTTGAAATATAGATTCTATATCATACCGTTGAAATACGGCAAAGGTCGATTGAGCTTCGAAAAGCACATTACATTTTTTACAACGGCTCTGTATTTGCGCTACCAACATGCGCAACTCCTCTATATCCCGAGGCTCTTTTCCTATTGCGTTCTTTTCCCGCAAAATCCTATTAATGAGAGCTGCACATTCGATATTGATCGAGTCATGATCGGTTTCATTCTCCTCGCCCAACAAAAATATCTCTTTACAATCCGGCAAATGCAGTTTCTCCAAATCCTCCCGCGAATCGCGGCCCCCGTGCAAAATTATCGTACGACGGTCGATAGAAGCATCAAGTTTGGACAACAACTCGTGACGGGCAGAATCGACACTACCCGAAGTCTGAATGACAAACAAATAAGGCGTATGATCCGACTGTTCGGCCACACTCTTTTGATACAACTGTTTGATAAGCCCGATAGCCATCTTATCGAACCCTATAATCACATAATGATTCCTAAATTTATAGCCTATCTGACCCTCCCTCGCACGCTCTACCCGGCGGTCGATAATATTCGAGAAAATAGAGATGAGCAAACCGCCCATCAGTGCAGACCCGGTGATCGAAATAAGGAATGCAAGGAAACGATTCCACGTCCCTTCGACGACATACTGATTGCCGGGATCGGCAAAATGATAATAGACATCGACAAAAATATTACGTGGGTCGTTCTCCTTAATAGTAAGAATACTGCCAGTAAGCCATTCGATTACGATGAACAAAAGAATAGCAGCAACGATAACACCCAGTAAAAAAAGCAATTGCCATTTGATACCCGATGACAAAATTCGGTCTATACCGATAACCGGGTGTCTGAAAAAATCCTTCATCGCCCCGAAAAATTCTTTTAGTCTTTTCATCTCTTCTTCACAATATCGAATCCCAACGCTTGTATCAGTTTAAGCGTCCCTATCGCTGTGTTGCGATCGTAATCTTTTTCTATTTCAGGTAATTCCTCATAAGGCACGAGACAGGGATGAGTCTTCTTCTCGTCGTCCCGTCGCGCTCCGTAAGTCCACCCTTCGGACAAACGAGATTGCGACCACACCTCATGAACATTTTTCGCCATTACCTCGACCAACTCCATAAGTTCCTCCGGTAGTTTTTCCCGGCTGGTATCCGTCGGAGCCGGAATATACTTTTCGCGTTTCATCGTCATACTGTATTATCCAAGTTATTTTCCCCAAAGATAGCATAAGGCAAGTACAGGACAAAATGAACATGCAAAATACTTTCGGTCCCCACCTGCAAAACCTCATGATAACATCACAAAACTCCTCCTCTGCCGTGCCCCGTAGCATTACGGGGTGTTTTGTAACGCAAAATATAGGGGAGGTGGCACGCAGTGACGGAGGGATTAGTTCCAAAAAAAATCCTATATGCCTCTTTTTACCCCCTCTCTTCGTCTCCACCGCTCCTCTGTCTCTCCTCTATACCGCTTCGCAACACAAGGGTGAATGGGAAAGCCTTCTCGTCTTACCGGCAAAATTACACGATAAAAGAGTGTCGCAAAACTCCTCCCCTGCCGTGTCCCGTAGTATTACGGGGTGTTTTGCAACGCAAAATATAGGGGAGGTGGCACGTAGTGACGGAGGGGTTAGTTCTAAAAAAATTCTGGTAAAGATTATCTATCTTATGAAAAAAATCGGGAGCTTCCTTTTACCCACCTTTTCTTTTGTAGAAAAGAAGCAACGACAATCTACCTCACATCTAATGTGCGCCGCATCACAAAATGCTCGTCGAGTTCTTCGGTTTTGAGGTACAGTTCCACTTCGTAACGCCCGGCTGGGAACGGGCTTGTTATACCGTTCGGGCCTTCCAGCCTCATAGAACTGGATACTTCGAAATCTTGTTGAAAAATATCTTTCGAGTCCAGTTCATTAGTGACTGCATCTTGAACACTGGTATAAACTAAGTTACCCTCCATATAGAACTTGAATATCAATTTCAATGAATGTCCTTTTTCAAGCGAGCGCCACTGGAATCCGGCTAATAGCCTTTTGTATGTATTGGCTTTGAAAGATTTCTGTTCAATGATTTTTCCCTCGTAGATGTGCAATGCGCAATCATAAGTAACCCATTGTTGCACTTCTTCATCGGTATTGCAGAAATGAAGCACCAAAGCCAAAGGTTCGATCCAGCCTCGCTGCTTGGGCGATTTCACGACCTCGAATCGCCCACGACCCATTTCCCGACTCTTATAGTAAAGAGTGTAAGCATGAGTGCCGGGGGCATAAGAAGTACCGGAATCTGAGCCCCAGCCACATATTTGCAACCATTGGGACCCATCTCGGGGAGTGAGTGTGACAGTGTGGTCGAACGATTTGATTTTGCCTGTCCTTTCATTCTTGATCTCCACACGGTAAGTAACCTTGCGCACAACGTCCGAATAACAGGTACATCGGCAACGCATTTGCATATACTTGGGCTCCACGAAGTTGCCCGTATTCCAATCATCTATCACTTCACCGTTGCCGTTGATATTACGAAATTCAAAGTTCGAGACAATATGAATCCACCCCATGCTTTCCCAAATGTCTTCCAACGGAGCTATTTCGAGCGGAGCGCTGATAACCACATGATCTTCTTCATCAAGAATATCGAACCGCCATGTACCGACCGAAGTGAAATGATCTCGCTTTTCCGAACCCCACCACGGAAATTGCGCCGACATCTTCTCAACGGGTTTTAACGGGGCATCGAAGTCGTAGGTATGAGTTTTTCCGCTTGGTTCGGTAATGCGTACTTTTATCTTGACAGTGCGGTCGATGCGCGATGTCATCTTCACCACAGGCATAATATAGCGCGAGTCGGTATAAAGTTTGCTACTTGGCCGGGTATTGCGTTTGCCGTCTTTACCCACTTCGCAAAATTCGAGCGAATGGATTTCGTACCCGCGGTCTTTCTTGAACAAATCGAATAATCCCATAGATATCGAGACAAGGTTAATGAGACAATATGCGAATTTATAAAACGTTATAAAATTTGCCAAACTATCTGGGGAAAATTTACAGCGACCCATTTTTCGCATGATACCAAAATACGCAAAAATCAAAGTCTGGAAGGGATTCAAAAATTATTTCTCGAAGATACATTTCTAATATAATATAGCACAAACCGAATTCTATGCAATAGGAATAATCTATTATCTTTGCATTCGTTTACATATGCTCCATTCAAAATAAAGAAAGAGACAACTAAACAAAATCGGCCAATATGAGTAATAATATTGAAAATCTATTTACACAATATTATCAGATATTGCGCGCCTATGCATTACGTTACGTTCAAAACCAAGATGCGGCAGAAGATATTGTACAAGACGTATTCTTCGAATTATGGCTACGGCGTAACGAGATAGATTTCGACCTCCCGATGAAAGCCTATCTATTCAAATCGGTTTTGAATAAATCGAGAAACTATATTTACGACAAACGCGTAAAAGACAAAATAAGTTTCGATTCGGATAACGATATCCAGTTCATAGACGACTACTTACAATCGTTCGTCGTTTATCAGGAAGATTCCCTACTATTGAAAGATTTGGATCGGGAAATAAAAACCTATGTCGAATCTCTGCCCGAGCAATGCCACCGTATATTCATCATGAGTCGTTCCCTCAATTTGAAAAACAAAGACATTGCCTTGCAACTGGGGATAAGCATTAAAACCGTCGAAAAACAAATAACAAAAGCCTTGTCGGGACTAAGAAGTCATTTGAAAAAAAATGGATTGCTATCCTTTTTCTTCTTACTGTTTTCAGGATTCGAATAAAAAATAAATTGCTTCGTATGGACAGACAGAACGAAATAAAAGAAATAGATAGACTCATCTTGAAATATCTCGAAGGAGAGGCTTCGAAAGATGAAAAGATCGAGTTATACCGTTGGATCGAACTTTCGGAGGAAAATAAGACACATTTCAAAGAAGCACAGGAACTGTGGCTATCGACCCAAGCCATACTCGCACCGAAAGAAGATACGGAAAAAGCATTACGGCGTTTCCGTTCTAAAATCAAGAACTACAATCGCCGCGGCAAAACATTCCGCAAACCACTCTACTACATTACCCAGTGTGCAGCCATAATAGTGATACTATTAGGCTTGTATTACTTTTTCATAGGAGAATCTAACCCCGAACAATACGCTTGCGTAGAGATGGCAATCGGTAACAAAGGTTGTATTACCCTCCCCGACAGCACGGTGGTTTGGCTCAATTCAGGCAGTAAATTGACATACCCCAGCCGGTTTTCCGATAAAAAAAGAAAAGTCCGGCTCAACGGGCAGGCCTATTTCAAAGTCTTCCACAAAGAAGATCAACCATTCGTTGTCGAAACCAACGATATGGACATAAAAGTTCTCGGGACCAGCTTTGTCGTCAAGAATTACATACGAGACGAAATCATCGAAACGGCATTGGTCGACGGGCATGTAGAAGTCTATTTTCCCAATAGTTCGGTTCCTCCCATAACTTTGCAACCTGCCGAGCAAGTCACATACTCCCGCAAGACGAAAGAAACGAAAATATATACGCGAAAAGATAGTAGTCTCTACCACATTTGGGCACAAGAAAAACTACTATTGAGCAATTGTGAATTGACAGAAGTCATAGAAAAATTAGGCGCATGGTATAACGTAACAATGACCTGTACGAACACTTCCCCTACCCCTGTCTATATGACGCTGACGGTCAGGGCAGAACCGCTGAAAGAAATATTGCAAACGCTCAAATCGATAGCCCCCATAGATTATCGTTTCAATAACGACACGGTCTACATTGAGCACAAGCCAAATAGTTAAAATATATTAATACACACTCGTTAAGGTAGGGCATGCCCACTCTTGTTTGTGATAATTATAGAGTGGAGCACATGGAAAAACACAACCGACATATAGACGAACTCATAACGAAGTATCTGGATAAATCCCTTACTCGGGAAGAATGCGCCGAACTGCGCCGTTATTTGGCAGAAGACAAAAAGCATCTCGCATATTTTGCCGAAATAAGAGACCTATGGTTATACAATACGGCTCTGTGGCAACCGGTTATATCCACACGGTCGGCTCTCGAAAAACTGAAAAAGAGAATAAGGAAATATACTTCTCTCGTAAAAATCAGAAGAACAGTCTATTACGCTTCCCAGATTGCAGCCGTTATTGCGATAACCTTTATCTTTCATACCGTAAAGGAATCCAACGCCTATTCCGCCACAACCCATACGGTTCTCACCTCGACCCACAAATCGGAAGTCACTCTACCCGACGGCACGATAGTATGGCTCAACAATAATACGAAACTCATTTATCCCGAAGCATTTTCATCGACAGAACGATCCGTTTATTTAGAAGGCGAAGCCTATTTCAAGGTCACGAAAAACAAAGCACGTCCGTTTGTCGTGAAATCACAAGGACAAGAGATTAAAGTGTTAGGAACATCTTTCAATGTGCGAAACAGACCGAACGAAGACCTTGCGGAAACGACGTTGATTTCGGGAGCCGTATCCCTCCGTTTCAATAATGACTCCGTGCCCGTCAGATTAAATCCGAACGAGCAGATAACCTACTCCAAATCAAATCAATCTATCCGTAAAGACACGGTCGTCGCTCATGAATATATAGCATGGGCTACGGAAAAGATGACATTCGACAACGACAGATTCACAGATGTGATCTCATATCTGGAAGACAAATACCAACTTCAAATAATCTGCCCGGAAGAAATCGCCGATACTTTATACCTGACCCTCGTCGTAAGGAACGAAACCAAAGAAGAGATATTCAAGGAAATAGCGCGTATCTCCCATTTGCAATACTCCATACACAACGATACGGTCTATTTCGATTTCCCGGAAAACACCGATTGTCAAACTTTACAACACAGCCTATGAAACACCATGAAGCGACCCTAACAAAAAACAAGCGATTCAATCATAAAGAATACGACCATTTCTCGTAAACACATCGAAAGAAGAAACCAAGTTAAATACATAAAACCATGAAGACCCTTAAACACAAAAAAACGATCACAAAACGATCTTCATTCCCCTACAAAGTCATAGGACTGGTTTTGTATCTTCTATGGGTTCAACCATTTGGAGCAAATCACCTGTACGCATCGGAACGGAAGATAAACATCGAGGTAAACGACGTGACATTAATCGATGTACTGAAACAAATAGAAGCTCAAAGCGACTATGTGTTCTTCTATAACAACGCAGACATCGATACTAAGAAGAAAATCAGCATTAATATGAAAGATGCGAATATAAAAGACGTTCTGGATAAAATCCTGAACGAATACTCTTACCGCATCAACAATAAAAAGATCATCATCACCGCCAAACGTCAGGCCCTCGTTCGCACAAACAAAATTAGCGGTGTCGTCTCCGACGATTCAGGACAACCTATTATCGGGGGCAACGTCTTGGTAAAAGGTTTAAACAAAGGAACCATGACCAACATCGACGGGAAATACACAATCGATGTACCCGACAGTGCAACGACTCTCGTTATCTCCTACATCGGATATAAAAAACAAGAAGTTGAAATCGGTGACAGAAATTATATTCCGGTAACTCTTCAAAAAAACGACGTTCTGATGGACGAAGTAGTGGTTATTGGTTACGGGACGGTTAAAAAAAGTGATTTGACGGGAGCTGTATCGAGTGTCAAAACAGAGAATCTGCCCATCGCAGCCAACACTTCTGTCACACACATGTTGGCAGGACAGGCCGCCGGAGTAATGGTAAAACAAAATTCCGCTCAACCGGGCGGAGGAATCGAAATATACGTCAGAGGTGCTGCATCGACCGGTGCAGGGAATGACCCTCTGTATGTAATCGACGGATTTCCCGTCACCAACAAAAGCGTGGAACCCGAAAGCGGGAACCGCTACGAATATGGTTCCCGAAACCCGATGAACTCGTTGAATCCCAACGATATCGAATCCATAGAAATTCTTAAAGATGCCTCCGCCACTGCAATCTACGGAGCAAGAGCTGCCAACGGCGTAATCTTGGTCACGACCAAAAGAGGGAAAAGCGGGAAACCCATAGTAAAATACAACGCCAACTATTCGATTCAAACAATAGCCAAACGACTGGAAATGTTATCGGCTAAGGAATTCATGAATGTTTCAAACGAAATATCCTATCAAAAATGGCGCATGGATAATGAATTATATCCGTATGGCGGAGAGCTGGAAGAAGACGCTTTACCCTACAAGAGCAATCCATATAGTCCGGAAGAAATCGCTGCCGCCGGAGAAGGGACCGACTGGTTCGGGCTGCTTACGCGCGACGGCTCCATCAACCAACACAACGTGTCTGTTTCAGCCGGTACGGAATCCACACGATTTTTGGCATCTTTGAATTATTACAAACAAAAAGGAGTAATCAAAAATTCCGATTTCCAACGTATATCGGGAAGAATAAACCTCGATCAAGATTTAGGAAAATACGTCAAAGCCGGTATCAATGCAACATACAGCACCATTTTCAACAATAATGTCCCATTAGGAGAAGGTAACGCCGAAAATTCCAGCCTGCTGAATTCGGCATTGCATTACGACCCCCTCGTCCCGGTAAAAGACGAATCGGGAAACTATGCGCTGAGTCCCACACTGGGCATGATTCCCAACCCGGTTTCAATGCTCGAAATTACAGACCAGACGCAAACCGATAGATTACTGGCAAACGGCTATATCGAAGCTACATTCTGGAAAGATTTGAAAGTAAAGCTCAATATAGGTATCGACAAAAATCAAGGTCGCCGCAGTACCTATCTTCCCAAATCGACGCTATACGGAAAACAAGAAGGAGGAAAAGCCAATATCAATGAAAATAGGACGGTCGATTTATTGTTCGAACTAACAGCCAACTATACGAAGCAGCTTTTCAAGGAAAGAGACAGATTGGAAGTATTGCTCGGGTATTCATACCAACAAGAGAACTGGGACGGATTAGGAGCCGGCAGCTCTCAATTTTTCACCGATTTATTCCTATGGAACAAATTGGAAGCCGGGAATGTGGCCCGTCCGCCGGTAAGTTCTTCCAAAGGCAAAAACGAATTAGGTTCTTATTTCGGCAGAATCAACTATTCCCTGCTCGACAAATACCTGTTTACATTCTCTTTAAGATATGACGGCTCTTCGAAATTCGGTAAAAACAACAAATGGGGTCTTTTCCCATCGGGAGCATTCGCTTGGAAAATGCAGAATGAAAACTTTTTGAAAGACGTCGACTGGTTGTCCGAATTAAAATTAAGAGTCAGTTTTGGGCAAACCGGAAACAGCAATATCGGAGGCAATGCCTACGAATACTATGAAGCCGGTAATCAATATGTATTCGGAGATGCTGTACAAACAGGCAGTATCAAAAGCCAGCTCGAAAATCCCGACCTCAAATGGGAAACGACGACAGAGTTGAACGTGGGTCTCGACTTCGGATTTCTAAACAACCGAATCACAGGATCGTTTGAATATTTCCACAAAGTAGTCAGCGATTTACTCGCCTTCCGCAAACTGAATTCCTTGATGGAAGTCTCTACTATTGCAGACAACATCGGAGCGACCCAAAGCACCGGGTATGAGTTTTCTTTAAATACGGTAAACCTTACCGGCCCGTTCAAATGGAACACAACATTGAATATATCCTCCTATAAAGACCGATGGAAAGAACGCAACCCCGATGTAGTCTTGGCGCCTTATGAAAAAGAAGATGCACCTATCCGGGCTATCTATGGATGCGTATCCGACGGTATTCTGCAAATAGGAGAAACTCCTCCTGCCTCCATGCCCGATTTATTGCCGGGACAAATGAAAGTAAAAGACCTGAACGGGTTTGACCCGAACGACGGTTCCAAATTGCTCGGACACCCCGACGGCAAAATAGATGCAGCCGACAGAATCTATTTGGGAAGTACCGACCCGAAAGTTATCATCGGATTCGGCAACATGTTCGAATACAAGAACTTCGACTTGAATATTTTCTTCTATGGCATGTTCGGTCAATACGTGGCCAATTCGAATCGGGCAAAATACGGGCCCTCCGGTTGCGAATACATCTTGCAACGGCAAAACTATTCGAAAGAAGTATTGGAACGGTGGACTCCCGACAATCCCACGAACAAATTTCCATCGGGATTTTACAGTGCCTACTACGGAGGAGATGACTGGCTGCTCGAAAAAGTATCGTTCGTACGTTGTAAAAACATAACATTGGGATACTCTTTCCCGCACAAATGGATACACAAAGTCTTTTCACAAGCCAGAATATACGTCGATGTTGAAAACCCTTTCATCATTACGAACTATCAGGGATTAGACCCGGAGATGGATTCAAAAGGCGGATATCCGTCTCAAAGGACATATTCGATAGGTATAGATATCACATTCTAAAAACACGTACACTATGAAAACAAAATTCAAACATATACTGGTTATTCTATGTCTCTCGATGATTTCATGCGAGGGAAACTTGGAACCGGAACTATTCGATCAAATTACACCCGAAAACTTTTTAACCAACGAAGACGACGTAAAGACTGCTGTCACCGGTGTTTACGCCGAGTTCCGAGGGATATCCGAATGGGGACGGTACAAAACCTCTTGGGGTTCGGTAATGACGCTTCAAGAAGTCCCCACCGACCTATGGGCCGCGAATTGGTTCTATAAAGCCCATACAGATTTCATGTGGAAAGCAACCGACTATTTCGTCTGTGAAATATTCGAATTTTTCGTGCCGGCCATAACAAAAGCCACAGCTTTAATCGCACGTATACAAGACGCTCCTGTGAGCGACGACATAAAAAATCGATACATTGCCGAATTGAGAGTAGTACGGGCGCTCTGGATGTACGATCTGTTCGACCTGTATGGGCCGGTTCCGGCAATCACCGACCCCGAAAAAATACTCAATCCCACTCAGGACTTTACGGTAACTCGTCCCTCTCGGGAAGAATACATCACATTTGTAGAAACCGAATTGAAAGAAGTAATCAATGCCAAAATTTTGCCTGTCGCATGGACAGGTAGCGACTACGGTCATGTAAGTCAGGCAACGGCTATGATGGTACTGCTCCAACTATACATGCACGAAGGAGGCTACTGTCGGAACAAACACGTCGGCGACTATCTGGATTATTTCAAAAAGGCCGAACAGGTAGCCAAAGACATCATGGATTTACAATATTATGAATTACAAGCTGAATTCAAAGACATTTGGAGTCCTCAAAACCAACACAACAACGAAATCATCTTCGCTCTTCCGAGTTTTCCCATTCCGGTAATGGGGAACAACTTTCTTGCCCATGTACTACCCACCGATTACAAGTCCCAGCAAGGTATCCCGCTGACCGGTTGGAATGGATTCAGAACCCCGTGGGAAGTATACGACTCTTTCGATCCGGCCGATAAGCGCAGACAAGTACACAAAACCGAATACTGGAATGGGAAAGAGATGGTTACAGGACGTACCGGAACTCTCGAATATGGAGCTTTGCCTATGAAATATCAGGAAAATGCAAACACCGATGGGACGAATGATGCATCGGAATATGTCATTTACCGGTACGCCGATGTCATCATGTTACGTGCCGAAGCTAAAAACGAAATTTTCGGCCCGGACGGGGGAGGCACACCCACGGCCAAAGAACTCCTGCACCAAGTCTGCCGCAGAAGTTTCGACAATTACGACCAAACCGACCACAAAAAGAAAATAGACCAAATAACCGACATAGATGCTTTTCGCGCTCATCTGCTTCAAGAAAGAGCTTGGGAGTTTATTTGGGAAGGTAAAAGAAGAAGCGACATGATACGACACGGCGTATTCATTTCCAATGCAATCAGCCGGGGTAAAAATCTGGCGAAAGACTACCACGAACTATATCCTATTCCTCAACAAACGATTTATGAACTTAAAATAAAACAAAATGATGGCTACTAATCAAAGAAATCTTTTGAAAAAAGCGACTTTCTGGTCTTTATGCTGCCTCCTTTTCTCTGGACCGATATCTGCCCAAAAGGTATATCCGGCATACGGGTTAAACGACTTCGTAGAAACCGCCGATCCCGAAACCTACGACAGCAAACAATGGGACGATCTTTCTTCGGGACTTCACGCCGCATGGGGGTCGATCGATACTTTGTACAAAAAAGGAAATGTCCCCGCAAATAAAATAAAACAAACGAAAGCCGTCGTATGGAAAGGCGAAAAAGTAAACTTCATCGCATTGGCTTATACCAAAAACGAGATAAAAGACGTAAAATGCGTTACCTCCGATTTAAAAGGTATATCTTCCATCATTCCGGCGGGAAATGTCAAATCGAACTTTGTCCGATACACACTCTCCGACAAGTTCAAAATTTCAGACGAAATATTGGCTTGTGCTGCTCGAACGCCGCATAAAACAGAAAACAGCCACCTCGTGCCCGATGTTCTCGATTATATCCCCCAAATGACGATACCGGGAAGAACCACTCGCCCGATATGGATTACAGTAGAGATTCCGCGAGACATACCGTCGGGAGAATATACGGGAGAGATATTTATTCGTTCGGCTGCGGGTGAAGACCAAATACTGTCTTTGACCGCAGAAGTACTCGACCACATAGTCCCCGCACCGAAAGATTGGCAATTCCATCTCGACCTTTGGCAAAACTGTGTTTCGGTAAAAAGGTATCATAAGCCTACCCTATGGAGTGACGA
>ULTP01070812.1_pt1 | contig 13813 bp, 12 predicted proteins | sample 1957721 | NCBI WGS metagenome assembly ULTP01 (sample SAMEA4835737, study PRJEB28245) | human gut metagenome | biome: gut microbiome; material: fecal sample | place: Denmark | collected 2008 | reverse complement strand
ATTTTTATAATTTATTAAATAATCTAAAATTTCGATTTCTTGATTCATAGAAGTATCTTTTAATTCAGTTATTTCTGTTTGCATATAATTTTTGAATTGATCAAATAACTTTTTGTATTCTTCACTTACAGAAAGTTTTGTAGATCTTCTTTCATTTTCTCCTAACATAATTTTAATTTCTTGTTGTGTATAATCACAATCAAATATACCAGTGCTAGGTAAAATTACATAATTTGGACTATCTGTTCTTTCATACAAAATCCAATTCTTTATTACATTTACATACCTTGAAAGAACAATTGCTTTTCTAATTCCAGTATTTTCGTAAAAATCTGATTCACTATTTGAAAAATCTACTTTTTGTGTATTTGAAAATTCTTTTCCATTTCTATCAGTATAAGATACTGACAAATTAATTTCATTATTTGCATTAGAATTTTCTTTTTTCTTCAATTTTAAAACTGTTATACCACCTTTTGTTTCACCATCTGATGTTGGACTTGGAAATAATGTATTTACTTTCATAATGTTTCCTTTTGTAGTATCTTCATTATCTGTTCCATAAACTTTTTCTATTTCAAAGCTATCTGAATTAAAATTTAAATTTAAGTCAAATACTAATGGTGTTACCATATATTCAAATTGTTCACCAAGTCTTGTTTTAAATTCTTCTGAATTATGAACTGAATAGTAATTTGCTCCTTTAATACTTCCTATTAAATTTATTAGTTCTGTATTAAAGTCTACACCAACTCCAACAAAACTTGTATAAATTCCATTGTCTGCATTTTCTTGTACTAAACTCATTAATCCACTTTTTGATGTTGTTCCATAATTTGGCATAGCATCTGTAATTACTATTATTCTATTTTCATATTCATCTTTGTTTACATCTTTTAATGTATCATATAATTCTGTTGCTTTTTGATAACCAGCACTGAAGTTTGTTCCTCCTCTAGCTGATATATCTAATATATGTTCTTTAATTGCAGGTATATTTGTCTCTGAAATTAATTTAAAATTTTTTGCTAAATATGCTTCATCATCAAATAATACCATTGCAAATCTATCATCTTTATTTAATTGGTCTAATAATAAATTTACAGATTCATTTGCAATTTGCATTTTGGGTTTATAATCTTCTTTAGTTATTTTTCCCATTTCTATTTCATCATAATAGTATGAATTAAAAGATGAACTCATTGAACCAGAAATATCTAACACAACTGTAAGATTTAATTTTTTTCTTTGAAAATCTGATTCTTTTATATTTGAATTTAATCCAACTGATAAATAATATTCTTCTTCATTAGATATAGGATCTTTTGACTTTGCACAAGAATAAGCTGGGTAAAATAAATCTTCTGTATTTTCAACTTTATCTCTTGATGTATCAAAACTATAATCATAAAAAAGTCCATTATATGTTATATCTGTTGATATTGGAAAATATCCTTCTTTTATGTTTTCTCTAAAATTATTTGCATCTTTTGCTCCACCAGTAGAATATCCAATATAAGAATCTGATTCTTTAAATGAACTTGTTGAAATATTACTTTTGGTAGATGTTGCTGAATCCATCATCACACCGGCATTAGTAATTTGTGGATATGTATGATTGCCATTTATTGATATATTAGAATCAGCAGTTACAAATATTTGTCCAAAAATAAAAATTGAAATTAATGATAATATATCTAAAACTGAAAATATTATACAAGAAGCATTTTTTCTTTTTATTCCAGCTATTAGAGAATATAATATTAAAATTAGCACTAAAATTACACTTGCAAGAGCAAATATATCTAGAGCTATTTCTATAAAATTGCTTAATAATATATTTGAATCTACTACAATTGCAAGAAGTACTGTAATTATTAAAATTGGAACTAAAAATGCATTTAGTTTACAAATAAAGTTTCCTGTTTTCTTTCTTTTTTCATCATTGTTTTTTTTACCTTTTTGTAAATTGTATATTCCTAAAAATACACTGTATGTTAGAAATATTGCTACAACTACAATAAAAACAATATAGTAAGATAATTCTGATATTATATTTTGTGTAGCTTCGTTGTATACCCAATCATCAGTTTTGAAAAATGTGCTTTTAAAAATAAAAGCTAATATTAATGCTAAACATATTACTGCAATAGTTGACAAGATAATTTTTTTACTTTTTTTCATAATATTTCTCCTTAGTACTTATTTTGTTAAATCATACGCTCCAACAAGTTCCCCAGATTCACAGTCTACTAATATTTTTAATATATATTTTGTATTTTGTTCTAAATAAACATAAGCTTGCCAATATGTTGTTGTTTCTCCTGTTGGCTCTTGTTTATCCCCTTTTGTAATAAAAAATTCATTTGCTTTATCATTTACTAATTTTACATCTTTAATTAAAATTGTTGCATTACTTAAATTTTGATTTTCAAAATATTTTCTAGAAAAATATTCTGTTATTAGATTTAAGTTATTATTAATTTTTTCGACAACATCATCTTGTGTATCCAAAAAGATTTTTTTTCCTTGTTTAATTAAAACATTTACATCTTTTTCTTTAGCTTTTGGAATAACTAATAATAAGATTTGTGCATTTGCATTACTTTCTTCTGTTAACACAATATTGTCATAATTCATTCCAGAATATCTGCTATCTAAATTTAGTTCTTTATTTTCTTTGTATGCTACTAATACAAAGAAATTTGTAAAATCACTTTCTGTAAGTTTTTTTCCATAACTACATTCTGTTAAAAATTTATCGTATTCATTTTTTCCTCTGTATATTTGATATTTCAATCCATCTGATGTGCTTTTTTCTAAAATGCTTAAGTTGAATTTTTCTATATTTTCTATATCTATTTTTTGAATTAAAGTACTTCCTGCTTGTACATTTGAATCTGATATTGTAGAAACTCCATCATAAGTAGATTCATCAATATTACTATTCATTTCATATACTTGATACAATTCCCAAAAAATAAATAATACTGCTAAAATTACAATTAATCCTATTATAATTTTGAAAAATTTAGGCATTCTAGTTTTAGGCTTTTCTGGTTTTACAACTTTAAAAGCTTCTGGATTTTGTTCAATTTTTTCTTTTTTCATAACTATCTCCAACCGTTTTTGTTTAATTATATATTACCAATGAAATATTTTCAATACTATTTAATTTTATTCTTTATTACTTTTAGTCTTGTAAATTCTTCTCTTTCTCTTTCTTCTAAAATATCTTGAATTTCACTAATATTTTTCTCAGTTTGTGGAATTATCATATCTCCTAACGCATTTGATCTTTTTGAAACTTTTTCTATACTTTTTTCTAATCTAATAATAGTATTTGACAATTCTGCATATTCTATAATCAAATCTTTTACTTTATTAAAGTCTATTATAGTTTTATCAACTGAAGAAGTTGTATCATATAAACTATAATTCAACATAGCCTTTTTTGATTCATATACAATTGATGGAATTTCTACACCCATTATAGTTTTATATTTTATATCTAAGACATCATCAAAAGACATACCATTTGATATATCTATTAAATTGTCTACACCTGTTTCAATAACTGCTTGTATATAAGATTGATATGCTTTTTGCAAAGCAATATCTAGTTCTTCTTTTTTCTCTTTAGCTTTTTTTACATATTTTATTTTTTCCATATTTAATATGATTTTCTTTTTTTCTAATAGGTCTCTTCCCTGTTTTGATAATCTTAAATTATCTTTTAATCTCATTAAATTATTTTTAGTTGGTAATGTTGAAGAATTCAATTATTTCTCCTCCTATTTTTTAGATACATTTAATTTGCTCCATTCACTTTCTGGCAAAATTTTTAAAATGTCCCAAGCTAAATCTAATGTTTGTTCAATAGTTCTACTTTCTAATGTATCTTGATTTAACCATTTATTTTCAAAAGCTTCTCCAAATTCTAAATATTTTTTATCTGTTTCAGACAAATCTGATTCACCTAATACTTTTGCTAAAGCTCTTACGTCTTGGACTTTAGAGTAAGATGTAAATAATTGATCTGCAATTTCTCTATGATCAGCTCTTGTAAATTTTTCTCCAATACCGTCTTTCATTAATCTAGATAATGAGTCTAGTATATTTATTGGTGGATTAATTCCTTTTTGTGATAAATCTCTAGATAAAACAATTTGTCCTTCTGTAATATATCCTGTAATATCTGGAATAGGATGTGATATATCATCATTTGGCATTGTTAATATAGGAATTTGTGTAATAGAACCTTTTTTACCTCTTATTTTTCCAGCTCTTTCATAAATACTTGCAAAATCACTATACAAATATCCTGGATAACCTTTTCTACTTGGTATTTCTCCTTTTAGAGTTGATACCTCTCTTAGTGCTTCTGCATAAGCTGTCATATCTGTTAATATTACTAATACTTGCATATCTAATTCAAAAGCAAGATATTCTGCGCAAGTTAAAGCAACTTTTGGTGTTAAAATTCTTTCTATTGAAGGATCATTTGATAAATTTTGAAATGTTACAACTTTTTCTAATATGCCATTTTCTTCAAAGCTTTTTCTAAAAAATTCTGCTGTTTCATATTCTGCACCTATAAGTCCAAATACAATTGCAAAATTACTATCATCTTTTATATTTGCCTGTCTAATAATTTTTTCGGCTAATTTATTATGATTAATACCACTTCCAGAAAATATTGGTAATTTTTGACCTCTAATTAAAGTCATTAATCCATCAATTGCAGATATGCCTGTTTCAATAAAGTTTTTCGGATATTCTCTAGCAACTGGATTTATTGGATTTCCATCAATTGGTCTTTCTTCTTGAACCAATATTTCTCCTAATCCATCAATTGGTCTACCTGCCCCATCAAAAATTCTTCCTAACATTTCTTTTGACAATTTTAATTTTAAAGGTTTTCCAGTAAATTCTGTTTTAATTCCTTTACTATTCATTCCATTAGTGCCTTCATATACTTGAATAACAGTTGCATCTTCTGATAGTGTTATTACATTTCCTAAACGAATTTCACCACTTGGCAAAACTAATTCAACTTGTTCTTCAAAAGATGCGTCTTTTGGCGTTTTTATATAAACTAATGGGCCATTTATTTTTTCAAGTCCTATTCTTTGAATTTTCATTCTAACAAATTTTCCTCCTTTTAAGAAATGTGTTGTTTATATGTTTCTTCTAATTTTCTTAAGCTTTCTTTTGCTTTTAAATTAAAGCTTTTAAACTGTTCTAATTTATCATTTGAAATATTTAATTTTAATTTTATATATTCCTCAAATAATTCTAATTCTTTTATTTTTGAAATTGGTATAGATTTTTCTATTAATTGATTTGATAAATCATATAATTGAATTATTGATTCCATCATTAAATATTGTTTTTGTAATGGAACAAATCTATCAATTTCGCTCATAGCATTTTGTTGCAAGAATCCTATTCTTATAGCTTTGCAAGTTTCCAAAACTAGTTTTTTATCATCTGACAAAACATCTTGTCCTACTACTTTTGCAATTTCAAGTAACTCATTTTCTTCTTCTAATAATTTTACTATTTTTTGTCTATAATCTAAAAATTTTATTGGTAATTCATTTTCATACCAATCTTGTAATTGATCTATATACTCACTATAGCTTATATTCCAATTTACTGCTGGATAATGTCTTGAATATGCAAGCTCTCTGTTTAGTCCCCAGAAACAATGTACAAAACGTTTTGTGTTTTGAGTAACTGGTTCAGAAAAGTCTGCACCTTGTGGCGAAACAGCTCCAATTATTGTTACTGATCCTACTGTACCATTTGAATTTTTTACCATTCCAGCTCTTCCGTAAAATTCAGAAAGTCTTGATGGTAAATAAGAAGGATAGCCTTCTTCTGCGGGCATTTCTTCTAAACGGCCAGAAATTTCTCTTAAAGCTTCTGCCCATCTTGATGTTGAATCAGCCATTATCGCAACATCATATCCCATATCTCTATAATATTCGGCAATTGTTAATCCTGTATATATAGAAGCTTCACGAGCAGCAACTGGCATATTTGATGTATTTGCTATTAATACTGTTCTTTCAATAAGTGGTCTACCAGATTTTGGATCTACTAAACTTTGAAATTCGTCTAATACATCTGTCATTTCATTACCACGTTCTCCACAACCTATATATACAATAATATCTGCATTAGACCATTTTGCAAGTTGATGTTGTAACATAGTTTTTCCAGTTCCAAAACCACCTGGAATCATTGCAGTTCCACCTTTTGCCATTGGAAACAATGAATCTAAAACTCTTTGACCTGTTATAAATAATTCCGTATTTGGAAGTCTTTGAATATATGGTCTACCAATTCTGATTGGCCATTCTTGAGTCATTGTTATTTCATGAATTACATTTTTACTATCTCTTACTTTGCAAACAACTTCATTAATTGCATATGCTCCTTCTGAAACGATTTCTATTACTTCACCAAAAACATTATTTGGAATCATTATTTTATGAATTATTGCTTCTGTTTCTTTAGTTTCTCCAACAAAGTTTCCAGCTTCAACTTTTTCTGATACATTTATTAAAGGTTTAAATAGCCACTTCTTTTGTGTAGAAAGTTTATCAACTGTAATACCTCTTTCTATAAAATCACCTGAAATTTCTTTTATTTCTTTTAAAGGTCTTTGAATGCCATCAAAAATATTACCTAATAATCCAGGTCCTAAAGTAACAGATAATTGATTATAACTAGAGATTACTAGTTCATCTATTTTTAAACCACTAGTATTTTCATATACTTGAATAGTTGCAATATCTTTTTCTAGTTTTATTACTTCACCTAATAATTTTTTATTACCAACAAATACCATATCATGCATAGCAAAATCTGCTTCGCCTTTTGCTAAAATAACAGGTCCATTTATTGAAATTATTTTTTTGTTTTCCAATTACTTTGCCTCCAATTGTAATTAAATTTTAAAATTAGTTTTTTTAATCTCTTCAGTCAATAAAGTTTTTAATGAATTATCTATTAATAAATTTTGAGATAGATTCTCTCCTATACAGCCTCCAATTAATTCTTCTGAAGTTAAATCTACATTGCAATTAAATTCTGTTTTAATTTTATTTTCATATTTTTCAAAATCTTTTTGTGTAAGATATATTGTAACATTCTCATTGTTTTTATTCTCTAAAGAGTCTAAAACTTCTTTAACATTATTTAAAATATATACATCATATTCTCTTAAATCAGTAAACATATATAGTCTTTTCGTAAGTTCTTGTTCTAAAGAATTCATTAATTCATTTTCTTTTGAAATAATAGCAATTTTTGAGCTATTTCTAGCTTCATAAATTTTTGAATTAAAATCTTTTTCCAATTTATATATCTGTCTTTCCCATTTGTGATTAGCTTCTTTTTCATATTTAGAAATTTCATCTTCTGTTTCATTTTTTATATTGCTATCAATTTTCAAATTTAAATCATTAGCTTCTTCTTTAGCAAGTTTTAAACAGCTATCTTGAAATTTTTTTACTTTTGTTGCTAAATCGTCCATTTATCTTCACCTTTCTACTTTTTAGGTTCTGGTATAGATACAATTAAAGGTATCTTTTTCTCCTCCATAATTTTCTTAAATGGTAGATTGTCTTTTTTAAATAAAGAATCATTAACAATTATCATTTCTAAATCTTCATTTTCTAAGAGACTATCTACCTTTTCTATTATTAATTTGTCATCTTCCAAAAATACACTTGGTATTCCTGTTAGCTTTATTCCAATTGCCAAATCTTTATTATTACTTATACAAAAAATTTTCATTTAAACCTCTTATATTTTACTTAAAATCATAATAGAAATAATTAAACCATAAATAGCAATACCTTCTGCCAAACCAGCAAAAATAATAGTTTTACCTAATAAGCTTGGATTTTCGCTAACAGCACCTACAGCAGAAGAAGCAACAAGTGCAACTGCAATACCAGCACCAATACATCCTAAACCTGTCGCTAATGCAGCAGCAATGTATCCTAAATCAGAAGAGCTTTTTGAATTTGAAGAATTTTCGTTTACTTGTTGTTGTAAATTTTTTTGAGATTCTGATAAAGCTTGTTGTTCAGTTTTTACTGTATTTACTTCTGTTAAAATTTCATCTTTTGTACTATCTAAATCATCTTGTGTTATTGTTTTTCCAACAGCTAAAACTTGTGTGCTTAAACAAGCAACTATAAACATTAATATTGCAATAATTGTAATTTTTTTAATACTTTTTTTCATTTTTTTATTCGTATACTAGTTTTAATTTAGTATACACTCCTTTCTTTTTTTATATCTTATATCTCAAAATTTAATATATATTGTTTTGAAATACCGCGTAGCGATCAAACTACTAATTTATTTCAGTGCGAATTGGTTTATATTCTTTTCCATTTCCACTATAAAATCTACTAAATAATTCATAATATTCTAGTCTTAATACTTGAATACCTACAATTAAGCCCTCTAGTGCAATTACTAGAACATTTCCAAAAATAGCAATTGCTAAATTGCCAGCTCCAGATGTCATTCCTGCTAAAATGTATATTGCCATACATAAACCAACATGATTTATAGCAAAAGCAGATAACCTAACAAAAGATATTGTATTACTTGCAAAAGATAATAGAGTCTCTATTAATTCAAAAATCTTTTCTGCAATTGAAGATTTTTCTTTTGCTTTTTTATGTTCAATTGCATTTGTTATATTATCTTTAAATAAAATACATAATAGTGCAATTACTAGTATTGATCCTAAAATTGAAGCAGAAACAATTAATTTTCCTTTTAAATAGAAATATACAACAGCAATTAGTATTGTGCAATAAAATACAAATCCAGCAACTCCATTTTCACTAAAAAATATTTTTTGTTTGTCGCTTGTTTTAATTCCATTTTTTATATTTAAACACATTGCTATTAAAATAAGTATCGTACCAAATGCTATACCAGAAATTAACATTGTATTAATATTTTCCATTGGTGATATAAATATTGGTTTTATAATATCTTCTTTTCCAAATATACTTCCATATAAAAATCCAAATATTATAGATGATATTCCACCAGCCATAAATACAGGACCTAATGTTGATTTTTTTCTTTTTAGTAACCAACCTATAATTGCTATTACTAAGCCTTGTCCCACATCTCCAAACATAAATCCAAACATTAGAAAAGCTGTTATTGCAACAAAAGCTGTTGGATCTAATTCAGTATAGTTCGGTGTTCCATACATTTGTACTATTGTTTCAAATGATTTAACTATTTTATTATTTTTTAAATGTGTTGGTGGAACACTTGCCACTTCATCATGATTTTTTACTGTAAATTTTAAATCTTTTTCCTTTGTTAGTTTTGGTACTAATATTTTTAATTCATCTAATGGCATCCAACCAATTATATAAAAATATCCATTTTCATCATGTACAATATATTTTTTTACCTTATTTATCATTTCATAATTTTGAAGTTGGCACAAATAAGATATTAGCTTTGTTTGATTTTTAATTCTAAGATTTTCAATTTCTTGTAATTGTTCTTGAATCTTTTTGTTACTTTCTTTTATAAAATCATCTATATTTTTTATAAATTCTTTTGGAGTACCTTTTATTTCCTGTGGTAACCAGATTCTTTCAAATTTCATTACATTAAAATAACTATCGATTTGCATACAAAATTCTTCAGTTGTTAAATATATAATCCAAACTTCATTTTCTGTTTCTTCTAATTCTAACAAAACAACATCTAAATTTTTTGCATCTTGTTTTACTTTTATATAATATTCTTTTGAAATTTTACCAAATCTAAATTTCATATATCTTAATTTATAAAAATCTTCTAATTCTAAACTTAAATTTTGTAAATGATGTATTGGACCTTTTGCTGTTTCCATTTTTTCTATTTCTTTATTTGTCTCTTCAATTATTTGCTTTTTGTTTTTTATATCAGTTTCAATTTCTTTTAAATTAGTTTCAATTTCTTCTAATGAGTTTTCTAAATTTGTTTTTACATATTCATCTTTGTATGCAATTTTTAATTCATCTAAAATAGATTTACACAATTTTAAATTTTCTTTTGGTCTATTGTCATATGGATAATATGATAATTTCCAACCTTTTTCTAATACTTTTAAAGCATCTTCTGGTTGCATACCACTATCTAACAAATAATTTGTGATAAAAGAATTTATGTTTTCATCTTTTCCAACTACGCTTAAAAGTTTCATTCTTTCTATCGCCAATTATTATCACCTCCTAAATTATTAAATCACTTTCTATTTTATTTTTATCTAAATGGTAATATATTCCACCTAATATGTGCACTACATTGCTTTTTTGATATTCTGACAAATACATATATGAAAATACAAAACTTAAATCAAATTTATTTTGGCTTAGAATTTTTTCATATTGATGTTTTAAGTAAATTTTTATATCTTTTTCTATGCTTTCTTCTGTACTATTAGCAAATTTCTTATATATTGTTTTACTTAAAATTGTTTGAATTTCATCAAAGCTATTTGCGTCTATTAGTTCTTCAATATTACTTTTTCTTAAATTATAATATATTGGAATTAACAGGTTCTTCAGTTCTTCATTTGTTAAACTATAATATTTTTTAGCTCTCAAAATCCAAATTATATTTAATGTATCTATTCTAGTACCAACAATATTTTTAACTTCTTTGCTTTTGTTTTGTATACTTCTATACAAATGTAAAAAATATTCTTTATCTAATTTTGTTTCTAATTCAAAAATTGGAATATTATCTTTTGAGACTAATTCTTCTATAATTTTTGAATAATCTGATTTTTGAATAGAATCTATATATTCTGGAATAGTCTGAGCTGTCGCAATTCCTTGAATATTCTTAAAAATCTTATTTACCCATACATCTACCTCTGCTGTATTGCTTTCTATTTTTGATGATGAAATCAGATTTTTTAGAATACTTTTTAAACATTTTATTTCATATTTAGAAATAAAAACAGAAAATATTTTTTGTTCATCATTTGATAAATATATTTTAATTTTATTTATATCCTCTATCAAAACATTATCCAAAGCGTCTTCCACTTCTACTCTAGTAGCTTTATCTCTAATACCTTCAAGTGGACTAAATTTTGATTTCAAGCTAGATATAACACTAATTACATCAGGTTGTTTTGAAAGCTCTAATAAATCATTTTTATTCAATTGCTTAGCATACATACCTTTTAGCTTAGCATCAATAGCAGGATATTTTGTTAAAGATAATCCCATTTATTCAGCCTTTCTTCCTATAATATTTCTTAAAATTTGTTCCTCTAATCCATATTTTTTTTCATTAAAAATTTTACTTAATTCATGTAATTTTTCTTTTTCATCAGCTGATATTTCAACTATTGTTTCATTGTATTTTTGCTGTAATTCTGTTTTTTTTGCATCTAACAACATTTTGTATTTTTGATCTATCTTTTGTTTTTCATCATTCAACTGTTGTTCTATTATTTCATCAATTTTCCCATCTTTAATTTCTACTTTTTCAATTATTTTTTGAGCTTTATTGTCTATTTTTAAAAACTCTTTTAAAAGTTCTTCCAAAATTGACCTCCTTTAAAAATTATTATTATTTATAATTTTTTTTGCAGTTATTTTAGCAACATCTTCTTCTGCTTGAATAATTTTGTTAACTTCTAATTTTTGTAATACCTTTTTATGAGTTGTATCTTTGCATTTTGCTATAATATAATCAATTTTTGCTTCTTTCAAAGCTAAACATGCAATTATATTAGTAGTAATATCTTCTCCAATTGCAACAATTCCTAAATCAAAATCTCTAAGTGGTATTTCTGCAAGAGCTTCTTCATCATATATATTTAAACAAATTGCTTTTGCTACAAATCTACTAGCTCTTTCAACTAAATGCATATCTTTATCTATTGCTAAAACTTCCATATTTCCTTCTGATAGTTCTTTTGCTAATGTCATTCCAAATTTACCAAGTCCTATAATAATACATTGTTTTTTCATTTTAAATTTTTCCTTTCTTACTATTTTTCCAAATTTATGAAATTATATTATTCTAATTTTGTATTATATTTGCTAAAATTAGTTATTATTATTACTCTATATAAATTTGATATATAATTGTTTTTACATACCTTGTTGTCGCAATCTTCGTTATTTATTTAATATAAAAACACTTTGCACATATAATTAAATAAACACTTATATCTAATTTTATGAAGATTGCTCCATTCGCACTCGCACAGCTCGTTTGATCGCTACGCGGTATTTCAAAACAATATATTATCAAATTTATTAAAACACATATGTTCTTTCAAATATAACAATATCAAAATCTAGAATTATAAAATTAATTTTCCTTCAACATATTCTAAGTTTTTATCTTTAGACTTTCCAGACATCAATGTAAAGAAAGAAATTGTTCCTATTTTTCCTAAAAACATTAAAGCTATTGTAATTAATTTTCCTATTGAATTTAAATCTTTATTATCAAATAAACCAACCCCTGTATTAGAAAAAGCTGATACACATTGGAAAGATATTTCTGAAAGTCCAAAGTTATCATATTTTGCAAAAAGTATAATGCCTGCAAAAACAACTGTTAAACTAAGAACTGCTATTGTAAAAGACATTCTAATTGTTTTAGGGCTAATTTTTTTATAGAAAACATTAACATTTTCTTTGCCTACTAAAGTAGATCTAATTGTAAGTACAATTACTGTAAATGTCACTAATTTTATTCCACCTGATGTAGAACCTGGCGCTGCACCTATAAACATCAATATCATTGATAAAATTTGTATAGGCAAACTATAATTTGAAAAATCTGTTATATAAAATCCAGCTGTTCTAAGTGTTATGCTTGCAAAAAATGATTCGTGCCAAGATATAGTTGGCTCTAATATTCTTATAAAAATTAATGAAATTATTGTAAGTATTGTAGTAGCAGAAATAACAATTTTTGATTGTAATGAAAGTTTTTTTAATCTTCCATGACTTAGGCAATCGAAAATATCTTGTAAAACAAAAAATCCTAGTCCACCTAATAGAATAAGTACCATAAATATATATGTTACATACAAATTATCTTTGAATTGTACTAAACTATTAGTACCAAATAAATCTAATCCTGCATTGCAAAAAGCTGTGACAGAATGGAAAATGCTATACCATAAACCTTTTGCAAAACCATACATTGGAACAAAGTAAAGTGCTAAAAACCAAGTTCCTATCCCTTCAATTGCAAATGTATATCTTAAAATTTGTTTTATTTTTTTTTGTAATTCACTATAATTTTCGCTATTTATATTTTCACTGAAAAATACTACACTCGAAATATTTATCCTCTTGTTTAATAAAATAAATAAAAATGCAATGAATATTACTAAACCTAAAGCACCTATTTGTGTAAGAAGTAATATAATAACTTGTCCAAATAAAGTAAATTGATCTGCAATGGTAACTGTTGTAAAACCTGTTGTACATACACTTGTAACAGATGTAAATAAAGCATCTATATATTTTATTGGCCTAGTATTGCTTATAGGTAATTGTAATAAAATTGTTCCGATTAAAATTAATATTAAGAAACCTAAAATAGGTATAAAAATTATTTTTTTATTCTTAAACATTTGTATTCTTATTTCCTTTATCACTTGTACTTAAATTTACTAAAAATATTATATATATAATAGATTAAGAATTCAATATTTTTATATTACGAATTTATTACATTTTTATACAAATTTTAATATATGTAAAAAACAAATTTTCTT
>ULTP01036022.1_pt1 | contig 13836 bp, 14 predicted proteins | sample 1957721 | NCBI WGS metagenome assembly ULTP01 (sample SAMEA4835737, study PRJEB28245) | human gut metagenome | biome: gut microbiome; material: fecal sample | place: Denmark | collected 2008 | reverse complement strand
TATATTATTATTTGAAATAAATATATTATTATTCGACAAAAATAGTAATAGCAAATAAAATATGGTAAATATCCCATATGATGCTAATCATTATATTAAAGGAGAACATATATGGAAGAAATAGATCTAAAAGAATTATTACTAGTATATTGGAAGAAAAAATGTTTTGTTGCAATAGTAACATTAATAAGTATAGTAATAGGTTATTATTATAGTTATTACCATGTTGTTCCAAAATATGAATCAACAACAACTTTAATGTTAGGGAAAATTAGTAATTTTTCTAGTGATTCAACAGAAACTAGAGATGATTATCAAATAGCACAATCAGAAATAACAATAAACTCAAGTTTAGTTTCTACATATAGTAAATTAATAACTAGTAGAACATTAGTACAAAAAGTTATAGCAAATCTAAACTTAAATCTAAGTGAAGGAGCTATAATAGGGTCAACAATAGTTAGTAGAGTAGAACAAACACAACTTATACAAATAAGAGTAAGAAATACTAATCCAGAACTAGCTTGCAAAATAGCAAACGAAATAGCAAAAGTATTTTCAGAGCAAATAGAAGATATCTATAATATAAATAATGTATATATTGTAGATAAGGCTATTCCAAGTGGAACTCCATACAATATAAATCATAAAAAAGATTTAGGAATATCTGCTTTGATAGGTTTTGTTTTGTCAAGTGGATTAATATTATTATACTATTTGTTAGATAATACTGTAAAAAGTGAAGAACAATTAGAAGAAAATATAGGTGTAAAAAATTTAATAAATATTCCATTAGAGAAAAAACAAAAAAATAAAATTTCAAGTGAAATAATTACATATTCTGATCCAAAATCAATTATATCTGAAACTTTTAGAACATTACGAACTAATGTACAATTTTCAAATACAAATTCGAAAGATACAAAAACATTTTTAATAACAAGTTGCTTTCAATCAGAAGGAAAAAGTTATGTTTCTGCAAATTTAGCAATAACATTTGCGCAAGTTGGAAAAAAAGTTATTTTAGTTGATGCAGATATGCGCAAAGGAAGACAAGCAAAAGTTTTTAATTTACCAAGTAATAGAGGTCTTTCAAATTACATATCAAATTTAGATGAAAACGGAGTAGAATTAAACGAAGATTTAGGAAAATTTATAAAAGAAACAGAAGTCCCAAACTTAAGTGTAATTACATCAGGAACAGTACCACCTAATCCATCAGAATTATTATCATCTCCAAAATTAGAAAAAATGATTGAAGAATTAAAAAAATGTTATGATATTATTATTTTTGATGGAGCACCAATAGTTCCAATAACAGATTCTCTAATATTAGCAAGAATGTTAGGAAGTACAATTATAGTTACTTTATACAACAAAACTAAAAAAGATGATTTGAAAAAAGTAAAAAATGGAATAGAATCAGTTGGTGGAAAAATATTAGGAACTTGTATAAATTGTGTACCTATAAAATCTTCGAAGCAAAATTCAAAATACTATTATTATAATGAAGAAAAGAAAACAAGTAAAATAGATTCTATTAAAAATTTTTTTCAAAAAGTAGTAAATAAAATTAATATAAATTTTAAAAAAGTTAGAATATTTATACAAAATATTCTAAAAAAAAAAGAAATAGCTAGATTGCCAGAAGCTAGAAATTTAGCAGAGATACAAGAAAAAGAAGGTGAAATACTTCAAAAAGAACAAATAAATAAATCAAGTATAACTGAACAAAAAAACGATATAAAAATTAATAGAATATATAAAAACTTAAAAGAAAAATACTTAAAAATTTTGGAAGAAAGAACAATAAAAAAAGCTGAAAAATTAGAAATAAGAAATAAAATTCAAGAAGAAAAGCGAATTGAACACGAAAAGCTTGAAAAAATAAGACTAGAAGAAATGCAAAAAGAGAAAGAAAAACGAGAAATTGAGTTAGAGAAAATAAGAAAAGAAAAAGAAGAACAAAAAAGACTAAAAGAAATAGAACTAGAAAAGTTAAGAGAAGAAAAAGAAGAACAGAAAAAGCTAAAAGAAATAGAATTGGAAAAGTTAAGAGAAGAAAAAGAAGAACAAAAAAGACTAAAAGAAATAGAACTGGAAAAGTTAAGAGAAGAAAAAGAAGAACAAAAGAAACTAAGAGAATTAGAACTAGAAAAAATAAAATTACAAAAAGAAGAAGAAAAAAATAAAGAACGTGAAGAATCTAAAATGACGGATGAGTACATAGAAGAAAATCTATATCCAAAAACTAAAAATACAAAATTATATTAAATTTATTGTAATAGCTCGGAATTAAGTTCGGGCTATTTTATATAATTCGTTAGAAATTTATCACAAAATATTGAATTTTAAGTAATATATAGATATAATAATAAAGGCTAATAATAGCGGTAGGAGGATTACAATGAGAAAATACTTCGGAACAGATGGTATTAGAAGAATAGCTAATACAGAACTTACACCAGATTTAGTATTCCGTGTTGCAAAAGCAGGTGCGCATGTACTTGCAAAACATTCTAATCATGTACCAACAATTTTAATTGGAAGAGATACTAGAATATCTGGATCATTAATAGAAAGTGCTATGACGGCAGGTTTTTTAAGTTATGGTGCAAATGTGAAATTGTTAGGTGTAATACCAACACCAGTTGTTGCGTATTTAACTAAAAAAACAGGAGCAGATGCTAGTGTTGTTATATCAGCATCACATAATACTTATGAATTTAATGGTGTAAAATATTTTAGTAATAAAGGAATGAAAATTCCAGATGAAATAGAAGAAGAAATTGAGGCAATATTAGATTCAGATCAATTGTCTGAAATGGTAGCTGTATCAGATAAAATTGGTGTGTCAGAAAACGCAACAGAGTACATAGATGAATATATAGAATTCATTACAAATTTGTTTAAAAACGAATTTGATAATTTACCAAAAGATTTTTGCGTAGGAATAGATACAGCAAATGGTGCAACTTTTGAATTAGCTGAGAAAGTTTACAAAAAATTAGGTATCAAATATAAAATTATAAACAATAAACCAGATGGAATTAATATAAATGAAAATTGTGGTTCTACACATATAGAAGCAATATCAAATTTAGTAAAAGAAGAAAAGCTATCATTAGGAATTGCATATGATGGAGATGGTGATAGATGTTTAGCAGTAGATGAAAATGGAGAAATTATAGATGGAGATATTATTATGGCTATCATTGCTAACTATCTAAAATCAGAAAATAAATTAAAAAATAATACTTTAGTGGCAACAGTAATGAGCAATTTAGGACTAAAAAAATTTGCTGAAACACAAGATATTAATTTTATACAAACTAAAGTAGGAGATAGATATGTTTTAGAAGAAATGCTAAAAAATGACTATAATTTAGGTGGAGAACAATCAGGACATATAATTTTATTAGATTATAATCCAACTGGAGATGGAATATTAACTTCTTTAATGCTAATAAAATCAATTTTAAATCAAAATAAAAAGGCTTCAGAAGCAAAAAAAATTATAAATATCTATCCTCAAGTTCTAATAAATGCAAAAGTATTAGAGAATAAAAAAAGAGATTATGAAAAAGATAAAGAAATAAAAGAAAATATTGAAAAACTAGAAAAAGAATTTGCAGGAAATGGAAGAGTACTAATTAGACCTTCAGGAACAGAACCTAAAGTTCGTGTTATGATAGAAGGAGAAAATCAAGAATATATAACAAAAAGAGCAAAAGAATTAGCAGATTTAATAGAGAAAAAATTAAATTAATTTTGGGAGGTTTTTATGGCAAAAGGAAGAGAAAATACAATACTAAGTCCTATAGAGCAAGCTTTTGTAGCAGCTATAACTTGGGATAAATCTGATAATTTAAGAAAAACAGGTGGAATTATGGATACACAAAATATATCAACATTATCAGATTATTTATCTAATCATATATTAGAACATCCAGTATCACAAGATGTTATAGATAGTAAACAAAATAAAAGAACTTATGTAGTTCCTATAGATGTTACAAGACCTGATGGAAGTGCTTTTAAGATGAATCTTATAATTGATTCTACGGGTAGAGATTTAGCTGTTATGGCTTTAACAATAGATGGAAAAGAAGCACCAGAGTCATTTAAGTTGGCTGAAAAATTAAATCAAAAATTAAAAGCTAATAAAGATGTTTTATCAAAAGCAATTTCGCCAGAAGAAGTAAATAAAATACTAGATGTTAAAAGTTTAGATGATCTTGCAGAAAAAAATGCAAAAGGCGAAAAAATAGTTGCAGATAATCCAAAAGAAGCATTAGAAGAAGTAAAAAAGAAAAATAGTGACTTTAAAGATAAAGAATTAGAAGTAGAAGATGGAGAAATAAAAGAAGAAAAAGAAGAATCAGAAGAGCAAATTCCAGAAGAATATAAAGGAAAAATTGATGAAGCTTGTGAAAAAGCTGGAATAAAAAGATCTATGCTAAAAAATGTAATGTTTGTTAGAAACCCAAAATCTTTAACAAATTCAATAGAAGGTGAAAACCTTAGTGAAACTGGTGGAGAGGTTATAGTTTTACAATTAAAAGATGGCATAGAAAAAAACAAAAATGTTTTAGTTCAAGATAATAGAGTAGACAAAACAGGAAGATATGATGATGAGCTTTCTAGAAGAATGGATTCAGATAGTAAATTTGGTGCAACAGTAGAAAATGCAGAGGCAGATAAAGACCAAGAACTTGTTGTAACATACTCATTTGAAGATGGAGAAATGGTTAAAGTAAATCTAGATGAAGAACCAATTAATTCTAGAATGTCTGATTTAGAAAAATTAACTGTACAAGAAAAAGTTGAAACAATAAAAGATATGTTGGAAGTTAATATACAACATGCAAGTACACCAGAAGAAGTTGAAAATGCGTATGAAAATGCCAATTCAGCAATGGATTATTTGGAAAAAGAAACAGGAGTTGTTTTAGATCCAATTCAAAACAAAATGCAAGAAGAAGAAAAAAATAAAACAGAAGATATAGAAGAACAACAAAAAGATGATGGATATGGAGATACTATAGAACATTATGGAACAAACCATAGTGAAGGAAGAACTCATTAAAATATACAGTATATAATAAATGTTTTTAATTTTAAAAATACAAAGGAGAAAAATTATGGAAACTTTACCAGTTTTTGCAGGCATATTAATTGCAACTGCTATTACAGTACTAATGATTATTTTAGGGAGAAAACTAGAACAACCCGTTATGCCAGGAATAGCTACAATAGGAAACTTGTGCTTTTTAATTTATCATTCAATGCACTTAGATAAATTATCAAGTGAACAAACTGAACTTATTACAAATCAATACAATTATTTAGCTGTAGGATTTATTTTATTGTTAGTAAGTTTTATTGCTTTCTTATGGGTAGATGATATTGTTGCAAAAAAGAAAAACAAAAAAAGTTATGACGATAGTTTATCTTGGTTTTGGGATAAAGTATAACCTAAAAGACATATAGTATGAAAATAATTATTATGCTATATATGTTTTTTAGGAAGCAAGAAAGGAATGAAATTTTAATGAATAAAAAAAATATAATTATTGGTGGAGCATGGCCATATGCAAATAGTTCGCTTCATTTAGGACATATTGCAGGTTTAATATCAGGAGATGTATTAGCAAGATATTTTCGTTTAAAAGGAAATAATGTACTTTATGTATCAGGTTCAGATTGTCATGGTACACCTATTACAGAAAGAGCTAAAAGAGAAAAAGTAAATCCAAGAGATATTGCCGGAAGATATCACGAAGAATTTAAAACAATGTTTGAAAAATTAAACTTTTCTTATGATTTATATACAAAAACAGATAATGAATATCATAAAGAAAAAGTAAAAGAACTTTTTAGAAAGCTTTATGATAATGGATATATATATGAAAAAATAGAAAAACAAGCTTTTTGTGAACATTGTAATAAATTTTTAGCAGATAGAGAAATATTACTTACTTGTCCAGAATGTGGACAAGAAACAAAAGGTGACCAATGTGATAATTGCTTACATGTTCCTACTGCTGATGAATTAAAAGCAGGAACTTGTATAGAATGTGGTTCTAAAATTTCAGAAAGAGATAATAAAGTTTTATATTTGGCTTTATCAAAATTCCAAAAACAAATAGAAGAACATACAAAAGAAGTAAATTCTTCTTGGAGAATTAATGCTAGAAATGAAACTGATAAATATTTAAAACAAGGCTTAGTTGATAGAGCAGTAACAAGAGACTTAAATTGGGGTGTAGAAATTCCAGTTGATGGATATGAAGATAAAAGAATGTATGTATGGATTGATGCAGTTCTTGGATATTTAACAGACACTATGAAAGTTTGTGAAGACAGAAATATGAATTGGGAAGATTTCTGGAAAGAAGGACATAATAACAAAATTTATATGTGTCATGGAAAAGATAACATTATGTTTCATAGTATAATTTTAAATGCATTATTACTAGGACAAGAAGAAAATTATCATTTAGTAGATACTATTGTTTCAGCAGAATACTTAAACTTTAATGATCAAAAATTCTCAAAAAGTAAAGGAATAGGAATGACAGCTCTAGAAGCTTTAGACATATATGATTCAGATTCATTAAGATATCATTTAATATCAAATGGACCAGAAAAGAAAGATACAAACTTTACAATAGAAGATTTTGAAAATACTCATAATGGAGAAATTTTAAATAAATTTGGAAATTTAGTAAATCGTACTTTAAGATTTAAAGGATTAACAGAAATTCCAAATGGTGAAATGAATCCAGAAATGAAAGAAAAAATTGAAAATACTTATAAATTAGTTGGAGAAGATATAGAAAATCTAGAATTTAGAGAAGCAGTTAAAAAAATAATGGGACTTGTTGAAGAAGCTAATAAATATTACGATTCAAGTGAACCATGGATTGCTAAAAAAGAAGATATAAATAAATTTAACAATATTATATATACATGTTCTACAATTATAGCAAATTTATCAAATTTATTCGAACCAATAATGCCAGTCGCTTGTGAAAAAATTCGTAAATATTTACAAATAGAAAAAGCTAGTTGGGATTATATAGAAGCTAAACAAGGATTACAATTAGAAAATATAGAACCTTTATTTACAAGAATCGAAAAGAAATAAAAAAAGAAATAATTATATATGAGGAGGATCTAATTAGCCATTTATTGGCTAATTAGTTTTAATAAAATGGGAAAATTATTTGTAATAGATGGAACAGATGGTAGTGGAAAACAAACACAATTTAAAAAATTACAAGAAAGATTAACAAAAGAAGGAATAGATTATAAAACAGTATCATTTCCAAATTATGATAGCCCTTCTTCAAGTTTAGTAAAAATGTATTTATCTGGTGAATTTGGTGAAGATCCAAATTCAGTAAGTCCGTATGTAGCTTCAACTTTTTATGCAGTAGATAGGTATGCTACATTTAAAAAAGGATATCAAGAATATTATGAAAATGGTGGAATTATATTAGCAGATAGATATACAACTGCAAATATGGTACATCAAGCTGGGAAAATAACAGACGAAAAAGAAAGAGAAAAATTTTTAAATTGGTTATTTGATTTAGAATTCAATTTATATGGACTACCAAAACCAAGCCAAGTATTTTTTCTAAATATGCCAATAGGAATTTCTTTAAAATTAATGAAAGATAGAGAAAATAAATTTTCACATACACAAGAAAAAGATATTCATGAAAGAAATCCAAAATATTTAGAAGAAAGTTATAATGCTGCATGTAGTTTAGTTGGAAAATATGACTGGAATGAAATTAAATGTGTAGATGAGAATAAAAAATTAAAAACAATAGATGAAATACATGAAGAAATATATAAAGTAGTGAAAAAGGAATTGAATATAAGTGAATAAAAAGAAAATAGGTTTTTTTGGAGGATGTTTTAATCCTGTTACAATTGCACATATTAATTTAATAAAAGAAACAATTGAAAAATGCGAATTAGATAAAGTATATTTTGTACCAATGGGAGATTTTTATTTAAAACCAGAATTAATACCTGCAAAATACAGATACGAAATGCTTAAATTAGCTTTAGAAAAAGAAGCAAAAATTGATGTTTCAAAAATAGTAATAGATTCAAATAAACCTACTACAGCAATTGATACATTTGAAATTATTAATAAAAAATTTAATAATTCAGATAATTATTTTATAATGGGATCAGATAATTTTTACAAGATTTCAGAATGGAAATCAAGTGAAAAGTTAAAAAATGATTATAATTATATTATTTTAGATAGAGATGAAGTTGGAAATAAGCTTTTCTATAATAGAAAGTACAGCGAAAATTCTTATGATAGAAAAAATGAAAAATTTCAAATTATTTCTGATAATGCTATGAAAAATATAAGTTCTAGTCTTGTTAGAAGTAAAATTAAGCAAAACGAAGATTATAATGATTTAGTTCCAAAAGAAATAAAAGATTATATAGAGAAAAATAATTTATATAAGGGTGAAATATGAGAGGAAAAGTTGTTAATATAAGTATAGGACTTTTAAATATCTTGTTAGGTATAGTAATAGGTGTTTTTACTTTTATTGTGCCACAAGATATAACATTAATAACAGTACAAGAAAATCAAGTACGAACATATATATTAATTGCAATTTATGCTGTTATGGGAGTTTTAATATTATTTAATTTAATAGAGTATTTTATACATAGAAAAGATGGGGAAGTCAGAAATGATTATATTTTTTCACTCTTTATGCTGAGTTTTATTTTTATAAAAGAACCATTAATTGCGATTTTACCAATAGTTTCTGGAATTTTTATCATATCGAAAACAATAAGGGAAAATTTAGTAGAAGTAAATAGTATGTTTGCTATATCAATAGCTATTTTATTAGCAACTGCTATGGCAATATCAATGGTATGCAGTGTATTTTATAGTCAAATAGGAACATATATTAAAGACAAAGAAAATGAAGATGAACAAGCTTATAAAAGTGATTATTTTAAATATGTTACAGAATTAAATGAAGCTCCATATAATGAGCCGTATATAAATATAAAAAAAGATGGAAAATATGGTTATATAACAACATCTGGGCAAGAAGTTATAGGATTTGAATATGATTATGCAAGTCCTTTTATACAAATAAATGTATATGATAAAAAATTTGAAATTGCATTAGTTTGTAAAGATGGACAATCAATTGTAATATTAAAAAACGGAAGAAAAGTTTTAACATATAGATCTGAATCAGCAGATGAAAATTATAATGCAAAAATACAAGAACTGCAAGATTTGTACAATAATACATTTAAACAAGAAGGAACAATGCAATACGAAATAAATAAAATAACAAATAATATCTCAAAAGTTCCAGTATATGCAGAAGATTCAGAAAAAGATTACACTTATAGATATGATTATAATGTAGAATACGATTTAATAGTAACAAAATCTAACATGGGATTAAGTGATAAATATGAACTGGCTAAAAAAGATAATTTAAATGTGAGAATAACACTTGATTGTAACGCAATATCTTATGATGAAAATTTTGCTTATATATTTAGTAATGGTACAATACCTTTTTATGATTTAAATAAGCGTGAACAAGGGTGGTTTACTGGATATGGTAAAAAAGTTACAATGTCTGGAAAAGCACAAATATTAGACTTTTTCGATGATAAAATATTAATTAGAAATTATAATGATCATACAATTTATTTTATAGATTCAAAAGGAAATATATTATCAGAGATATATAAAGAAATATATGTTTTAACAGATAGATATATCGTAAAAGGTGAAAATAATAAATATAAAATAATTGGTAAAGATTTCCAAAAAATATTTGAAAATGAGTATGATTATATAGATCCTTATTTAGTAAATTATGGATTATATATTGTTGGAAATACTTCAGATGGAGTAGAATTTAATAAATTTAATTATGCTAAAATGAATTTATCATTAATAAATTCAAATGGTGAAACAATAATGGAAAATATTGAACAAATTTATGGTAATTTCTATAAAATTTCAAATGAAAAAAATAAAAGTTATGCTACAAGATATACAGAATTTTTGGAAAATGTAAAAAGTATAGAATATAATTTTGTTGGAGATAATTTTTACAAAGAGTATTATAATTAAAAAAATGCAAATAATAAAGATGTAAGTTTTAAGGCTTACATCTTTTTGTATAATAGAAATTTAGAAAGGATGGTTTTAAAAATGGGAAATCAAAAAATCAATTGTACAGTATGTAGTTGTAGATATAATAACGAAGGGCAAAATCTTTGTGAATTACAACAAATAGATGTGCAAGCTTGTAAGGATTGTTCAACAGGCAGACCAGACGAATCAAAATGTGGAAGTTACAAAACAAAGGCATAGTGAAAAAGAATGTATAAAGTTTAAATTTTAATACTTGACTTTAAGGTCTAAAAGAAATAAAATGATTGTGTGAAAAATTGTTATAAAGTAAATGAGGAGGAATTTATTATGCCATTAGTAACAACAAAAGAAATGTTTGAAAGATCAATGAAAGAGCATTATGCAATAGGTGCTTTTAATATAAACAATATGGAGTTTATACAAGCTATTACAGATGCAGCAGAGGAGGCAAAATCACCAGTAATTTTACAAGTTTCATCAAGTGCTATTAAATATGCTAGAATGGAATACTTAGTAAAAATGGTAGAAGCTGCAGTTGAAACAACAACAATTCCAATTGCATTACACTTAGATCATGGTCCAGATTTTGAAACTTGCAAAAAATGTATAGATGCAGGATTTACATCAGTTATGATAGATGGTTCAAAATATGATTTTGAAGAAAATGTAGCTTTAACAAAACAAGTTGTAGAATATGCACACAGCAAAGGAGTTGTTGTAGAAGCTGAACTTGGAAAACTAGCAGGTGTAGAAGATGAAGTTAATGTAGCAGAAGATGATGCTCGTTATACAGATCCTGAGCAAGCTTATGAATTTGTTCAAAGAACAGGTTGTGATTCTTTAGCAATAGCTATAGGAACAAGCCATGGTGCTTACAAATTTAAAGGAGAAGCAAGATTAAGATTTGATATTTTACAAAAAGTAAAAGAAAAATTACCAAATACACCAATCGTATTACATGGAGCATCAAGTGTTATACCAAGCTTAGTTGAAATGTGCAATAATAATGGTGGAAATATTCCAGGAGCAAAAGGTTGCCCTGATGAAATGTTAAAACAAGCAGGAGAAAACGGTGTATCAAAAATTAATGTTGATACAGACTTAAGATTAGCAATGACAGCTCAAGTAAGAAGAGTATTCAATGAAGAACCATCTGTATTTGATCCTAGAAAATATTTAGGAGCAGCAAGAGATGAAATAAAAGCAACAGTTGCTCACAAAATAAATGATGTTTTCTGTTCTGCAAATAAGGCATAAGATATTGATTTTTAGATTAGTTATTTTATAAACAAAATTTTAATAATTTTAGATTTTAAAGTAAGATGAAATTTAATTTTAAACTGAAAAATTAATAGACCTTAATTAATAAAGACATTTATAATTGTAAAACACAGTTATAAATGTCTTTTTTTTAATAAGAATTTTTCATAGCTCTTTCAATTTTTCTTTGAGCATCTTTTTTTGCAATATCTTCACGTTTATCGTACAATTTTTTTCCTTTTCCTATACCAATCTGAACTTTAACTTTATTTCCACTCCAATATAAAGAAATAGGAACTAAAGACACACCTTTTTGCTTAACCATACCGGTAAGCTTATCAATTTCTCTACGGTTAAGTAAAAGCTTTCTAGTACGTAAAGGATCTTTATTGAAAATATTTCCAAATTCATAAGGACTTATGTGCATTCCATATACAAATACTTCATTATTTTTAATATTTATATATGTATCTTTTATATTTACTTTGCCATTTCTGATAGATTTAATTTCTGTTCCAGTTAAAACAATACCAGCTTCTAAAGTTGATTCAATTGAATAATTATGATATGCAGTTGGATTTTTAGCAATAATTTTTTCCATAAGATTTTTTCGTATAATGTAAATTGTTTTTATATAATAGGAAAGTGTTTTATACTTTCACTTTTGTTTTATACGAAATCTCCTTTCTTTGAAATTTATTATAATATTTATACTTTAATAATAATTCCTTTTTAATATATCATAAAAAAGAATTAAATTCAAATAAATTCAAAAGTTCACATAATAAAATATTGAAGCATAAAATATATCAAAGGGAGGAATGAAAAGTGTTTTTTTGTAAATTTAGAAAGATAATATCAGGTTGTTTGATAGGGTTTGGTATTGGTATTTTGCTATTATTATTCCTTCCATTAGAGGCATGGCTTGTAATTATGGGAATTGCCTTTATAGTTTGTGGTATAAAATTTTTATTAGGAGATTAGAAAAGGAGGAAGGATTATGCAAATTGTTGTGAAAAAAGTTCCAAGACCATTAAGAGGTTTAGTAAAATTAATATTTGGAATAAAATCTACATAATGGTTATATCAAAAATAATAAAATAAAAAGAAGACACTTTTAAAAGTATCTTCTTTTTACTTTATTAATAAAAAAACGATCGTTTTGAGTTTACTATTAGTTAGCTCTTGTAACTTTTCCTGAACGTAAACATTTAGCACAAACTGTTATCTTTTTAGGTTCACCATTGATAATAGCTTTAACATTTCTTAAGTTAGGTTTTACTGGTCTTGATGTTCTTTTGCTAATATGTGAACGAGTAATACTTAATTGATTACCAAAACTTGTTTTCTTATCACAAATTGCACATTTTGCCATTGTTTTGCACCTCCAATTAAATTTATTGAACTGACTATGAATTAGTTTAACACAAAAAGTTTTAAAAAACAAGAGAAATTTGAAAAAAAATGAAAAAAGTTTTAAAAAAATGACCAAAATTTGCTTAGGAAAAGCAGAAAAATATTGACTTTTAATAAAAATATAGTATAATAAAAATGTATTACAATTCTAGAAAGGAGTTTTTTTATGCTAGCTAAAATATGGAAAAAAGTTTTATTAATAATATGTATTATTGCATGTTTGTTTAATATAACATACAAAATCGTAAATAAAACATCTTTAAAAGTAGAATTGCAAAGCATAGTTGGAGGAGAAAGCTTATCTTCTATATTTAAAAACAAAGATAAAGAGAAAAAACAAAGTGAATTTATAGAAGGAATAAAAGATACTATTCAAACACAAGTACAACAAAAAACAGATACTCAGCAAAGTCAAACAGAAGAAAATCAAAATAATGGCGATAATCAAATGAACCAAGCAGAAGTTCAATCAGCTGAAAATACTCCAAAATATGTAGTAGTATATTAAAGAAAGTAAAATAAAAGTTACTTATGCAAAAGCTAAAAAAAGCTTGCAAAGTAAAAACTTTTATGTTAAAATAATTAAGATTGTTTAGATAAACAAGAGAAAGAGGTGAAATAAATGAGAGAAGGAATACATCCAAATTACACAGCTTCTAAAATTATTTGTGCATGTGGAAACGTAATTGAAACAAATTCAACAAAACCAGAAATCAAAGTTGATGTTTGTTCAAAATGTCATCCTTTCTGGACAGGAAGCTTAAAACAAAACACTACAGGTGGTAGAGCTGATAAATTTAAGAAAAAATATGGTATTGCTTAATTTTTATAACAATATCAATTTAAATAAAAAATTAATTAGCTAATTATTAAAAACAAATTATTAGATAGATTAATCTATTTAGTAATTTGTTTTTTTCTTTGTATAAAAAGTTTTATCTAATATTACAATTTAACATTACATTCATATA
>ULTP01007324.1_pt1 | contig 13851 bp, 8 predicted proteins | sample 1957721 | NCBI WGS metagenome assembly ULTP01 (sample SAMEA4835737, study PRJEB28245) | human gut metagenome | biome: gut microbiome; material: fecal sample | place: Denmark | collected 2008 | reverse complement strand
TCCACACTTTCTTTTTGCGGACAATTTGCAGACAATCCACCGCAGCGGAGTTGATACGGTAAGACAAGCGTCACTGTTTTACTAAAAATCAATGTATATGAAAAAACTGCTACCCTTGTTATTGAGTGGCTTGCTGCTGATGGGATGCAGCAAGATTAACGAGCGGATTGACAAGCTGACCAATCGGGTCGACGAGCTGGAGCGGACGACCATTCCGGGCATCGACCAGCAGCTTGAATCCATCCAAAAGACGCTGCCGCAGCTGCAGCAGACCGACGAAGAGATTAAGGGCTACATTGCCGAGCTGCAGGAGCGGCTCGCCAAGCTCGAGCAGAGCCTTTCGGAGCTCGACGCCGAGGTTGCGAACCTCGGTCAGGAGTACGGCGAGGTGGTCACGCAGCTGAACGAGTACCGCGAGGAGCTCGAAGGGCGCATCGAGTCCATCAACGCCCTCATCGAGTCGCTTCAGGCAGCCGACAGCGGGCTCGAGGAGAAGATAGCCGCACTGGACGGCCGGCTGGACGACCAGCAGGATTGGGTGACGGCCACCTTCGCCACGCTCGAGCAGTACAACGGACTGGTCGGTGACATCGCCTCCATCGAGGCCTCCATCGAGGCCGTCAACGCGAGCATCACCGACCTCGAGGCTCGGATGAAGGAGAAAATCGCCACCGACATCGCCGCGGCCGTCTCCGGACTGGAGGAGGAGCTGCAGGCGAAGGTTGCGGAGATTACCGACGCCTACACGCAGGCCATCGCTACGGCCCGCGAGGAGCTGACGGCGGCCTACACGGCAGCCATCGACACGGCCATCGCCGACTGCATCGACTCGATGAAGAGCTGGGTCAACGAGCTGCTGGCCAACTACTACGACATTGCGGCGGTGGATGCCAAGCTGCAGCTGCTGCAGGATGCCATCGCCGCGGGCGATGCCGCCACGGAGGAGAAGCTGAAGGGCGAAATCGATGCGGTCAACAAATCCATCGAGTCGGCCCGTGCGGAGCTGACGGCCGCCTACGAGGAGGCGATTGCCGCCGCCATCGAGGAGCACAACGGCGTCATCGAGAGCAAGCTCGCCGAGCAGCTTCAGAGCGTCAACAGCCGCATCGACCGGGAGGTCAAGGCGCTCACGGAGCGCATCGACGCGATTGAGGCACGCCTCGCGGAGCTGGAGGGACGCGTCGACGACCTTGCGGACCAGCTTGCGGCCCTGCTCAAGCGGATTCAGTCCGTATCCTACATCCCGCGCTACGACGACGGCAAGATTGAGGTGCGCCGTGTGGAGGGTCAGGACAACGGCATCGCCGAGATGGACTATCAGGTCTCGCCCCGGGATGTCGTTGCGGAGCTGGAAAAGGTCTGGGAGGAGGCCGTAAGCGTGAAGGCGGTACATACGAAGACGCGCGCCGTCGACTTCATCGAGATGCCGGTCATTGGCTTCGAGGCCGATGCCGAGACGGGTGTCATCACGGTGAAAGCCAGCGGTGAGAATCTGGGCGAGGAGTTCTTCGCCGGAACCCAGTCGGCCAGCGCCGCGCTCTGCATCTCGGACGGCAACAACGACGTAACGTCGGAGTATGTCCCGATGATTGCAAAGAAAACCAAACCTCTTAATGTCATATATTACACCACTTCGGACGGGGAGCCAATTTCTTCACCGTGGATGAACAATATTGTCGAGAACAAATATGAAAACGGGCAGGGTGTGATTATATTTAGCGATGCGGTTACGGAGATATCTGCACATGCATTCCTAAGTGCTAAAAACCTGACCAGCATTATGCTTCCCGAAAGTCTTACGACTATTGGAGACTCTGCATTCGCTGACTGCAGTAGCCTGACAAACATTACGCTTCCTGATGGGGTTACAACAATTGAATCCGGTGCATTCTCGGGCTGCAGCAGCCTGACCAGCATTACTATTCCTGATGGGGTTACAACTATTGGGAATCATGCATTCTCTCGTTGCAGCAGTCTGACCAGCATTACGATTCCGGATGGAGTTACAGCGATTATGGATTACGCATTTTATGAATGCAGCAGCCTGACCAGCATTACGATTCCTGAGAGTGTTGCGACGATTGGAGAGGCCGCATTCTACTATTGTAATAGCCTGACGAGCATTGCTATTCCTGATGGAGTTACAACGATTGGAAAGAGCGCATTTTCGGGCTGCAACAGCCTGACCAGCATTACTATTCCTGATGGGGTTACATCGATTGGAAATAATGCATTTTCTGGTTGCGACAGTTTGACGGAAATTTCTGTTCCTAGTAGTGTTACAACGATTGAATATGGCACATTCTTTGGATGCGAAAACCTGGCAAAAGTTATGCTTCCTAATGGAGTTACAACTATAGGAAGAAACGCATTCGCGTATTGCAGTAACCTGACAAATATTATTATCCCGGAAGGGGTTACTTCGATTGAAGAAGACCTATTCAGGGGCTGCAGCAGCCTGACAAGCGTTACGCTTCCTGATGGGGTTGCAACTATTGGAAATAATGCATTCTTTGATTGCGTAAACCTGGCAAGTATTACAATCCCTGAGGAAGTTACAACGATTGGAGACGGAGCATTCTCTGGTTGCCGTGGACTTACAAGCATTACTATCCCTGATAGAGTTATAACCATAGGACAGGAGGCATTCTACTATTGTAAAAGCCTGACTAGCATTACTATTCCTGATGGGGTTACATCGATTGGAGACGGTGCATTCTCAGGTTGCAGTAGCTTAAAATCTTTCACGGGGAAATATGCCTCCTCGGATCAGCGATGTTTGATTGTGGATGGTAAATTAGTAGCATTTATCCCATTGGGCTTGACAGAGTATACCATTCCAAGTAATGTAACAGCCATTGGAAATCACGCATTCTCAGATTGCAGCAGTCTGGCAAGCATTGCTATTCCGGATGGGGTTACAACGATTGGGAATTATGCATTCTCTCATTGCAGCAGTCTGACAGACATTACTATTCCTGGTAGTGTTACAACGATTGGGAATTACGTATTCTATTCTTGCGACAGATTGACTCGTATCTATTGCCAACCGACAACACCTCCGTTGTTAGGTTCGGAGATATTTGCATTTTCCGCAGTTCCATCCATCTATGTTCCGCAGGCATCGGTCGAGGCCTATAAATCGGCCGACGGGTGGAGCAGCTATGCCGGTAAGATTGTCGGTTACGACTTTTAGCTGAAACCGGTTGTCGCATCATCCTTCGAACGGCAGGCTCTGCAGCGGGTTACTCCCTGCGGGGCCTGCCTCTTTATATCCCGGCTGCTTGGCTGTCCGCAACCCCTCTTCCTGCGTAATTCGCTCCGCAGACCTTACGCCGCACAACCGACCGCACTCCCCTACCCGCACGTCCCGCTTTGCGGGCAAAAAAACGGACGGCAGTCGCACTGCCGTCCGCGTCCAACGGATTTTCGGACGAGGCCGTTATTCGAGCGGCGTCCAGCTGTAGAAGTAGTTCTCGACGTAGTCGGCTGCCGACTTAATCTCCTTCGTCACACAATTCTTCTCGTCAAACTCGTAGGTGAGCGTCGACGGGGTGTCCGAATAGTCCCAGCCGTTGCTCTCACACAGATACATCGTCGGCTTGCCGAAGAAGCCCAGCTCCTGAAGCCAGCGGCCGGCACCCTTCTCAATGTAGATGTTGTGGATGCCCGCAACATTCTTCATGTTCGAGTAGATGTGCTCCTTCCAGCACTCCTCGGCTACACCGTCTTCGTTGCGGTCCTCGAATTTCGACCACTTGGTGATACATCCGTCCTCGATTACGGCATTGGCGCATACCTCACCGTTCTTCTTAACCTGCGTCACATAGCCGTTGTTGTCGTACGTGTAGGTGAACGTATCCCATTCGTCCTTGTACTCCGAAGCATATCCGTTGGCACCGAGCGTGATGGTGAAGGCCGAATAACCCGTGGCCTCAATCTTGTCACCCGAGTAGGTGAAGTCCCATTCGCGCTCGCCGTTGTTGCGGCTTACCTTGATTACCTTGCCCTCGGCGTCGAACGTGTAGGCGTAGGTGTCCCAGTCGTCGGCCCAGGTGGCGATGCGTACGTTGGCCGTGATGCCGCCGCCGTTGCCGCCGCCGTTGTCGTCGCTCTTCGAGCAGGAGGTGTTGCAGGCAGCCACCATGGCGACTGCCGCCAGAATTCCAAAAATCTTTTTCATATCAGTCGTTTTTTGTTGGTTGAACATAATTTCGTTTTTCAGCGCTCCTCCGGCATCAGTTTCCGGCGGCAACAATCAGGGCAAGGCCTCCGATGAAGAGGAGGAACATGAGAGCCAGCAGACGGTTGACCGACTTCGGCGCACCTTTGAATTCACGCCAGATGAAGACGCCCCAGATGGCGGCAATCATCGGCGCACCCTGTCCGAGGGCATACGAGACGGCCGGGCCGGCCTCCCCCGAGGCGATGTAGCTGAACGCCGTGCCGAGGCACCAGATGGCGCCGCCCAGGCAGCCCGTCAGGTGCGTGGAGAGCGAGCCGCGGAAGTACTCCGCATAGCGGACGCGCTCGCCGACGAAGGGATAGCGCATAACCAGCGTGTTGAAGAGGAAGTTGCTGGCCAGAACGCCCAGCGAGAAGATGAAGATGGCCGAATAGGGGGTGAGCATGCCCGGAGCCGGAGTCTCGAAGTTGCTGATGTCCATACCCTTGACCACGAAGCGGTAGAAGAGCGACATCAGCACGCCGGCCAGCACGGCCAGCATCAGGCCCTTGCGGTTGTTGACCGCCGCGTCCGAGCCGCTCTGCTGCTTGCCCGAGGCGATGCCGTTGCAGATGATGGCCACCACAATCATCGCCACGCCGAGGAAGAGCATGACGGGATTGCCCGACGGTGCGCCGAGGTAGTTGACAATCACGCCCAGCACCAGGGCGATGCCCACGCCGAGCGGGAAGGCCACCGAGAGTCCGGCGAGCGATACCGAGGCCGAGAGCAGAATGTTCGAGGCGTTGAAGATGACGCCGCCGAGCAGCACCCAGCCGATGCTCTTGCCGGCCGCCTGCGCCAGGTCCGTGACGAAGGGACGGCCCCCGTCGCCGAAGCTGCCCATGGTGAAGCCCAGCAGCGCGGCGAAGAGCACCATGCCGATTACATAATCCCAATAGAAGAGCTCGTAGCGCCAGCTCTTCGACGCCAGCTTCTGGGTGTTGCCCCACGAGCCCCAGCAGAGCATCGTGACGAAGCAGAACACCACGGCCAGAAAATAGTTGTCTACGATAAACATGGTTGTGAGTTTTTAGGTTTCATTCGGTTCAGTTACGGATGCGGTCCATCAGATTGCTCTTCGAGGCCTGGAAGCCGCCCATTGCGGCATCGGCACCGCTCTGTCCGTTGCGCACACGGTAGTCGTAGGGTACGCCGTCGGCCTTGCAGCGCTCGTAGAGCTCGCCCGCCTCGACGTAGTGTTCGCCCCCGTCGGTGGTGTCGATGTAGTAGTAGGTTCCGGAGCAGGGGGCCGTCGCCTCGACATCCACCTCTCCGTCGAAGAGGTAGAGGGCCGCCAGACGTGCCTCCTCCCCTGCCGCATAGCGGTAGAGCAGCCCGGCACCCGAGCCCAGCCCGGCGCCGAAGTGGCGGTCGGCATCCTCGGCGATGGCATACTTCGCGTCGATGGCCTGCGCCAGCGTGGCGAAGTCGCTGCCGGCCTGTGAGGAGGGGACGCAGACGACGATGAAGGGCTTGGTGTTGACCGCGACGTTCCACAGATTCATCATGCGGTGCAGGTCCTCCTTGGCAAGTCCGTCGTGGAGCAGGTATACGACCGAATTGCTCTTCGACTCGTCGTACCCGGCCGAGGGATAGGCCACGACCTCCGCCCCGCCGACCGTCTCGCTCAGCTCAGCTCCCGCATAAGAGGGGTCGGTCGCGATGTTCTGAGCGTCGGGCCACGTGCCGCCGTTGAAGCAGCACTCGATGTAGTCGAGCCCCTCGCGCATGGCGTCGTGCCAGTAGTCCGAGGTGTGGGCGCCGTTGCGTACGCGGTACTCGTGGGCGATGCCCAGCTCGCGCAGCTGGCGGTGGAGCCGGTCGTTGGCGATGAGCAGCTGCTCCTCGTCGTCACCACAGTCGAAGTAGTAGTGCAGGTCGGCGAACGACGCCGCGCTCTGCTCGTTGAAGAAGTAGAAGGGGCAGTACTCCTTGTAGTACTCCGTCAGACGGCCTTCGCCCGCGAGGCCGACGCCGCCGAAGATGCTCCCCCACTGTCCGTCCCAGCCGCTCTGCGGCTCGGCCATGTACTGCTCGTCGGTGCGGAACGACATGCTCAGCGGAATCGAGACCGAGAAGAGCTCGGCATGCTTCGAGGGGAGAATCATCGCCCCGAAGCCGCCCATCGAGTAGCCCGCCACGGCGCGCGAGGAGCGGTCGGCTCGGGTGCGGTAGGTGCGGTCGATGTAGGGCACGAGCTCCTCGGTGAACATGTCCATGTAGTTGAAGCTGCCGTCGTAGCGGTTCACGTAGTAGCTGTTGAAGCCCTGGGGCATGACGTAAATCATCGGCGTAATCTCACCGGCAGCCTCCTTGCTGTCGATGAGCGTGGTGATGTGGAGCCACTGGTCGTTCCACGCACCCCAGTTGTCGCCGAAGCCGTGCAGCAGGTAGACCACGCCGTAGCGCTTGTCGGTAGCCGTCGTATAGTCGGCGGGCAGATAAATCGAATAGTGAATCGTCTCGCCGAGGATGTCGCTGTACATCGTCAGGTCGGTCGTGTAGCGTTCGAACCGGGAGGGCGGCGTTTCAGGCAGCGACCGCTCCTTGTCGCACGACGTGTTGGCCGACGAGAGCATCAGCGTGAGAAGTGTCAGTAACTTAATCATGACTGTACTGTTTTGTAGCTTTAACATTGTCCGTTACTTTTTAGCCGAATAGACCACCATCTCCTTGGCCTCGATGACATAGTTCGGGTCGGGGTTCGTCCACTTGAGGTTCAAGGTGTGGGGACCGTCCACCGGCAGTTCATAGGTGTAGAAGATGTCGTACTTGCGCTTGATGTAGTCGTAGGGCATCTCGATGTTCTCCACCAATTTGCCGTCGATGGAGGCCTCGATGCGGGCCAAGTAGCCGTCGTCGCCGCCGAGGCCCAGGCGGCGCACCTGCCCCATTACGACGACGCTGTTGCCCGTGAAGCGGAGCGTAGCCTCGTCCGTGATGTCGAGCTTCAGCACGCGGCGCTCGGTCGGCTCCACCGTTGCGAAGGACTCCTCGTAGGGAAGCTCCTCGGGGCGCTGGAGCACGATGCGGTAGACACCATCCTCGACGCTGCCTCCCTCACGTCCAATCATCTGCGTCAGCAAATCGAGGTTGATGTCGTAAATCTTGTTAAGCGAGATGGAGGTGTAGGGGAAGTCGATGTCGACGACCTTCTCCATGGCGGGCTTCCACTTGTCGGGAATCGCGTCGTAGCCCTTCATCACGCCGAGAATGCCGGCCGCCGATGCGGGGTTGCAGTCCGAATCCTGGCCGCAGCGCGTGGCCACGTCCATTGTCCGCTCGAAATCGCCGTTGCCGTAGAGCAGACCCATCACGACGTAGGCCGAATTGATGGTGGCGTCGATGTTGAATCCGTTGAAGACACCCTCGGGGCACCCCTTCTCATAGGCGTAGCGGCGCTCGATTTCGAGCCAGCAGCGGCGCCAGTCGTCGGGGAACTCCTCGTGGAAGCGGATGACGTCCTCGATGCAGCGGCGGTACTTGCTCTGGGGCGGAATCGTCCGCAGCGCCTCGCGCACGATGGTCGGGATGTCGTCGCAGACGAAGGCCAGCGAGTAGAGCGCACCGATGTAGATGCCGCCGTAGAAGCCGTCGCCGTAGTTCATGATGTGGCCGATGTGGTCGCCGATTTCCGAGGCGGCGTTGGGCATTCCGGGGCAAATCATGCCGATGAAGTCGGCCTCAATCTGGAAGTCGATGTCGTCGGCGTGGGGGTTGTTGTGCCAGTGGCCCGAGGCGGGCGGCATGATGCCGTGGAGGATGTTGTAGCGCGCCGCCTGGTTGGCATGCCAAAGCTTGTAGTCGGCATTGGCAAAGGCACGGGCGTAGACCTCGGCCGGAGCGTCGATGCCGTAGCGCTGCATTACCTCGACGAACGTGAGGTCCATGTAGACGTCGTCGTAGAGGCCCGGGTCGTCGCGGAAAGTGTCGTAGGCATAGTCGTCGTACCAGACGATGGGCGCCTCGTCGCTGATGAGCGCCCCCTTGTACTTGAATTCGGTGGGGCCGCCGTAGGTGCAGCCGATGGTCTGGCCGGCCCACCCTCCGCGAATCTTGTCGCGGAGGGTCGCCTCGTCGATTTCGAAGGTCGAGCCGTAGTCAATCGACGGAGCGGTCGGGGTGCAGGCCGTAGCCGCCGTAAGTGCGGTGAGCAGTATGAGCGTTTTGTTCATTGCAGCTTCAGTTTCAGTTGTGGTAGTATGGGTCGGTCGAGGGGGTCGACGAGTAGTACATGATGTCGTTGATGCGCAGCAGGTACTCCTTGTCGGGGTTGAGCCACTTGAGGCGGACGGTGTGGTGTCCCTCCTCGAGGCCGTATTTCCAGGCCGGCTCGAGCTTGCGGTCGGTGTTCTTCATCGGAAGACGCGACACCTGGTCGAGCTTGCCGTCAATCCACACCTCGAACTCGGCCACGTAGGGGTCGTCCGCCTCGGCCAGAGCGAAGACCTCCGAGCCGATATGGCGCGTCGACACGCGGTTGACGTAGTCGGGCGTGATGCTGCGCAGGCAGACCATGTTGCCCCAGATGACGAAGCCGTTGCCCTTGAAGTCGAACTCGTACTCGCCGTCGACGAAGCAGTCCTTGCGGTCGCGGTAGAGCGGATAGGTGTCGGTGAAGTTCTGCTCGAGCGGCAGCACCTCGGCATCACGCACGGGGATGGTCACCTGCCCGTCGGCCACCTTGCCTCCGGCGCGGCGCACCATCTCGAGCGCCTGCCTGAAGCTCATCGAATAGGCCTTTTCGAGCGAGACGTCGGTGCCGCTGAAGTTGAGCGACTCGATTTCGCTCAGCGGCGCACGCCAGAACTCCGGGATGTTCGAATAGCCCTTCATCACGCCCAGCACGCCGGCGACGGTTGCCGGGTTGCAGTCCGAATCCTGCCCGCAGCGCGTGGCGATTTCCATCGACCGGGCGAAGTCGCCCCCGCCGTAGAGCAGGCCGATGGCCACGTAGGCGGCGTTGATTTTGGCGTCGATGTTGAAGCTCAGGAAGACACCCTTGGGGCAGCCCACGTCGCGGTTCCAGCGCTTGTGCATCTCGAACCAGCACTGCTGCCAGTCGTCGGGATACTCGCGGTAGAGACGGCGCACCTCGTCGACGCACTGATAGAAGGTGCTCTGGTGCGGGATGGGCTCGAGCGCCATGTCGAGCACCTCGGCCGGGTCGTTGCTTATGAAGGCCGCGGCGTAGAGCCCCGCCACGAAGGCGCCGCCGTAGAAGCCGTCGCCGCTGTTCATGATGTGGCCCACGCGCGAGGCGATGTCGAGCGCCTCGGGCATCAGCCCGGGGGCCATCAGTCCGATGAAGTCGGCCTCAATCTGGAAGTCGAGGTCGTCGGCGTGGGGGTTGTTGACCCAGTTGCCCGAGGCCGGCGGCATGATGCCGTTGCGGATGTTGTAGCGTCCCGCCTGGTTGGCGTGTGCCAGATGGTACTCGGCAAAGGCGAAGCGGCGCGCCAGCGTCTCGGTCGTGCAGTCGAGCCCCTCCTGCTCGAAGGTCTCGACGAAGGTCAGGTCGTTGTAGATGTCGTCGAAAAGTCCCGGCTTCTTGTCCCACCAGTACTTGACGTAGTGCTCCGACCAGGGGATGGGCTGGTAGTCCTGAATGGTCGTACCGGTGAACTTGAATTCGGTCGGGGCGCCGAAGACGACGCCGATGGTCTGGCCGGCCCAGCCGCCGCGAATCTTGTCGTAGAGCTCCTGCTCCGAGAGCGTGACCTCGACGGCGCGCTGCGGTGCGCTGCAGGCGGCAAGCGAGAGGGCCAGTGCCAGGATGGGGAATATGCGTTTTGACATTGTCTGCTATTGCTTTTCGTAAACACTCAGTTCGGTGATGGAGATGAAGCTCGAGCAACCCTTCGTGGGCTTGTTCCAGTGCTCCTGCACCTTGCAGTCGAGCAGCATGCGGATGGCGGTGGTCTTCACCGGCTCGAACTCGAAGAGGTACTCGACGAAGTGGGGCTGGATGAAGACATCGTCGCTCTCGGGCAGCTCGGGCGTCGAGCGGAACTTGCCCACGTCGTACCAGCGTCCGTCCTCGCCGCGGTACTGGATGGCAACCGACGAGAACCAGCCGCCGAACTCCTCGAGGCAGCCCGTATGGAAGGCCAGCATGTCAATCGTGCGCGGCTCCTTCCACTCGTAGCCGAACCAGTCGATTTTCGGCAGGTCGGCATGTGCGGCCAGCGAGTAGAAGACTGAGCCCTCGCCGTTGAGCCGTCCGTCGCGGATGACGTCGACGCTGTGGGCGTACATCGGCTTGCCGAAGGTAATCCAGCACTTGTAGAGCGCCTCCTCGTTCATCGTGCGGATGTTCGTGAGGATGCTGTCGGCCTCGGGGGCGATGTTCTTCGTGCGCACGAGCAGCTCGAAGTGCTTGGTCAGCGTCTTCTTTCCGTCGCTCAGCGTGAGGGTGACGGGATAGCGGCCCGCACGCTGCGGCGTACCCGTGATGCGGCCGTTGTCGAATGCGACGCCCTCGGGCAGCGCACCCTCGGTGAGCGTCCAGGTGTAGTCGCGGTTGGCGGCGCAGCTGAAGCTGTAGTCCACCGGGCAGCCCACCTCCATGCGGGGCATCGGGCCGACGCAGAACTCGAGCGGAGCCTTGAACTCGGCCTTCGGGTTGATGACCAGATACCTCTTGCCGCCGCGCTCCACCACGCGGCCGCCCTTCTCGCAGACGAGCTTGACGGCCATATCCACCGTGCGGTCAATCATGTCGTCAATCGATGCGTCGGGCATGTCGTAGCGCGTGATGTTGATGTAGCGGTCGTTGAAGGGCTTGGTCCACCCCTCGAAGGGCATCAGCAGCTGGTCGGGCAGCGAGGCGCCGCCGTTGATGACACCCAGGATGCCGCCCACGGTCGCCGTCTGGTTGTCGGCGTCGAAGCCCATGGCGCAGCCCAGGTCCATCGTGCGCTGCAGGTCACCCTTGCCATAGAGCAGCGTCAGGATGCCGCACGCGCCGTTGAGATTGGCGTTCCAGATGGTCCGCGTCATCTCGGGCTCCTGCTCGTAGTAGGCCTCGGCCATCTCGGCGCGTGCCTTCTGCCAGTCGTTGGGATACTTCTTGTAGAGCTCGTACATGTGGCGCACGGTGGCTGCATAGCGGTCGTCGGCCGGGAGGTACTTCAGCGCGTCGAGCACCAGCTTCTCGATGTTGCTCTCGAAGAAGGCCTCGGCATACATCGCACCGTAGTGAATCGTCGGCGAGATGGCCCAGCCGTCGCTGGTGATGCGGGCCGCCCAGGCCGACTTGCCGGCCGCATAGCGGACCAGGCCGGGGGCGGTGTAGCTCCAGATTTCGTTGATGAGCTGGGGGTCAATCTGGTACCAGTGGGGATTCGACTCCATGCTGCCCGTGAAGGGGGGCGTATATCCGTAGTGCATCAGCCCCAGCGCGGCACGGTTGGCCAGCCACACGCGGTCGCGGATGTGGTACATCCACCCTTCGCGCATCTGGGCGTAGGTCGGTTCGGTGCCGTACTTCTCCATGAGCATTAGATAGAGGTACTCGACGTCGGTATCGTCGTCCGAGAAGGCGCCGTCGTACTGCTCCATCTTCGCCAGACTCTTGGAGTATCCATAGGGGAAGTCGGCCTCGTTACCCTCCTTCTCGATGAACTTGTTCTCGAAGGGCAGGCCATACATGTTGCCCACCATCTGGCCGAGCCATGCACCGGCAATCTTGTCGCGCAGTTCGTCGAGCGCAATGCGCTTCTGCTGCGCCGCCGCCGTACACAGTGCCATGCAGGCAAGCAACGTCACTACAATCTTTCTCTTCATTTTCTGTTATCGGTTGGGTTTAATCGGTTCATTGTGCTGCGGCCGCTCATCAATAGCCGGGATTCTGGCTCAGACGGGGGTTGGCCGCAAGGACGGTCGTCGGAATCGGGAAGAGCCGCTTGGTTGCGGGACTTGCCGTGGGTTTTGCCCACCAGGCGTCGTTGTACTTGCCGAAGCGGATGAGGTCCTGACGGCGCCATCCCTCCCATGCAAGCTCGCGTCCGCGCTCGTCGAGCAGCTCGTCGAGCGTCAGGTCGGCAGCCGAGTATACGGGCAGTCCGGCACGCGTGCGGATTTTCTGCAGGTCGGCCAGCTGGGCGGCCTCCGCAGCGCGGTTCTGGCGTACGAGCGCCTCGGTGTACATCAGCACCACGTCGGCGTAGCGGAACAGCACGAAGTCGTTGTCCATGCTCGTCTGGTCGCTGATGAGCTGGCCGTCGGTCTGGTAGTGCCACTTCCAGATGCGGGCGCCGTCGTAGAGGGCGCGGCGCGTCGAGTAGAGCGACTCGTCGAAGACGGGGTTGTAGGGGGCGTCCGTCACGTCGTATCCCCCACCGTTGGTCTGGTTGCCCTTGTAGAGCCACGTGGCGTCACGACGCTTGTCGGCCGCATCGTACTTCTGGAAGAAGTCGGGCTGGCAGACGAAACCGTCCCAGGCGCTGGCCGGAATGTTGAACTTCTCGGTGGCCCAGCTGTCGAGCGCCATGATGTAGATAATGAAAGAGTTGTGGTCCGACTCGGTGTAGGTCGTGCTGTAGGGGATGACGAAGATATTCTCGACCGAACCCTCGTTGTTGGCCGAGAAGTTCGACGCATAGTCGTCGGCAATCGAGTAGTGACCCTTCGAAATCACGTTGTAGCATGCCGCCTCGGCCTCGGCCCACATCGGCGTGCCGAGCCACTCCTCGGCATTGAGGTAGAGCTTGGCCAGCAGCGTGTAGGCTACATCCTGCGTCACGCGGCCGTAGGTCGACGTCGATGGCTCGGCATCGAGCAGCGGCAGGTTGTCCTTGATGCTCTTTTCGATGAACGAGAAGAGGAACTTGCGGTCCTTCTGCTCGGGGTACGACGTGTCGGTGTAGTCAATCGAATAGGGAACGTTGCCCCAGCCGTCGATGGCCATGAAGTAGAAGAAGGCGCGCAGCACCTCGACCTCGGCCGTGATTTTCTCCTTGGCCTCGAACTCGGCGGTCGAGAGGCCCAGTTCGTAGAGAATCTCGTTGCACGAGGCGATGCCGTCGAAGCAGAAGTTCCATCCCTTGAGCACGAGGGTGTTCGAGGGGGTGTACTGCTGGCGCTGCAGCTCGCCGTAGCGCTCCTCGGCCCACGAACCGTTGGAGTTGATGGGCACGGCGCACTCGTCCGCGACCTGGAGCGAGAGCGTCCACAGGCTCTGCTCGGTGCAGTAGTTCTGGAGCTGGGTGTAGGCACGGCCGGCCGTGGCGATGAGCTCCTGTTCGGTCTTTCCGAAGTTGTCCATCGGGATTTCGGAATAGACTTCCTCCTTGAGGTCGAAGCAGCTGCTCAGCATCATGGCCGAGAGGAGCGCAAGACCCGTATTTCGCATGAAGTTTTTCATATCGGTTTGGAGTTGAAGGTTAGAAATTGAGGTTTACCCCGAACGTGAAGCTCGTCGTCGAGGGATAGTAGCTGATGTTCTCGATACCGGGGGTGATGCCCGAGAGCGACACCTCGGGGTCAACGCCCTTGTAGCCGGTGATGCAGAGCAGGTTCTGGCCCGTGAGCGAGAGACGCATGCTGCGGATGTACTTCGACTTGAAGTTGAAGGTGTAGCCAATCGAGAGGTTGTCCAGCTTGAGGAACGTGGCGTCCTT
>ULTP01031002.1_pt1 | contig 13879 bp, 8 predicted proteins | sample 1957721 | NCBI WGS metagenome assembly ULTP01 (sample SAMEA4835737, study PRJEB28245) | human gut metagenome | biome: gut microbiome; material: fecal sample | place: Denmark | collected 2008 | reverse complement strand
CTATAATTATATTATTATATAATATTGGAGAAATAATAATGAATAATTTTGATTTAGTTGGAGAAATGTCTTTAGAACAATTAGAACATAATATTGAAAATCTACATGGCAAAGAAAAAGCTACTGAATTAGTAGATATTTTACGACATGCAAAAGTAGATCATTCTATGCAAAATAAATTCTATGCTAGTGTTTTTAATAAAATACAAACTCAAAATTCTATTGATTCCATTTTAAAAAATCCAACTCAAATTATTGCCTCTGTAGAAAAAGATTTAATAAATTTGAAAAAATTGCAACAGGAAGATTTGGAAATTAAAACAGCAAAACAAGCTGAATATATTTCACATATTAGTTCAAAGCTTCTTGAAAATCCTAATTTTATAAAATCTCCAATAAATTATTTATCAACTTTCTCTGTTGAAGAACAAAAAGAATTTTTAAATAATTTATTTAGTAATTATTTTGATTTTGGTTCAGATGAAGAAAAAAATGAAGCTATATCAGCTATGTCTGAAATTATACAAAATCCTGATGCTCCTATTCGAGATACTAGTAAAATAGCTATATTAAAGTTTTTAGGGCAAGAAGACAATAACAAATTATATGATAACGATGATGATTTTTTAACACTTTGCAATATTAGTATTGCTGTAGCACAATATTGTGAAGAAAATAATCTAAGTATTACTGAACTCACAGAAGAACAATATAAAGAATTTCTTAAAATTGGTCTAAATGAAAGTAATCCAAATTTCAAAAAAATTAGTAAAAATTTTTTTGAAGGTTTACAAAAAAAAATAAAAGAAAATCCTTCTTCAAAAGATTTTTCTAACGAAGCAATATATAAACATGCAAAAAGTTTTCTAGACCAACTAGGAATTAGAGATTCACATGATATTGATTTAGATAATATTGATTTGGATGCTGTATTTTCTGAAAATTTTCAAAATGCTGTTGACTTATATAATCCTAATACTATTTTACAAAATGATTTTGATATAAATATAATTGGAACTTTTGATGAACAAACTGAATTGTTACAACAAATTCTTGATTCAAATGCTGAACCTCAACAAGATTTACCACAGCAATCTGTTCCAATTGGTACTGTTGAATACATTCAACAACAAATGCAAGAGCAAAAAGCACTTGAAGAATTAGAGCAATCAGAAAAAGCTTCAAATACTCCTGAAAAACCTGATTTTGCAGAATCTTCAGAAACTAATGATAACAGTTATTTAGTTGAAGTAAATGAAAAGAAATCATTTTTCCAAACTATAAAATCTGGAGTTTCGAACTTCTTTAAAAGAATAAATCAAAAATCATTGCCAAACCCAAATGAATCAAAAGCAAAACATACTAATATGAGTTTAGATGATTATGATAGAAAAGCAAGCTTTATGTCAGCAATTAGATCTTTTGGTGATAAAATAACAAATGCAACAAAAGCTATTACTAATTTAACTAAAGCTAATAAACAACCTTTAAATACTCCTGCAAGTATGGATTATCAAAATAATTCAGGACAAAATTTAGATATTTCTGGAAATCCAAGCTCTGCAAATACAAAAAAAGATTTTATCAAACCTAAAGCTGTTGAAACTGTTGCAAAAAGTCAGCCACGAGAATCACATACAAATTTTGACAAATTCATAAAAGTTAATAATGCTGGCAATAAAATTGAACAAGCTGCAATGTCAACTAAGAAAACACCAAATACTACAAATATTTCTCAAACAAAGTCTAATGGTCAATCACATGATGATAATGATGAGCAACAATTTGTTGAATAAATAGTCTTTAACGTACTTATTTACTTATATATTTTAAAAGCAAACCATTTAGGTTTGCTTTCTATTTTTATTATTTAATATTTATTTTGTTGTTTCTATTATTTAATATTTTTATATTTTTGTCACTCTATTTCATTCTGATTTATCTTTCGTTGCAAAATATACTTACTTTATTCTATTATTTCTAATCCTGCAAATTTTGCCATTAATCTTTTATGTCCTACTTTTTCAAAACTAATATCTACTTTTAAGTCTTCTCCTTCTGTTTCTACTTTATTAATAATTCCTTCTCCGAATTTTTTGTGATATACCTTAACACCTGATTTATATCCACTTAAATCTATATCATTTCCTTTTTTAGTTTGTCCTAAATTGTTTAAGAAACTTTCTGCTGTACGGAATTTGAAACCAGCACTTGATTTTGCAGCAACAGAATTATCTTTATATGAAGTTACTGCACTGCTATAATCTTTAGTATATCCTCCATATCCTGCTCCTGCATTAGATTTGCCATAGCTCCACTCATACCTATTGTTACTTGAAAATCTTGAATCATTTTGAGTTTGCATTGCTTCTTCATATCCATCTAGCATATTAGCTGGAATTTCTTTTAAAAATCTAGATACTCCATTACAACTTGTTGATCCAAATATTGTTCTTTGTTTTGCACAAGTCATATACAATTGTTGTTTTGCTCTTGTGATTCCAACATAGCAAAGTCTTCTTTCTTCTTCTAGCTCTTGTGGTTCTCCTATTGACTTATATCCAGGGAAAATCCCTTCTTCCATACCTACTAAAAATACTACTGGGAACTCTAATCCTTTTGCACTATGTAAAGTCATTAATGTAACAGAGTTATCTGTGTCTTCTACACCATCTAAATCAGAGCTTAATGTGATTCCTTCTAGAAAATCACTTAATGTACTTTCTGCTGATTCTTCCTCAAACTCCATAGCAACTGTTAGAAATTCGTCTAAGTTTTCAATTCTATTTTCTGCTTCAATTGTATTTTCTGTTTCTAATGCTGCAGTATATCCTGTTAATTGTAAAGTTTTCTTTATTAACTCAGATACTTTCATATTTTCTTTTTCTTGTCTTAGTTCTTCTATTGCACTTATAAATTCTCTAGTATTTGAGTGTACTCTAGATAATCCAAATTGATCTGCATTTTTTATAACATCATACATTGATACTCCGTTTGAAGTTGCAAGTGATTCTACACTATCTAAACTTGTTTTTCCAACACCTCTTTTAGGTTCATTTATTATTCTTGTTAAGCTTAAATTGTCTGCTGTATTTTGAATTAATCTTAAATATGCAATAATATCTTTTATTTCTTTTCTTTCATAGAACTTTAGACCACCAACAATTTTGTATGGTACATCTTCTCTACGTAAAATATCTTCTATACTACGTGATTGTGAATTCATACGATATAAAACTGCAAAATCTGAATAATTATAGTGTTCTGATAATTTTAGATGTTCAATTTGATTTACAATATAATTTGCTTCATCATATTCATTATCCCCTCTATAAACTTTTGGCAGATTTCCTTCTTCGTTTCTAGTCCACAATTTTTTTTCGTATTTTGTTTCATTATTTTTAATTACTGCATTAGCAGCATTTAAAATGCTTTGTGTGCATCTATAATTTTGTTCTAATTTAATAATTTGTGTTCCAGGAAAATCTTTTTCAAAATTTAGAATGTTGCTTATATCAGCACCTCTAAATGAATATATTCCTTGATCATTATCACCAACAACAGTTATATTGCCATATTTTGAAGCAAGTAAAGTTACTAATGTAAATTGTGCTTTATTTGTATCTTGGTACTCATCTACAAGTACATATCTAAATTTTTCTGTGTAATATTCTAATATATCTGGATTATCCATTAATATTTGAATTGTAAAATTAATTATATCATCAAAATCTATTGCATTATTTTCTTTTAGTCTCTTTTGATAAATTCTATATATGTCTGCAATTTTTTCTTTTCTAAAGTCTCCATTTGCACGTACTGCATAAGCTGCAGGATCTAACATTTCATTTTTTGCGTTACTTATTTCGTATAAAACAGATTTATCTGTAAAGATTTTGTCATCTAAATCTTGTGATTTTAATATTTGTTTTACCATTGTTTTTTGATCTGATGTATCAAATATAACAAAAGAACTATCAAAACCTAATCTATCTATAAATTTTCTAAGAATTCTAACACATATAGCATGAAATGTTCCAATCCACATATCTTTTGCAATATCTCCAACTAGTTTTTCAACTCTGTCTTTCATCTCATTTGCAGCTTTATTAGTAAATGTAATAGCCAAAATATTCCAAGGTTTTACATTTTTTTCATCTATTAAATATGCTATTTTGTGTGTTAATACTTTTGTTTTTCCACTTCCTGCACCTGCTATAACTAAACATGGACCTTCAGTATTTACAACAGCATCATATTGTTTATCGTTTAATTCATCTAATAATCCCATTTATATCTCCTATCATTCAAGAACTTATGTTTGTATGTATTATATATGTATTTTACAGATTAGTCAATCAATATTTGATTTTATTTTATAGATTTATACATACTTTTTAAGTATACTATAAAATTCTCGAAAAAGAAATATTTTTTACAAATCTATTGTCTATTTTTTTTGTATATGTTATGATTTTATTAGGTTTTAATAGTGTTTATACTTAGGAGGAATATATATGAGTCAAACAGAAGAAAAAAAAGTTATTCCTGCAAAAACTGTAGTTAAAGGTTTAATTACTGGTTTTGTATCTTATGGAATAGTATTAGGATTTTTATTATTTGTTATAGCAATTTTATTTACTGCTGGAATTAGCAGTTTACCAAATGTAAATTACAAAGTATTATCTATTTCATTACCACTTTTATTTGCATTTGTTTTATACTTTGTAATCCATTCAGTTTGTAGACTAAGCACAGCTGATTTATTTAAAAAATGTAAAACTGAAACAGAAAATTTATCAAGTGTAACACAAAAAATGAATTTATTCTTTTTAGTTTGTATAATTATTGCTGTAATAGTTTCAAATTGCTTATTAATTTTAAAACTATCAAACGAAAGAAAATCTATAGATGTTGCTTCAGAACAATATTCTACAGTTTTCTCTGATGATTTTACACATAACTTAAGAAACGAAATGTTAGCTGATTACAACGAAACAAAAAATCAAACTCTTGTATCTGCAGTTATTATTGAATTATCTTTAGTTGTATCATTCTTTTCTTTAATTCCTTATCAAAAGAAAATGATATCTCTATATAATGATGTTGGTAAAAGAGTAAAAACAGATTCAGAAAATTAAATATTAACATAAAAACGTGATAACCTAAATTCCAGAATAAATGTGGATTAGACTTTTGCATGAAATTTTATTTTTTGCAAAAGTCTATTTTTTGTTCGATAAACTAAATTTATCATAACTTTTTATTTTATAAATTGAGTAAACATTCCAATTATTATTCCTAATATATTTCCTAAACTTCCAATTCTTCCCTTATATATTCTATTTGATTCTGGTATAAGTTCACATGAAACTATATATAGCATTGCCCCTGCTGCAAAAGCTAATGATATTCCTATTAAGTTTAATGATATATTTCCTATAATTGCTCCAAAAAAAGCTCCTATTCCAGTTGTAAGCCCAGAAAAAGCAGTTAGTATTATTGATTTCATTTTTGAATAACCACCATTTTTCATTGGTAATGATATTGATATTCCTTCCGGTATATCATGTAATGCTATTGCAATTGCTAGAGAAATACCTAATTTTTGTGATGCATCAAATCCAGATCCTATTGCTAATCCTTCTGGAAAATTATGTATAGCTAATCCTATACATATTATTATTCCTGTTTTCAATAAACTATTGTCACTTTCTTTTTTTGAATATATTTTATTTACTGCCTTATCACACAAAATCATGCAAATAACACCTAATAAAACTCCGAAAATACATAAAGTGATTGGTACTATCTCTAATGCTTCTGGTATTAAATCAAAGCAAATTACAGCAGTCATTAATCCTGCTGCAAACTCTAAAATAAAACTCAAAAATTTACTTGATTTTATTTTAAACATTGCTCCTAAAATTCCACCGTAAAGTTGTTCCAATCATACCAAAAAACAAACCATACATTGTAATCTCGCTAATACTTTTCATATCAATCTCCTTTGATTACAATATATGATTTGTTTTAATTTTTATAACTTTTATATAATACTTCTAAGATTTTCTAAATTTAAATTTTTCTACTTGTTATTAATATAATTAATTACTTTTAAAATTTAATAAATTTCTATATTAATTACATTCTTTCTGGTGCATCAAATCCTAATAGATAAATGCCATTTTCAAAAACATTTTTCATTAAATTTAATAATGTTATATTTGAATCTAATCTATCTGATTCACCTTGTAATATTTTAACTCTTTGATAATAGCTATTAAATGTATTTGCTAAATCATATAAATATGAGCATATTTTTGATGGTGCATTTTCTATATAGCTTTCTCTTAAAGTTTGATTATATTTTGATATTGTTAATAAAATTTGTTTTTCAATATCTTCTACTGGCTCTAAAATTTTATTTTCTTTTACTTCGTTATTTTCATAAAATTTATTTAAAATTGATTTTATTCTTACTAATGTATATAAAATATATGGTCCTGTTTTTCCATCAAAAGAAGTAAATTTGTCTATATCAAAAATATAATCTTTTGATATTTGATTTGATAAATCTGCATATTTTAAGGCAGCTAGTCCTACTATTTTAGAAATTTTTTGTTTTTCTTCTTCAGATAAATCTTTTGATTCGTTCATTTTTTCATAAACTTTGCCATTAACTTCTTTTATAAGATTTTCTAATCTCATAACTCCACCATTTCTAGTTTTAAATGGTTTTCCATCTTTTCCATTCATTGTACCAAATCCAAGGAAAATTAGGTCTGCATCTTTATTAATAATTTGTGCTTTTCTTGCACATCTAAATACTTGTACAAAATGTAATTCTTGTCTTTTATCTACAACATAAATTATAGCATTTGGTTTAAAATCTTTTTCTCTTTGCATTATTGTAGCTAAATCAGTTGTTTGATAACAAGATACTCCTCCTGTTTTTAATACCATACAAGGATTAATCTTAGTTGTATCTTCTGGTTCTTCTACATCTACAACCATTGCTCCATCACTTTCATATATAATTCCTAATTCTTTCATTTTTTCTACCATAGGATTTACATATATTTGTGAATCGCTTTCGCCTAACCATAAATCAAAATCTACATCTAATTTTTTATAGTTTTCTTTTAAATCATTTACTGATATTTCTACTATTTTTTTCCATAAATCATAGTAGCCTTTTCTCTTTTCTTGTAGATATGCTGTATATAGTCTAGCTTTTTCTTTATATTCATTTGCATTTGCAATTTCTTCTTCAGTTGCATTTTCTCCAACTTTTGTTTTTGCACTTGCTGCTGGATAAATTTCTTCTAGGTCTGCAACTGTAAATAAAGCTTCTTTTGGATATTCTCCTTCAAAATCTGGATTAAAATAATTCCAATCTGGATGTCTTTCTTCAAGTTCTTCAATTACTAATCCCATTTGAAGTCCCCAATCACCTAAATGAACATCTCCAATAGTTTTATTTTCGAAAAATTTGTGAATTCTTTTTACACTTTCTCCAATAATTGCTGGTCTTAAATGTCCTACATGCAATGGTTTAGCAACATTAGGTCCACCATAATCTATGACTACTGTTTTATCATTTTCCATTTCACAACCAAATTTTTTGTCATCTAATAAATTGTTACAATAATTTGTTAGAAATTCTTTTGAAACATTGATGTTTATAAATCCTGGTTTAACAACTTCTATTGATTCAAATTCTTCACAATCTTTACAATTTGCAACAACTTCATCTGCTATTATAAATGGTGCTTTTTTATATTGCTTAGCAGCTGTTAGTGCACCATCACATTGAAATTCGCACAAATCTGGTCTATTTGAATTTATTACTTTTCCATATTTTTTTTCATATCCACTTTTCTCAAAAGCTTCTTCTATTTTTTCTTGTAATATTGAAATTAATTCTTTCAATTTTAATCCTCCCCAGCTAATTTTATCAGCTAAACTAATTAGCTTTCTTGGTCTCCTTTTAGTTTTTCTGCTTGATCTGTTGCAATTAAATTGTCAATCATTTCGTCTAAATCACCATTTAAAAAGTTTTCAAATTGGAATATACTTAGTCCAATTCTATGATCTGTAATTCTTCCTTGTGGATAGTTATATGTTCTTATTTTCTCACTTCTATCTCCTGAACCTACTTGGCTTTTTCTAGCATTTGCAACTTCTTTATCTTGTTTTTCTTTTTCGATTTGATAAAGTCTTGAACGTAACATTTTCATAGCATATTCTCTATTTTGTAGTTGAGATCTTTCTGTTTGACATTCTGCTACTAATCCTGTTGGTTCATGTATTAAACGAACTGCTGATGATGTTTTATTAACATGTTGACCACCTGCACCTGAAGCTCTAAATACTTCCATTTTTACATCAGCTGGATTTATTTCAACTTCAACATCCTCTACTTCTGGTAATACAGCAACTGTAACTGTTGATGTATGAATTCTACCACTACTTTCTGTATCTGGAACTCTTTGAACTCTATGAACACCACTTTCAAACTTAAATCTACTATAAGCTCCTTTACCAGTGATCATAAATGATATTTCTTTATATCCTCCAAGTTCTGTTGTATTTTCATACATTATATCTATTTTAAAATGTTTTCTTTCTGCATACATTGAATACATTCTAAATAATGTTCCTGCAAATAATGCTGCTTCTTCTCCACCAGCACCTGCTCTTATTTCACAAATAACGTTATTATCATCATTTGGATCTTTTGGAATAAGCAAAATTTTTAATTCTTCCTCGATTTTTGGAAGTTTTTCTTTTGCTTCTAGCATTTCAGCTTCAGCAAGTTCTTTTAAATCTGGATCATTAAGCATTTCTTTGGCTTCTTCCAAATCGTTTGATACTTTTTTGTATTCTCTGTATTTCATAACAACATCTTCGATACTGCTATGTTCTTTCATTAGCTTTCTCCATTCATCTTGTTTAGATATCATATCTGGATCACTAATTAACTTATTTAGTTCCTCATATCTCTTTTCAACATCTTCTAATTTTTGAAACATAAAAACTCTTCCTTTTCTCTAATTTGCTAGAATATTATATCATACAATTGTTTTTTATACAAGTTGTATTTTTTACACTAAATTTCACATAAATTATATTCAATATTTAAACTTTTTAAAGCTTCTTCTTCTCTATTTGAGCAAGTAAATATTAAAACTTGATTGTCTGGATATTCTTTTGAAATATATTCTAATATATTTTTTAATCTTTCATTATCAAAATAAGCAAATGCTTCATCTAAAATAATTGGCATTTTTTCTTTTGAAATTTCATCTAAAGCACTTAGTCTAAGTGATAAGTACATTTGATCTATTGTTCCTGTACTTAATCTATTTACAGGTAAATATTCACCTGTTTCGATTTCTGCTGTTAATCCATCTACATCATTTAATTTAATATTTGTATATTTTCCATTTGATATATTTTGAATTGAATTACTTAAATTTTGAGTAAATTTCGGACTTATATTTTGTTTTACTTCTTCATAAGCACTTTCTAAACATTCTTTTGCTATTTCAAATGAAGAATTTAATTTTTCCAAATTTTCTTTTTCATCTTCTGCACTATTTAATTTTTCTTCTATTTGTGCTAATTCTTCTATTTGTAAATTCAAATTTTCAGCATCACTTTTTATTGTATGTAGTTTGAATTCTAAAGTATGTATCCTATTTTCTACATTTTCTAATTCTTCCAAAATTTCATCATAACTATAATCTGTTACATTTAAAACATAATTTGCACTTAAAATATTCATATATTCAAGTTTTAATGCATCTTTTGCTTTTTCTATTTCTTTAGTTAAACTTTCAAATTTCTCTTTATATTCTTTTCCTTTTTTATCTTTTGTTTCTGTTAAAACTTTTATTTCTTTTGCTATATTTGATCTAATTTCTGCTAATTCATTAATTTTATTTTGCATATCTTTTTTATTTTTTAATACTTTGCAAATCATTAATATTGCTACTATCACAATTGGTACTATAGATAAAACATCAATTAAAAGATTTTTTATAAGTACAAATATTGCTACACTTATTGCTACAAAAATTGCTAAAACTATATAATAAATTTTTAGATTTACTTTTTTCTTTTTTATATTAGATTCTGCATTTTCATCAATTTTCCCATTTAAAAATTCTATTTTTTCTTCATATTCTTTTTCTAAATTTTTATTTACATTAATTTCTGCAAATCTTATTCTATTATTTTCTAAACTTGTTTTTATTCGTTTTAGAAATTTTTCTTTTTCTCTTTCTTCTATTAGTTCTTTTTCCAGTTGTTCTTTCGTTTCAATACTTGATTGTACTTTTTCTCTGTTAGTTTCTAATTCATTTTTTCTAGAAATTAGTTTATTTATTAATTCTGTAACTTTGTTTAATGGTCTTTGACTTGTTCTTTCTGTTCCTATTTTTTCAGTTTGCATTCTAGATAATTTATCATAGGATTTTTTGTAAGAAATATTATCATCACCAGTAGAAATTAAATTGCTTATTTTTTGAATAATACCATTTTGCCCATTCTTGCTTAGTCTTAGTCCTTCTTGTTCTGATATTGCTGTATTGAAAAAAGTATCTTCATCAATACCTGTTTGCTCTGTAAAAAAATCTATCCCCTTAGTTTTATCCATAGAAAATTCTTTAGATATATCTTGCTGATTATTGTCGTATATTATAGGATTTTTCTTTTTAAAATCTCTATATACTTCATAAACATTTCCATTATCTAATTCGTATTGTATTTTTCCAGAAAAATCTTCTGTATTCCATGGTTTGTATTTATCAAAATCTGAAATTTCTTTTCCATTTTTGTTCTTTGAAGCACCATAAAACATACCAGCTATAAACTTTAATAAGCTTGATTTTCCAGCTTCATTATTTCCATGAATTATATTTATATTTTTTTCAAATGTAAATTCTCTTTTATTTAATTTTCCAAATCCATTTACTTTTAGTTTATCTATTTTCAAATTATCACCACCTTACATAACTTCTAATCCAAGTTCTATAGCTTTTTCAGCATCTTCATTAGAAATTTCTTTTCTTTCTAATTTTTTTAATACATTTTTAACAAAAATTCCTCTTAGGCTATTTTCTTTAGAGATTTTTTCTAAATCATAACTTAATTCTGTATTATCTTTAACTTTTAATATATTTTCCTCTAAAATTAAATCCAATATTTCTTTTGCATCTATATTAAACTTTCTTTTTCCTGTTAATACAATTTTGTACATTGTATTATTGTCTAATTCTTTTGAGTTTATTTCGTCTATTATATCTTCTTTTGTATTAAAATCGCTCACATCTATTTCTAATTCTGCAAATTTTCTTTCATCTATTGTTATAAATTCAGTAGTTAAAGTTTTATCTTTAAATTCACCTACTACCATTCCATGATTTCCTAATTCATCAAATCCAAAAGATATTAATGAACCTGGATATATTATGTTTTTTCCAGCTTCGTAATTTGTTTTATGAATATGTCCTAATGCTACATAATCAAATTTTAGGTTTTTAATTTTTGTTTCTAAAATTGGATTATATGAAAGTCCTTCTTTATCTTTTGAGCCATTTAAATCACAATGTAATAATAAAATATTTAATTTATTACTTTCTGGTAGTACAAAGTCTTCCAATTGTGATTCATTTTGATAAAACTCTGTAAAAGCTGCTCCATATAAATTAATTTTTTCATCTTCATATTTTTCTAATTTGCTATCTTTAAACACATATACGTTTTTAGCAAAATAGTAGTTATTATATATAGAATTTTTAAGAAATGGATCATGATTTCCTGGTGTAATAAATATTTTTGTATTTGGAATTTCATTAAATAAAGAATTTATATAATCTATTGATGTTTTTTTCACATAATCATGTTCATATAAATCCCCTGCTATAAATAAATATTCTATTTCATTTTCTTTGCAATATTTAATAACTTTTTTTAAGGCATTTCTTTGCTCTATTCTTCTAATTTCACCTAAATTTCCTTTTTCACTTAATTGCGTAAAAGGACTATCCAAGTGTAAATCTGCTATATGCACAAATTTCATTCTTTCACTTCTTTCCTTTTTATACTTTACTCTTTTGTACTTAGTGTTATAAATTTTATCACACCTTCTAGTTTCAGTCAATATTTTCTGAAATTTTGTTCGCTTTATTTTGAATTATTTTTATAAAAAAGATAAGTAACTTTACTGTGTATTTCTACTTTTCAGTAATTTTACTTATCTTTCTATTTATCAAATTTTATTCATCTATGGAACCGAATAATTCATCAAATTTTGCTTCTAATTCTTTTTGAATATCAACTAGTTCATCTTGTCTTGCTTGTTCTTCTGATGTTATATTGTTTGGTTGTGGTTTTGTTTCTGATGCTTTATTGTTGTTATTACTATTATTGTTGTTTGAAGAATTATTATCAGCATCATCAAATAAACTATCTAAAGATTCTAATGTTTGTGCTTTTCCTATATTGCTTGATTCTTGTCCTTCTTCATATGGTTGATATGGATTGTATTTTCTCCATACACCTCTTTCTATATGTACATCATTATGATCTGCTTTAAATCTATTTACAATTTTTCCTTCTGGATATTTGAAATAATAATATTTGTTAGCTTTTATTGGTTTTATACCTTTTTCATAAATTATACAAACATCATTATCTAATCTTCTAAGTTCGTCTGGTGTAAGTAAAGCTCTTCCCATGATTTGGTCAGATTCACTTTTTCCTTGTTTCCAGTCTTCTCTATCTTTATTTACAGATATGCTATCTCTAGAAATTGTTTTTTCACCTAATGCTTTAGAAAAATACTCAACCGTTTTTTGTGAGTTAGAACCTAAGAATAAGTGAGTATCACAGTTACCCATAATTGTTTCGTGTGCTTCTTTATATACTGCCTCTAATTGATCTAAGTTCTGCAAAATTACACTGAAAGAAATTTTTCTACTTCTTGATGTTGATATTTTTTTATCAAAATCTGGTATATGTCCAATGTTTGCAAACTCATCAAGTATAAAATATGTTGGCACTGGTAATGCTCCACCATTTAAGTCTGCAAAGTCATATAATTGTTGTATCATCTGTGAAAAGAATATTGTAAGTAAGAAATCATAAGCTGTATGTGTATCTGATGATATAACAAATACTACTGTTTTAGTTTTTCCTATACTTGTAAAATCTATTGTGTCTGTTGATGTTACTTCTGCAATTTCTCTAGAATCGAATTTACCTAGCTTTGATTGTAAAGTTCCTAATACAGATCCAAATGTTTTTTCTGGTAGCATTTCAATGTTTTTATAATACATTCTTGCTGGGTGATCTATTGGTAATTGGTTCATTAAATTTGTAAGTAAATTATCTCCACCATTATTATTTGCTGTTCTTACAAGTTCTGAGCAACTTGCCAAACTTTGTTCTTCTGGTGGTCTTACTGCTTTTAAATAATAAATTAATGCTTTCATTAACATTTCAGACATATCATCCCAGAATGGATCTGAACTTTTGCCATCTCCTTGGCCTTTTACAATTGTATTTGCAATAACATCTACGTCAATTTCATTATTAATATGGTGTAATGGATTGTAACCATCACTATTTTGTGGATGTACTAAGTTTAAAACTTTTACATCATAACCTTTTTCTTTAAAGTATCCTGCTGTTTTATCATAAAGTTCTCCTTTTGGATCTGTAAAAACATAAGATCCTAAAAGTTGAAGTGCATTTGGTATAACATAAGATGCAGATTTACCAGCACCAGAACCACCGACAACTAAAACGTTTACGTTACCACGTTTATCTACTGGTAAATAATTTTTTTCTGCTAATACAATTCCTT
>ULTP01051337.1_pt1 | contig 13911 bp, 8 predicted proteins | sample 1957721 | NCBI WGS metagenome assembly ULTP01 (sample SAMEA4835737, study PRJEB28245) | human gut metagenome | biome: gut microbiome; material: fecal sample | place: Denmark | collected 2008 | reverse complement strand
AAGGGCTACTCCCGGAATAGAATGGAAACGGATCAGGTTAATCCGGCAATCCAGTCCGCGAAGCAGTTTGAGTAACTCCTTGGCATAAACTTGCGAATCATTAAGCCCCTTAAAAACAATATATTCAAACGAAAGTCGACGCTGTTTGCTAAAATCATAGTTTTTTAACAGTTCCACCATTTCCGTGATAGAAAAGGCTTTCTCCGCCGGCATCAGTTCCGCACGCTGGGCGGTCACCGGAGAATGCAGGCTGATGGCAAGGTGACAGTCGCTTTCTTCGATAAAGCGCCGCAATCCTTTCCGCAATCCGACAGTTGAAACGGTAATCCGCTTCGGGCTCCATGCATAACCATAGGACCCTGTCAGTATGTCCAATGCCTTCAACACCTCTTCCAGATTATCGAGCGGTTCGCCCATTCCCATCATGACGACATTCGTCAGTTTGTCCCGTTCCGGCAAGGAGTGAATCTGATTGATAATCTGATGGGCGGTCAGGTTGGCAGAGTAGCCTTGTTTCCCGGTCATACAGAACTTGCAGTTCATTTTGCAGCCTACCTGCGAAGAAATGCATAAAGTCGCCCGTTCATCATCCGGAATATACACCGACTCCACAAAATGATTCTCGCCCACAGGGTACAGGTATTTCACCGTACCGTCTACAGAGCGCATTTCCTCCACCGGAGCTTCAGCTCCTACCTCATAGTTCTGCTTCAGTAACTCCCGGTATTTCAACGACAAGTTAGTCATTTCATCAATCGAAGTCACCTTCTTATCATAAAGCCAGGATGCAATCTGTTTGGCTGCAAAGCCCGGCATTCCCAGACGTTTCACCAGTGACTGCAGCTCTATAAGCGTCATTCCTAAGAGGGGATATTTAGACATCATTCTTTCTGTTCATGGTTTATATTTGCAAATGTAAGGAAATAAAGTCGATTTCCGTATAGCAAGGATGTAAAAGTTAGCAAAAAAGGTCGTTCCAAAGCATGGAACGACCTTTTGCAGTTATCGTTTTTACGACTAATCTTAGAAGAACAGGTAACGTGTATCCTTCACTTTTCCTTTCAGATACAGGTCGTTCATCAGACGGCTTGCGAAGCGTGCGTGCATATTAGCCAATGTAGCTTCTTCATCTTTAGCGTTAAAAGTATCGCTCAGTTTGTCTTTGCCATACATCTGAAGCACAAATACACCGGCATTACCTTTGATTGGAGCACTCAGTTTGTTCATTTCAGCCACAGAAGCATAAGCACCTACCAGCGGTTCGCTGCTGCGCAATTCAGAGACATAAGCGGGAGCGGCAAATGTAACCAGCTTCAAAGAATCGCTGACTGCGCCGGGCATAGCCTTGTACTGGTCGAGAGAAGTTGCATTGGCAGCTTTCATATCAGCCATGATCTTTTCGGCTTTCTTATCTTTAACGATTTCAGCTCTCAACTGATCCTGTACAGCTTTCAGCGGACGATATCCTTCCGGAGTAACACCAACCAGAGCTACTGCAACCATATGGTCGCTTTCGCCACATTCATACAAACCGGAAACATCACCCGGTTTAGCGGCAAACGCCCATCTCAATGCTTCTTTAGTACCTCTTACACCACCGATAGTGTGTTCTGAGCTATACAAGTCTCTTCTGTCAAGCAGTTTGTATCCGGCTTCTTCAGCGTTAGCGATCATCTTTTCAGCAGTAGGATTGGCAGCGATGAACTGGCTGAAGTCATTGTAAGCACGGTTATAAGTTTCTTTGCTGAATTCAACTTCACGTTTCACAACAGCTACTTTATATTTATCCTTCACAGCTTTCTTGTTAGTCACCTGCAGGATTACATTAGCTTGTCCCAACGGCAGGTTTACTACTTCGTTCACGCCTGTATTATTGATAGCAGAGATAAACTTCAGGTTGTCACCATCGATCTGTGCGCCTTCATACTGTGCAGAGCTCATCCAGTTAGTCTCACCCGTCTGACCGTATTTCTTAGCCAGATCTGCGAAGTTAGCACCGCCTTTGATAGCAGTATAGATACTGTCCGCCAAGGCTTTTGTCTTCAAAGCGTCTTCTGCAAACACCTGAATCTGACGGAACTCGATTGAGTCGGCAGCAGCTGTTTTTGCAACCACTTTGAATGAATTAATAGTATTGTCGGCACCATTATAGTACGGACCATAAACAGAACCAACGGATGCAGAGTCCAGACGGGCAACTACATCTGACGGGAAAGCTGTTTTATTATAGAACAAGTCTACATAAGGAGCTTCCGAGCCTACAGAGCGGATAAAAGAAGTATAGTCATCTGTTGTAGTAGCCAACTGTGCAGTAGCTTCGTCTACTTCCTGCTGGATAGCAGCTCTGTCTTCCGCACTTGCAGTCACCTGAACATCAATGTACTTGATATCACGGCTTTCCTGATATTGCTTGAACTGTTCTTTCTTCTTGTTATAAAGGTCTTTCAGTTCCGATTCTTTCACAACGATTGTAGAATCTACTACAGAAGAATAAGGAACGGCAGCCATCAACAAGTCATATTGATTCACTCTTGCGTCGAAAGCGTCCTGTGCTTCTACCGGATTAGAGAGAAGCGCTTTTGCTACCAATGCCTGATATTTTTCTGCCAGGCGGCTCTGAACCAATGTCTTCTGGATGAATGACCAGTATTTGTACATGTTGTTGTACTGTTCTGCATACTGAGCCGGCATCTGAGATTCGTTCATTTTAGCGTAATCTACCAGGAACTTATTGAGCATATCCTTATCGAAAGCACCGGTCTGCGGGTTGCGGAAAGGAGTCTGTTGCAACAACGGATGCACGCCTGCTTTCAGGATATCCTGAATTTCAGCAGCAGAAACTGTCAGTCCCAATGCTTTTGCTTCTTTCTCAACCAGTTTGTTATTAACGTAGGAACGCCATACTTCGTCGCGCACCTGATTGGTCTGTTCGTCGTTCAGTGCAGTCACTCCACGGGAGAGTTTTATCACTTCGGTATATTCTTCTACCAGATTCTGATACTCTTGAGCGGAAAGAGCATCTCCGTTCACCTCACCTACGTCATGTGCCTGGTGCGGTTGCATCACCTTCCACGCGTCACCCGCGATGAAAGCAAACAGCGCCAAACCGATAACAATCACCAATAGAGGTCCTTTCGACCTAATGTTTTGTAATGTTGCCATTTTGATTAATACGATTTATGTTTATTATTATTTCTTTCTATTGTCATTTTAGCGCACGAAGATACAAAAAATGCTAATATGCTTCTATTTATTAGCTAAAAATTTCACGGTTATCGCCATTATTCCATGACTTTTAAGCGTACAAGTTCTATTTTTGTCGCTGTCACCTTGATTATTTTAAACTGATAACGGCCGACACGTACCAATTCGTGCAGTTTCGGGAAGCTCTGATATTGGTTCAGTATCAATCCGCCTACTGTCAGATAGTCGTCCGATTCGGGCAGATCAAGTCCGAACATTTCATTGACTTTTTCTATCTCCAGACGAGCCGACAAAACATATTCATCTTCGTCAATCTTCTTGCAGATATAGGAAGTATTGTCATGTTCATCTTCTATATCACCAAATATTTCTTCTACCAAGTCTTCCAACGACACAATGCCGGATGTACCTCCAAACTCATCCACTACCACGGCAATCGTCCTCTTTTGCAACATAAACAGCTTCATCAGTTTGTGGGCAGACATCGTTTCGGGTACGATCGGCACGTCTTTCACGTTATCGCGCCAGTCTTTCGGATCACGAAACATTTCCGATGAATGGATAAAACCGACCACATTATCGATATTTCCGTCATACACAATGATCTTCGAGATCCCGGATTCTATAAAACGGCTCTTGAGTTCATCCAACGAAGTAGTAAGGTCAACCGCAACGACTTCGGTACGTGGAACGATACAGTCACGTATTTTTATGTTTGAGAAATCAAGTGCATTTTGAAAGATTTTCACTTCCGTATCCAATTCTTCTTCATTCGCAGCATTATCGATGCTACTCTGCACGAAATAGTCCAGATCGACTTTTCCGAAAGCCTTGTCCGAAGCATCTTTGTTAACCTTCATACCGAATATACGAAGAAAAAGGCAAGACAAACCGGAAGATAACTTCGAGACAGGATATAAAATGACATAACAAATAAAAAGCGGAATAGCGGCAACATTCAAGACCAGATTGGGATTGATCTTAAACAATGTTTTAGGAAGAAACTCTCCAGTCACCAAAATAATCAGAGTAGAGATGACGGTCTGCGCCAACACCATCAGAAAGTGGTTATCAATAAAACCAGCCAACAGATTATCACCGATGATCTGTGCCATCAATATACCATAGATAACCAATGCTATATTGTTTCCTACCAGCATGGTAGAGATAAATTCGTTCGAGTTCTTGAAAAAGATGGAAAGAATACGGGATGTGATTCCTCCCTTACGTTCCATTTCAAAGCGCAACTTATCTACTGAGACAAACGCGATCTCCATTCCTGAGAAGAAAGCGGAGAAAGCCATAGTGATGAGTAAAGAGATATAAATATTCATAGTTTATTTCACAGAATCTTTTTTCGTCGAATCCGGCGGCAATGCTTTTACTTCCGGTTGAGCAGTTCCCCCATTTTCGTCAACATAGAAAATGCCCTCAATATTCTGAATGACATAAACGGTCATTTGCTGATTGGAGTCAAAACCATGTCCGGTAATTACACGATCCGGCTGCTGGATACGTATAAACTTGTCGGAATAGACTTTTTGAGTTGCTTCGTTCCAATAAAGCAACTCGGTATTGAAACGCTCCCCTTTCCGGTTCTGTATATCTACATTCCCTATCAGTTTCCAGAGTTTCTGCTTATCATAATAATAAGCGGTATCTGCCTTGATGCTAGCTTCAATATTAAAGATAGAATCAAATTGTTCCAGATAAACTCCCTTTTCAAATGCCCAATAGGAAGGTTTCTTGCGGTCGTACACCGTCCATTCTTCTGTATTCACCCGATAACGTGTCACTCCCGAGTCGGATATAAGAGTAGTTACTCCCAGTGTATTCATCACCGGTAATGAATCACGTTCTGTGATGGCGTCGCCCAGCGTATTCTTCTTACCGCCGCAGGAAGAAAATGAAAGAAGCATAACAATTGCCCCGAAGGCAATTGTTATGCTTATGCTTTTATGCAACAAACGGTTACTTCGTTTTCGCAACATAAATTTTATCTAATCGTTGTAGTCTCTCCGATCCAGCCACCGATAGTGATACGGTCGCCTTGTTTGTAACCTAACATAAATAGGTCTTTAGCCTGTGGAGTATGACCGGAATATGTACCAATCAACTTGTTTGCTTCTTCAGCCACACTTGGGTCAACAGCTTTTGCACGTTGCAGTTTATCAATTACAGCGAAGTAAGTACACTTATTCAATGCAGACTCGTCACTCCAGTTAGGACTCATTGCATACAAGTTAGCAATCAGGATATAAGGAGCACCATAGTTCTCGTTGAAGCTAATTGCTTTCTGACAGTATGATCTGGCTTGAGACAATTTCTTAGCAGAAGCCAATACAGCTGCAGCAGCATATGCCTTTTCTGCTTTCTTCACGTTGTCAGTTTCCAGTTGGATTGCTTCGTCAAAGAACTTCACAGCACCGTCAATATCACCTTTCTTGAATGCCTGATAAGCACATCCTGTAGCAGCTTCAGCTGTTGGCTCTATCTTATAAGCGTAGAAAGATGCTTGCAGATAAGCTTCGCTTTCTGTACATCTCATCATTTTCATGATATCGATTACTTTTTTCAGATAAGCCAAGTCTGTCTGGTTAGCTTCTACTTTCGGACCATAAATACCCTGCAGAGATTCGCAGTCAGCAGTACCACTGTTTACGAACAAAGCCACGAGGTTATCTTTGATACCCATAAAGTTTTTCTTTTTTGCTTCATTAGTTTCTGCAGCAATAGCAGCGTCAGCATATTCTGAAGCAAGCAGATAATCCTGAATAAATTGTTCTTTATGATTAGGATCAGCTTTCAGTTTATCCAATGACATCTGAAGGAAATAAAAAAGCGTAGCAGCTGCCGATTCGCCTTTCACTGCATTTACAGACTGACTCAGCCATTGATAGGCTTGGTTAGCGTCTACTTTCGGAGCCAAAGCAATATAGTCTACAGCCTTGATACCCAGCGCTTCGTCAGCAGAAGACACTTTAGTTCCTTTTGCAAGGAATTCTTCTGTGTATTTCATACGCAAATCATGCGTATTCATCAATTCATCAAAATACTTCTGATATTCAGGATTATTCTTATCCTTAATCTGAGCCATCAAGCCTTTAAGGATTTTATATCCGTCAGTAAAAGTGTAAAAACGGAGTGTGGGACAATTTTCCAACACAGCTTTCCAGGGAGTATACGCATCTTTAAAATTTCCTGCACGCACAGCCTCATGCGAAATACTACTGTTTGAGTTACAGTTAGACGCATCCTGTGCCACCACAGTGGTTGCTCCAGCCGAAAGGAACAACATAGCCACAAGCGTTTTAATTTTCATTGTATCTAAATTTTAGTTGTTTATATAATATCGTCTATTCTCTCTCTCACTTTTATTACTCTACCCTACGCTTGAAGAACCAACGTTCGTTGAACGTAAGCCCGATACTCACGCGGAAGATATTTTCATTCACCATGTTCGTCTCCAGTCCTTTTACGCGGACAAACTGTCCACTGATACTAAGTATGGAACGCGAACGGGGAACAGGCAGACCGAAACCGGCAGTTACACCATATTCACGTGAAGCCTTTTTCCCATCAATCTTATAATACGGTGTCGTATAATAAGCTCCTAAACGGTATTTTATGTGGGCGAAATAGGAACGTCCTATCAAATTAGGAATGTATTCCGCACCTACTGATATTTTTGTACGATCACAATAAGTGAAAGTTTCATTAAAGTCCTGACGTACATTCTCGTCACTTGTTACTACGCCAAAATTAGTTTTTGACCATTGCTGTAAGCTATAATCTGCACCAACTGTCAAACGCTTGTCATAGTTATATGTAAATCCGACTCCAAAGGTATTGGGTAATTCAAATGTAGCATCCAGTACATCCTTATATTCAGTTCCATAACTTGAACTAGATGCTCCCATGATTACAATTGACGTATAATCATTATTCAACTTATGTTTAGGAGAATATACAGCACCAATCGTCAAAGAACTCTTTTTATTCAAAGCCTGTGTATACTGTGCACCGAAATCCAATTTATAATCAGAAATCGAGGTTACCATTTTTCGCTGATAGGAATCATAAGAAGATGTTCCCGGATAGAACATTCCTCTTGTACGGGTTATATCTCCCCAAAAATAAGATGCATTCACACCGACAGAGAGATTCTTAAGTACTTTTACACCAGCACCAACGTACATTTGATGCAAACCACCGTCGCCGGTAAAACTTCTGCTATATGCCAAACCATTGTCCGTAGTCTGACTATCAGACACCGTATACCCCACATTAGAATATGGCAACAATCCGACACTCATCGCCATCCACGGAGCCAACCGGAACTGCATAGCGAGATAATCGAAACTGGCGTTTTTGGCATTCAACTTCAGGCCACCACCACTAATATTCATATTCTGTAAACTGACACCCCCTTCGAACAGGAACGTCAACGAATCAATGGCCGTATAGGAAGCAGGATTCGTTGGATTGATCTGTGCTCCATCCCTGAGTCCGAAAGCAATTCCACCCATCGCCTTGCTATTTCCGAAACTTTGATCGGACAAGTCGCCATAGCCATATCGTGTGTAAGGAGAGTTTGTATTATTTTGAGCGATTGCCGTTCCGGTAACCATCATGAGCAAAAGCGCCCAAATCGTGTGTTTAAATCCTACCATTATTATAGTTTAAAATTCTATTTAATCCTTTCAACACTAAAAATCTATCTGCAAAGATGGCACTTTTTACGCTGCTATCAAAAGAAAAGTCATCTCCGCCCGTTAAAAAAACCAAAAGTTCAGGATATTTATGCTTCATAGCCTCAATATAACCTGAAATTTCATATTCCATTCCTTTCAGCACCCCTGCACGGATGGCAGTTTCCGTATCCCTTCCCATCGGCAGTTTGCGCCCGTTGGAGTCTATCAGCGGCAAGCGTCCGGTAAACTGGTGAAGCGCTTTATAGCGCATCTGCATGCCGGGAGAAATATTACCGCCATGATATTGTCCTTTCGAGTCAATAAACTCATAAGTGATGCAAGTGCCCGCATCAATGACCAAGATGTCATTATGAGGAAACTGCTCGTTGGCACCCACTACGGCAGCTATCCGGTCGTATCCCAATGTCTCGGGAGTTTCGTATAGATTACCTACCGGCAGCGGAGTCTCATGGTTGAGCCATAACAGAGGGAACGGCAAAGCAGCCAGTTCGGCAAGTATCCGTTCGTTCAAATCGACGACAGTAGCTACAATCCCCCGCTCAATCCGGTATTTGGAGCAAAGAGCCTCCAAGCTATCCAATGATTGATTGGATTCGGTCAACACCTCCACCATCTCACTTCCATTGAAGAGGGCAACTTTCGCTGTCGTATTTCCTATGTCGATAATTAAGTTCAATACTTTTCGTCTTTAGCGGCGCAAAGGTAAAGTAAAAAAAGAAAAGTTGAAGCATACAGGAGGAATTATCTTCTTTTTTCATTTCAAATATCGTCCCAAACGCCAAAATCGAACTATATATTTTTAAATATATAATTTATTAGTTATCCCTTATTATGGTACCGCTTTGCGTTTCATAGTTATTTTTCCTTACGCGACATTTTTCTATGTATCAATCAGTTACAAGAATTTTAAAGTGTTCCGCTCAGCGTTCCACATTTTATAAGGAAAAAAGAACGCTTTTAGAGGCCCTATTTACCCTAATCAGAGGCTCTATTTAGATAAAACGGAGCCTCTGTTTCTACAATCCAACTATTCTTCGTATATTCGCCACCAAAATAATAAACGGGCATTTCTGATGAAACGGACAATTCTATATCCATTACTGACTCTTTATCTGCTTATCTTTTCAAACGGACAAGCCATAGCTTCTGACAACGACTCCATCCGCCTCAGCCTGCTGACTTGCGCATCCGGTGAAGAAATCTACTCCCTGTTCGGACATACAGCCATCCGCTACGAAGATCCGGCCAACGGAATAGATGCTGTATTCAACTATGGACTATTCAGCTTCAATACTCCCAACTTCATCCTCCGTTTTTCACTCGGTGAGACAGACTACCAGCTGGGAGCTACCGACTACGCCCATTTCGCGGCAGAATATGCCTTCGACGGGCGCAGCGTCTGGCAACAGACACTCAACCTGAGCAAAGAAGAAAAAGCGGAACTCATCCGACTACTGCAAGAAAACTATCTCCCCGAAAACAGAGTTTACCGGTATAATTTCTTTTATGACAACTGCGCTACACGCCCGCGCGATAAAATAGAGGAAAGCATTGACGGAAAGGTAATATATCCCGCAGAGCCGCAAGACGGTTCGCTATCTTTCCGCGATATCGTACATCAATACTGCAAAGGCCATCCGTGGGCCCGCTTCGGCATCGACCTCTGTATCGGCAGCGAAGCAGACCGCCCCATCACGCAACGCCAAATGATGTTTGCCCCCTTTTACCTGATGGATGCTTTCGCAGGCGCCCAAATCGTCCATGATTCGGTTCAGCGTCCGCTCGTATCCGGCAAGGAGCTGATCGTAGACGCCCTTCCCGAGGAAGAAGAAAGCGGTTGGATGCCCACCCCGTTCCAATGTTCCCTCCTGCTTTTTATACTTACCGCTGCTGCTACTATCTACAGCATCCGCAAAAGGAGAGGACTCTGGGGTGTCGACCTTATTTTATTCGGTGCCGCAGGCATCGTGGGCTGTGTGCTGGCCTTCCTCGCCCTATTCTCCGAACATCCGGCTGTCAGTTCCAATTTCTTATTGCTGGTATTCCATCCGGGACAGCTTCTGATCCTTCCATACATCATTTATTGTGTCCGAAAAGGAAAGAAATGCTGGTATTTGACGCTGAATTTGGTCGTTTTAACACTTTTTATGGTGCTTTTTCCGCTAATTCCGCAGAGATTTGACTTAGCTGTTGTACCTTTGGCACTCTGTTTGCTGATACGTTCAACGAGCAATTTGATATTGACCTCTAAAAAGAAATAATGAAAGGACTACTAACTTCCCTGATTACCGTACTGACCTTCACTGGGCTACAAGCTCAGTCGTTGCCTACTGCCCCTAAACTTGTGGTAGGACTCACGATTGACCAGTTGCGTACGGACTATCTGGAAGCTTTTTCGTCGCTCTACGGCGAGAGAGGCTTCAAACGCCTCTGGAAAGAGGGAAGAGTATTCCATAATGCAGAATATACATTCAGCGGTGTAGACCGTGCCTCTGCCATGGCAGCCATCTACAGCGGATCGACGCCTTCCGTCAACGGGATCATTTCCAACCGATGGATGGACGTAGCCACCCTACGCCCTGTCAACAGTACGGACGATGCGGCCTTCATGGGTTATTACACCGACCAGACCTGTGCCCCTACCAAATTATTAACCTCTACCATTGCCGACGAACTGAAAATAGCGACACAAGGCAAAGGTATCGTATACGCCATCGCCCCTTTCTGCGACGCAGCCATTTTCGCTGCCGGACATGCAGGAAACGGAGCGTTCTGGATCAATCCCACGACCGGAAAATGGAGCGGAACGACTTATTATGGCGAATTCCCCTGGTGGGCAAGCCAATATAACGACCGTCAGGCCATCGACTCCCGCATCTCCAGCGTCACATGGGAACCGGTTTTCCCACGTGGTATGTACACTTTCCTGCCAGATTGGCGGGACGTAGTGTTCAAATATAAATTTGACGACGACCGCAACAATAAGTTCCGCCGTTTCATCACCAGCCCGTTCGTCAACGATGAAGTAAATGCCCTCGCAGAAGAAGCAATCGGCAAAGGTTCGGTCGGCATGGATGACATTACTGACTTATTGGCACTTACTTATTATGCAGGCAACTATGCGCACAAGTCCGTACAAGAGTGTGCCATGGAAATACAGGACACTTATGTACGCCTCGACCGCAGCATCGCCAACCTGCTTGACCTGCTCGACAAGAAAGTAGGCTTGCAGAATGTGCTTATCTTCGTCACTTCCACCGGATATACGGACAGCGAATCGACGGATTCGGGACTGTACAAAATACCGACCGGAGAGTTTCACCTCAACCGCTGCACCGCCTTGCTGAACATGTTTCTGATGGCCACTTACGGTGAAGGAAAATATGTAGAAGCCTATCACGACCAGCAAATCTATCTGAACCACAAGTTACTGGAACAAAAGCAACTGAACCTGACAGAAGTGCAGGAAAAGTCTGCCGACTTCCTGATGCAGTTCAGCGGAGTAAATGAGGCATATTCCGCCCACCGACTTCTCCTGGGTTCATGGACTCCGGAAATATACAGAATACGCAACGGCTATCACCGCAAGCGTTCCGGCGACCTCGTGATCGACGTGTTACCGGGATGGACTATCGTCAGCGAAAACGGCAACGAGAACAAGGTGGTACGTCATTCCTATATCCCCGCACCGCTGATCTTCATGGGTCACTCCGTGAAACCGGTCATCATTCAGACACCTGTAACAATCGACCATATTGCGCCTACACTGGCTCATTTCATGCGCATACGGGCTCCCAATGCTTCTTCTTCGGCTCCTATTACCGATCTTCGGTAAAAGATTCCTCACAAAAACCATGCGAAAAACATAAATAAATCAGCATTTTAATGTAACTTTGCGCGGATTTATATATGGAAAAAGCACCGTGCAGACAATCAAGAAATAATAATAAACTAAATAATACAACATGGGATTTAATGAATTTTTAAGCTCGATTTTCGGAAACAAATCCACACGAGACATGAAAGAAATCAAACCCTGGGTAGAAAAGATCAAAGCTGCCTACCCGGAGATTGAAGCACTGGACAACGATGCCCTCCGTGCCAAAACGGAAGAACTCAAAAAATACATCCGCGAATCGGCTACTGACGAACGCGCTAAAGTGGAAGAACTTAAAGCGAGCATCGAAAGCACCGAACTGGAAGACCGCGAAGAAGTCTTTGCACAAATAGATAAGATAGAGAAAGAAATTCTCGAAAAATACGAGAAAGCACTGGAAGAAGTATTGCCCGTAGCTTTCTCTATCGTCAAAGCAACTGCCAAACGATTTACGGAAAACGAAGAAATCGTAGTAACCGCGACTGAATTCGACCGCCATCTGGCTGCCACCAAAGACTTTGTACGCATTGAAGGCGACAAGGCCATCTACCAGAACCACTGGAATGCCGGCGGCAATGATACGGTATGGAACATGATTCATTACGACGTTCAGCTGTTCGGTGGTGTCGTTCTGCACAAAGGTAAGATTGCGGAAATGGCAACCGGTGAAGGTAAAACTCTCGTTGCTACCCTTCCGGTATTCCTGAACGCGCTGACCGGAAACGGTGTGCATGTAGTAACCGTGAACGACTACCTTGCCAAACGTGACTCCGAATGGATGGGCCCGCTTTATATGTTCCACGGTTTGAGCGTAGATTGCATCGACCGCCATCAGCCGAACTCCGATGCCCGTCGTCAGGCATACCTTGCCGACATCACGTTCGGTACCAACAATGAATTCGGTTTCGACTACCTGCGTGACAACATGGCTATCAGCCCGAAAGACCTTGTTCAACGCCAGCACAACTACGCTATCGTCGATGAGGTTGACTCGGTATTGATTGACGATGCCCGTACTCCGCTGATTATTTCCGGTCCGGTGCCGAAGGGCGACGACCAACTGTTCGAACAGCTCCGTCCGCTGGTAGAACGTCTGGTAGAAGCTCAAAAAGTACTGGCAACCAAATACCTTTCCGAAGCCAAACGACTGATTGCCTCCAACGACAAGAAGGAAGTGGAAGAAGGATTCCTTGCCCTTTATCGTAGCCACAAGTGTCTTCCGAAGAATAAGGCATTGATCAAGTTCCTCAGTGAACAGGGTATCAAAGCCGGCATGCTGAAGACCGAAGAAATCTACATGGAGCAGAACAACAAGCGTATGCACGAAGTGACCGAACCGTTGTACTTCGTCATCGAAGAAAAACTGAACAGCGTAGACCTCACAGATAAAGGTATCGACCTGATCACCGGTAACTCCGAAGACCCGACATTGTTCGTGCTGCCGGATATCGCCGCACAACTCTCCGAACTGGAAAATCAAAACCTGACCAACGAACAACTGCTGGAAAAGAAAGATGAGCTGCTGACTAACTACGCCATCAAATCGGAGCGCGTACACACCATCAACCAGTTGCTGAAGGCTTACACCATGTTCGAGAAAGATGACGAATATGTTGTGATCGACGGACAGGTGAAGATTGTAGACGAGCAGACCGGACGTATCATGGAAGGCCGCCGCTACTCTGACGGATTGCACCAGGCTATCGAAGCGAAAGAACGTGTGAAAGTAGAAGCCGCAACGCAGACATTCGCAACGATCACTTTGCAGAACTACTTCCGTATGTATCACAAGCTGTCCGGTATGACCGGTACTGCCGAAACGGAAGCAGGCGAACTTTGGGACATCTACAAATTGGATGTAGTCGTTATCCCGACTAACCGCCCGATCGCAAGGAAGGATATGAACGACCGCGTTTACAAAACCAAACGCGAAAAGTATAAAGCCGTTATCGAAGAAATCGAAAAACTAGTGCAGGCAGGACGTCCGGTACTGGTAGGTACGACTTCGGTAGAAATCTCCGAAATGCTGAGCAAAATGCTTACCATGCGTAAGATCGAACACAGCGTACTGAATGCGAAGTTGCACCAGAAAGAAGCTGAAATTGTTGCAAAAGC
>ULTP01038406.1_pt1 | contig 13936 bp, 10 predicted proteins | sample 1957721 | NCBI WGS metagenome assembly ULTP01 (sample SAMEA4835737, study PRJEB28245) | human gut metagenome | biome: gut microbiome; material: fecal sample | place: Denmark | collected 2008 | reverse complement strand
TGTAGGGCTTGCAGGAAAAGTCATTCTGGAATCTGGAATGATCAAGAGTGTCAGACATATATCATTTATCAATATCCGTTTGTCACATCAGGTTAAGGGATGCTGTAAGAAGGTTCTTCCGTACATAATAAATGGAAATGAGACATTTCATACACTGATCATTTCCCCACCGCGATGTGGCAAAACCACACTTCTTAGAGATATGATCCGGATGTTGTCGGATGGATTTCCAGGATTCAAAGGAAATACTATCGGTGTCGTAGATGAACGATCTGAGATCGGAGCCTGTTATAAAGGCGTACCACAAAATGATATCGGCATACGGACGGATATTCTTGACTGTTGTCCAAAATCATATGGAATGCTGATGCTGATCCGTTCGATGTCACCGCAGATCATAGCGGTGGATGAGATTGGCAGCCGGGATGATATCGATGCGATCTACAGCGTGATCAACTGCGGCTGTAAGCTGATCGCAACCGTACATGGCAATTCCATTGATGATATCAGAAATCGTCCGGGACTTCGGAAGCTGGTCGATGAGAGGATATTTGAACGATATATCGTGCTGAGCAATCGCAAACGGACAGGAGAGATCCGGACGATATTTGACGATCGGGGAAGTGTTCTCTTTATGGCAGAGGATGAACGCCTGACATCGGCATATGAAAATGAAGCGGCTGTAGCAGAACTGTCATAAGTGCAGGGAGGCGTACATATGTTATATATAAAGATTCTTGGAATGCTTCTGGTGGTCGCAGCTTCCTATGGGATAGGAAAGACGATAGGAGTTTATCAGAACCGGCGAGTGGAAGATATCTACGAGCTTCTGATATTTGTCCGGATGGCAAATGGGCATCTGGCATACAGTGCATCGGAGATCACCGAGATCATTCGGGAAGGATCGGATAAAGCAGGGGGAAGGATCGGAGACTGGCTTGCCGGGCTGGCTTTGCAGTTCCGGACGGAAGAATATGCTTCTTCTTTTGAGCAGATCTGGACAGGCAGTATCGGAAGTCTGATGGAACACAGCTATCTGACGGACGCACAGATCGGTGCGGTAAAAGAGCTTGGAAAATGGCTGTGTTATATGGATGTCGATATGCAGATCAGGAATCTGAAGCTGTGGGAACAGAACATGCAGGCAGAGTATGAGGAACAAAAGGACAGGGCACGCAGGATAAATAAGGTATCCAGATCACTTGGATTACTCGGAGGGATCTTTTTGATAATACTGATAGGGTAAGGGTGGCAGGAGCTTATGACGATACAGTTATTATTGAAGATAGGTGCGGTAGGAATCCTTGTAGCACTGTTGAATCAGATATTAAAGCATTCGGGGAAGGACGAGCTGGCATTCCTGCTGAATCTGGCAGGACTGATTCTTGTACTTTCTTGGATCATTCCATATATCGTAGAATTCTTTAATGACATTATGAAGCTTGTAAATATCGGTGGATAGGGGAGAAAAGGCATGAGTCTTGTTACGGTATGTATGGCATCGGTTCTGGTCGTTTTAGTAGCGATAAAACTAAAGAAAATGAATGCAGAATACAGCACGCTCTTAAGTATTGGAGCGTGTTTATTTATTGTCAGCTTTATCATAGGAAGACTTGGAAATGTACTGGATTCCATCGACCGCATCACCGGATACATCAATATCAATATGGAGTATATATCGATCCTGCTTAAGATGCTTGGCATTTCCTATATCTGTGAATTTGCGACAAATATCTGTAAGGACGCAGGCTATGGTGCGATCGCTTCGCATATTGAGCTTGCCGGACGGGTGACAATGGTGGTGATGAGTCTGCCAATCCTGTTCCATGTGATCGATATGGTTGTTCGTCTGATGGGGTAGAACTATGAGAGGACAAAAAGCGAAAATGATTATAGCAGGCGTAATGGCGTTCATGATCCTATTATCTGTGGTGTGTTTTGGCGGGCAGACCAGCAGGGCAGCTACCTTAGATGTCGATGAGACGGATCTGGGACTTGACGAAAACGCTTTTGACGAGATGGACATGCTGACAGAAGAACAGGCAGGACTCTCTTTTCGGGAGGCCGTATCCTATATACGAAACGGAGACCTTCAGGGACTGCTTGACTACAGTCTGAAAACCATACAGCAGACACTTACAGGAGAGATAAAAAGCAATAACCGCCTGCTCCTTCAGCTTCTTGCCGTTGTCATTCTTGGTTCGGTGTTCACGAATCTGTCTGGAAAGTTTGGAAAGATGGTAGGGGGAAACGGATTCTTCGTCACCTATCTGATGGTGGTATCCATCCTGCTTGGAATGTTTGCGATCGTTTCCGATATAGCAGTGTCGGCAGTCTCGGATCTTACGGATCTGATGATCACCTTTATACCTGCTTATACGTTGGCTGTCTCCTATACAAATGGTGCAGGCATGGCGGAATTTACCTATCAGATCACGGTGCTGATCATTTTTCTGTGCGAGAAGGTGATCATTCAGATCGTATTTCCGCTTGCCAAATGCAGTGGGGTGGTCGGACTGGTGAATAAGTTAAATGCCGAGGATCATTTTTCAAGGACAGTTACGTTGTTGAGGAATATTGCAGGATGGATCCTGAAAACCATGTTTGCAGTTGTAACCGGAATGAATGTGATAAAGGGTGTGATCGTTCCATCGGTAGACAAGTTGGAACGAAATGCCGTCTTAAAAGCGTTCGGGATGCTGCCAGGTGGAAATACGGTTAAGAACGTCTCGGATATCCTGCTCGGTTCGGGTATGGTTTTGAAAAATGCGATCGGAATTGCGGGCGCGGTCGTCGTATTGCTGGCAGTGCTTCTGCCGGTTACCAAGATCGCGGTGATCTATCTGACTCTCCGTATCGTATCCGCATTTGTGCAGCCCTTGGGAGATAAAAGGTTTTCCGACGGCATTAACATTATGGCACAGACCATCGGTTTGATGCTGCGTGGCATCTGGTGTGCTTCCTTTTTATTTATCATCTCCCTCACACTTATGACGTTGCTTGCGAGGTGAAAAGCTGGTTGTCCATCCGGGTACATGCATAACCGTTTTTCAGAAATTGGTGGAAAGGAGTGCTGGATGTTGTTAGCTTGGATCAAAAATATCGTCCTTTTTATATTATTCTCCTCGCTAGTATTTTTCTTGCTCCCAGATGAAAAATACAGAAAATATATGCAGACGGCGGTTGGTTTTGTACTGGCGATCATTGTTCTGACACCTGTATTAAGTGCGGGAGGCTTGAACGACATTCTAAGCTTTGATTATTACTATGAATCTGTTGCAGGCGCACCGGGAAATGGCGATGTTACATATTATACAGATGTCATGGAGACTATGATCGAAAATCATTTGCGTGATACATTTCAATTGGATAGTAAGGTAACGATTACCTTTGATGAGAGTTATACGGTCACAGCGGTTGAGGTGGATGTTGTTTCTACAACATCAGACAGCACAACAGATACAATCATGGATGCGGCAAATCTCCGTCAGGAGATCGCAAAAGAATATAAGATCAGTGAGGACAGGATAGAAATATTTGTAAATGGATATCAGACAAAATAACATGTACTAAAAGCGGACATGTTACATATAATGGAGTGAGAGAGCATGGAAGGAATATGGAATAACATCAAACAGAAGCTGCAGGAATTGAAAAAAGACAAAAATGTGGCACTTCGAAAGTGCATGGGAATTTTGCTTGCAGGTATTTGTCTGCTGGTCATTCTCTGGCCGTCTGATAAGGAAAACGGATTTTCCGGACTTGATGCTTTAACCGGAACGAAGCAGGATAAAACGTCCGGTGGAGTGACTGGAAAACAACAGAACGGGGAGGCTGCTACGGATAATGGACAGGAAACTTCCGGAGAAATATTATCGGCGAACAGCGGCTATGAAGACTATATAGTATTTCAGGAGGAGAAGCTGCGGGGGATATTGTCTCAGGTGAAGGGTGTCGGAACGGTAAGTGTCATGATCACATTAAAAGATGGCGGTGAAAAAATTATAGAAAAAGATGTGACGAAGTCTGAAAGCGAATCCGACGGCAGCAGCCAGAAAAACAGAAGTGAGGCTTCTGTTATGACAAACGCAGACAGCGGCGAATATCCCTATGTGAGCAAAATACTGGAGCCGGAGATTGAGGGAGTTCTGGTCAGTTGTACGGGGGCTTCCGATCCGACGATTGCGATAAAAATAACCGAAGCCGTGCAGGCATTATTTGATGTCCCGGCGCATAAGATAGTTGTATTAGAACAAGAATAAAGCATGGAGGATATGAATGAAGAAAAAGATCTTTAAGAAAAACCGTCTGGTGATATTTGCCCTGTCGGTTATGATCGGAGTTGCAGGCTATCTGAATTTCAATGCAGGAAAAAGAGACGACCTGTTGCGGCAAAAGGCAAAGGAGACAAATGCGGATGCTGAAGTTATCAGCTATGATAGTGAGAAAACTGACGTTTCCGATACTTCAGAAAAAGAGCTTACAGATCAGGCAAATAAAGAAACGATGGGAGCTGCGGATAATACAGAAGCAGGCGGAGAAGCTGCATCGGAGAATATCGATCCTACATATCTGGAACAGGCGGCTTTAGAGGAAAATGTGGAGTTAAACAGCGATGAAGAAGACATAGGAGAAGCAGTCCTTACCAGTGCACAGGCAATGAGAACGAATCTCGCAACTGCAAAGCTGAACAGGGAGCAGAACCGGGCAAAAAGCAAAGAAGCATTGCTTGCGATCATCAATGATGAAACCATGGACAGCGTAGCAAAAGATGAAGCAGTAAGCAGCTACGTCAAACTTACTGATACGATTGAAAAAGAGACGGATGCGGAAACCGTCCTGACAGCAAAAGGCTATACCGACTGCATCGTAACCGTAAATGATGATACCGTCGATGTTACACTTCCTGTTGCAAACCTGTCCGACACCGAACGGGCACAGGTGGAAGACATCGTAACCAGAAAAACCGGCTACGATGTATCCCAGCTTGTAATAACAGTTGCCGAAGATAAGTAGGAATACACCTGCTAGAATTATGACATAAATATGATGCCCTCTATAAATGACTTGCTGCGCTTTCGAATCAAAGCACATGTCTTATTCGTAAATACTCCTGTGCCAACTCGCCTTCGGCTCAAACAGGCACCCGTATTTACTGACAATGTGCTTTTTCAGTCGAAATGCTCGCAAATGTCATATTATAAAGGGCATCATATTTTTATGTTATAAAGCCCAGCAGGTGTAATTATGATTGACTTCGTAATGTAATTACAAGTTGTGATATGTCACAACGGAAAATAAATAAGTGAGATTAAATTTAAAGATTTGGAGCTTATATATTTTATATAGAAATTAACAGGCACTACAACAAACACCGGAGCCACATTGTAAGATGACATCCGCGAGCATTTCGACAAGAGAAGTAAATTGCCTGTAAATACGGGTGCCTGTTTGAGCCGGAGGCGAGTTGGCACAGGAGTATTTACAAATAGGGCATTTACTTCGAATCGAAAGCACAGCAGGTCATTTACAATGTGGCTCCGGTGTTTGTTGCAGTGCCGTTCGTTTGGTGTAAAACTGCACAAAAACAACTGGATATTTTGTATAAATAGAATGCGTTACCTTGTTTTTATGTTGGGCGTCAGATATAATGAAACTATATGTCTATATAGCAGAAAAAGACGCAGAATAACATAAAAACAAGGTATTTTTACAGGGAGGTATGAATGAAAAACGGAAGAACAACAATGATAAAAAGGATTTTTGCCGTGACGCTGGCATTTGCGGTAGCTGTCTCGATCCTGACAGTGCCGGTACAGGAAGCGTATGCAGCCGGTGGCAAGGTAAAAACGGTGGCAGTTACAAACCTGCCCGCAAAACAACTGACACTTAAAAAAGGAAAGACATTTACCTTAAAATCAAAGGTAACAGTAACCAGAAAGGCTTCAAAGAAGGTTACATATAAGACAAGCAACAAAAAGATTGCGACGGTAAATGCAAAAGGTAAGATCACAGCGAAGAAAAAAGGAACCGCTAAGATCTATGTGATCTCAAAGGCAGATAAGAAGAAAAAATGCACGATCACAGTGACAGTCGGTACACCAGTTACCAAGGTAAAGCTGAACAAGACCAAGTCTACGATGACAATTGGCAAAAAGCAGACCTTAAAGGCAACGGTTACACCGAAGAAAGCCAGCAGCAAGGCAGTCGTATGGAAGTCATCCAATAAGAAGGTTGCAACTGTAACCAGCAAAGGTGTTGTAAAGGCAAAGAAGGAAGGAACCGTCACGATTACGGCAACAGCAAAGGACGGATCCGGTAAGAAAGCCACCTGTAAGATTACAGTGAAGAAAGCAGCTTCGATCATACCAATCCCGACACCGGAAGAACCACTGATCGTTAAGAGCCTGAATATAGCACAGCCGGATCTGTTAACCATTACATTAACAAAGCAGGCAGCACTCACGGCTTCGGACTTTCAGGTATGGGCAAAGAAATATGAAAGTGCAGACTATCTGAAACAGTATACGATCGGACAGATAACAACAACGGATTCGCTTACTTATAAGATTAAGCTTACAGGAGATTCGGTGTTACAGAAAAACTCCTATATAAAAGTAGTAGTTCCAAAATTAAATCTGTCAAGAGAATGTATCTATCGGGATGAAACTTATACGATAGAAAAATCAGAAACATATGTATACAAACTTGGAGATTCTGTTGATAAGAGTCAGACACTTGGAAAGGGCTATTCCAATTGCTCTGTCAGCGGACTGCCGGCAGGGGTTAAATATCAGATCAAGACAGCTGCTGCCACATGTACACTTAAATTTAACGGTAACGTGACAAAGCAAGGGAAATATACAAGTAAATTAGTCTATGAAGATGAACTTGGTAACAAATTCAGTATGACTATCATCTGGCTGGTTTATGATGGAACGGAACTGCTTGTAAAGGATGCGGAAAAGGTTCTGACAACTGCATGGGGAACTACGCTTCCACAGCTTAAGGTATATGGCGGAAACGGTACTGATACGAGCGATTATACATATGAGATTTTACGAGAAGAAAGTGACAGTGCTGCATTAGCAGTTTCTTCACTCATCAATGGTGGAGCCGGGATACAGGTATCATCCCCAAAACTGTCAACCGGAACCTACAAGCTTCGTATCCGTGCAACAGATAAGACAGACACTTCTATGACAAGCACAGGAACTCTTACACTAAAAATTATAGAAGGCGGTTATTTACAGGGTAAAGTAAAAGATGCAAATGGCGATCCACTGACCAGTTTTCAATTCACTATGAAGAACCAAAATGAATATGCCGAGTATACGGATGAGGTAAGCGGCAGATGGAATGGTGTTAGTAAGGATGGAGTCATTTTAATGGATGATCTGGAAGCCGGTACTTATGATGTTGCGGTATCCAGTTATAGTGGAACAGTAGGTACTACTGTTTATAATCTGAAGACTCAGAAAGCGGCATATGGAACAGATGATGTGCATCCGGTCTGGTCATTTGATGTCACACTCCCGGTATATAAGGTTACTATAGAGCTGGACCCGGATGTGCCAGATGCAGTGAAAAATATAACCGGTTTTGGCAATTGGCAGGATGTTTCGGATGGAAGTTATTATGGATCGACCAAAACCGTTTATCTGGAAAATGGAACTCATCATTTAACCTGTCGAAAGAGTATAAGTGGTGAAATTTATAATTTTTATCTGGATGTGACGGTGAACGGAAGTAATACGACCGCATATGCATATGTCAAAGAATAAGGTTCGTATGAGAATAGATTAGGGAATCTACAGAAGGAGAGTATAGATGAAAGAAAGACGATATAATTTGTCTGTGAAAAGATTTCTGGCATGGGTGATAGCGATCGCAGTTGCAGTATCCATTCTGACTGTCCCACAGACAGAGAGCTATGCAGCCGGTGGTAAGATCAAAACCATAGCGGTTACGAATCTGCCGGCAAAGCAGTTAACCTTAAAAAAAGGAAAATCCTTTACCTTAAAGACAAAGGTAACAGCGACAGGAAAGATTTCCAAAAAGGTCGCATATAAATCGAGTAACAAGAAAGTTGCAACTGTAAATGCAAAGGGTAAGATCACGGCAAAGAAGAAGGGAACCGCTACGATCACCGTTTACTCCAAAGCAGATAAGAAAAAGACCTGTAAGATCAAGGTGACAGTTGGTACCCCGGTTACCAAGGTGAAGTTAAATAAGACAAAGGCAAACTTAAATGTCGGTAAATCACTGACCTTAAAGACAACCCTTTCACCGAAGAAACCAAGCAATAAAGGAATCATTTGGAAAAGTTCAAATACCAAGGTTGCAACTGTAACCAGCAAAGGTGTCGTAAAGGCAAAGAAAGCGGGAACCGTTACGATCACAGCGACAGCAAAGGATGGTTCCGGTAAGAAAGCAGCCTGTAAGATCACTGTAAAGAAAGCAGCGGTGACTCCGGTTGTTCCGGAAGTACCGGTTGTGATCCGGAACGTGAGTATTGTGAATAAAGCAGTGATCCAGGTGACATTAAATAAGGCAAAAATATTACAGACATCGGATTTTGCAGTATCCAGTAAGGTATATGGATACGGGAACTTTGTAAGAAAGTGTGTGATTGATCATCTGGAAACAACAAATAACATTACATATAAGCTTTATCTGGACAAACAGGATATTTTTTATAATGGAGATATTGTTCAGGTATCTGTTCCGACATTAAACAGTACAAAAGAACTGACATATCGGACAAAGCCGACAGAGATAACAATAAGATCGGAAGTACGACGTAAGAAAGGAACAGTGGTAGGGACCAGTTCCTTAGATACTTCAGGCGTTTATGATCCGGATGTACAGGGCTATGCTGTATATACAGTAAGCAATCTTCCAACCGGTCTTTCGTATAAGGTGGTAGATGACGCAGACCAATCCGGTTATCTGCAGTTTTATGGTACCTTAAAAGAGACAGGAATCTGGGAGACAAAGGTTGATGTCGTAGATGAATTTGGAAATAAGATTCATTATATCAAGGTATGGAAAGTATATGATGAAAGGGCAGTCATAGCACAGGATATTACAAAATATGGATGCCTGAGTTTTCCAGCTCCAAACAAACCAAATGGAACTTATACAGTAAAGTATGGAGCACAGATAAGTCCTATTGGTGGTAATGGCAGTTACAAATATGAAGTTGTGTCAAAAGCAGATTGTCTGGATTTGGTGATGTCAACAACCGGAGTACAGTATTGTTCGATTGATACAGATCAGGCTGGTGAATATACCATGAAGATAAAGATCTCTGACAGCAGGGATGCCAGTGTTTTCACATACTGTACAGTAACCTTTGTTATAAAGCCGGGAGTCCTGCTCAGTGTTACAGCTACCGATCTGGATGGAAATAAGATCAAATATACCGGTATAGATACTTATTTGTGCAGACTTAAATCCCAGTGGAAGGATAATTCATACAGTGAGATCAGCTATGCACGAGAGGTCGGGGAGATTAGCGATGGAATGGCAATATACAGCTATGTACCGGAAGGAGTCTATGATATCTCGATTGAGGATGAAAGAGGCGGAACAGGAGCCTATGCAAGTGATTATTTTGTAAGTGCAGCTACGAATGAAGTTAAGTTAACTCTTCCTGTATATCAACAGACCATCGTGTCGGATAATACGGATTTTGCAGATCTTAGCGAAATGGGAGAGTGGAAGGATGAAAATGGAGTTGTACAGGGAAAAGGCGGATACCTCTATCTGGCGGTTGGTAATTATACACTGACCGGTACCGCGGAGAAAGATGGTGTGACTTATCAGGCAACTCTCAAGATATCAGTTACGAATACTACACGGTCTGCAACAGTGACCGCGCATGTGGTGGCAAAATAAAAAAATACTACCCACAGGTATACCTGAAATTATGATAACCTGTGGGTAATATAATATTCCGAGCAAATAAAATCGGGAGAAGAAGGTAGTAAAGGGAGGCTATGTTTATGAAAAAACACGCAAAGACGTCAGTGCTAAAACGAATTCTGGCAGTTGTAATTGCAGTAGCAGTAGCAGTGTCCATACTTACGGTTCCGGATGCGGAAGTAAGTGCGGCGACTGGAAAAGTAAAATCTGTGGCAGTTACAAACCTGCCGGCAAAACAACTGACACTCAAAAAAGGGAAAACATTTACCTTAAAATCAAAGGTAACAGTAACCGGAAAGGCTTCAAAGAAGGTTACCTATAAGACAAGCAATAAAAAGATTGCAACGGTAAATGCAAAGGGTAAGATCACAGCGAAGAAAAAAGGAACCGCTAAGATCTATGTGATCTCAAAGGCAAATAAAAAGAAAAAATGCACGATCACAGTAACCGTCGGAACACCGGTTACCAAAGTGAAGCTGAATAAGACCAAGTCTACAATGACAGTCGGCAAAAAGCAGACCTTAAAGGCGACGGTTACACCAAAGAAAGCCAGCAGCAAGGCAGTCGTATGGAAGTCATCCAATAAGAAGGTTGCAACTGTAACCAGCAAGGGTGTTGTAAAGGCAAAGAAAGCCGGAACAGCTACGATTACAGCAACAGCAAAGGACGGCTCCGGTAAGAAAGCCACCTGCAAGGTAACAGTAAAGAAAGCATCTGCGGCAAAGCCGGCTGATCCAACTCCGGCTGCTCCGGACTATGCGATCAAAAGTATGAAGGTTCTTGGAGTGGAGAGCATAGAAATCACATTTTCCAAGGCGGTTGTACTTACAAAGGCAGACTTTGAAATCTTTGCAAAGCAGTATTCATATGGTACCTATAAGAAACCGTATCAAGTAGTTCAGGCAGAAACTAGTGATCATATCACATATATACTGCATATCAACGATGAAGATGAGTTTCAGAAAAATACATATATCAAGGTAGCAGTCAAAACCAGCGGTGTATATAAGGAGTGTATATATCGGGATAAGACAGTTAATATTCAGAAAACCAGATACTATGCGATCAAAGTAAATGGAGCATTGGAAAGCTACAATGATGATCTTACTTATGGAACCGGTTACAGGACGTATTCAATTGATAAGCTGCCTGTAGGAATGGATTATTATATATTGAATGATATGATTGATGAAAGTATTGTGTTTACAGGATCACCGACAGAAGCAGGTGAGACTCAGAGCTTGTTGACCTGCGAGGATGAACTGGGAAATAAATATCAGACGACCATTATCTGGATAATCTATGATGAAAACCAGTTGTATTCACGTAGTACGACATGTCAGTATTTTTCACGGGAGAATAGCGTCTATCATAAGCCATATTCTGTATACGGTGGAAGTGGGCAGTATACATATGAATTAGCCGGTGGGGATTATGAACTTTTCCAGGCGACAATCAGGACATCAGGCTATATGAGTGTATCATTTGAAAATGTAGATGCCGGCGAATATCAGATTCAGGTTAAGGCAACAGATAAGAATAACCCGGCCCTATATACGGTTGCGACAATTACATATACAATTATTGATGGAGCACATATCAGTGCGATTGTCCGGGATGCAAATGGTGATCCGATCCGAAGAGGAAATTATTCCTTTCATGGATATTCGGATGATCCATCACAGAAATTGAGTTCTACCAGTGGTTCAATACAAGATGGTACAATGTCTTATACCATTATTCCGGGAAATTATAATATTACCTTTTATAATGCAAGTCATACAGCAAAGTATACATTTTACAATCAGAAATGTCCGGTGAATTCCGGTGATGAGCCGATGACTTTTGATGTGACACTTCCGGTCTATCCGGTAACGATCGTTCCGGATCCGGAAAAGAGTACAGCCACATCATTTGGATATTGGGTAGATGTGAATGGTGCAAATGCGTATGGATATGAATCAGGAGATACGCTCTATCTTCCAAATGGTACTTATTATATTAAGACGGAAGATGGTAAAAGTTATGCCAGATTTACTGTGAACGGCAAGAGTCTGACAGTAAAGGCATATGATCGTCAGTAAGGAGGACAGGATATGAATCGAATACATAATATGAGCTATGCCAAACGGATTCTTGCATGGGTGCTTGCTGTAACAGTTGTACTGTCTATCCTGACTATTCCACAGGGAGAGAGCTATGCTGCTACAGGAACGGTGAAGTCAATTGCTGTAACAAATCTTCCGGCAAAGCAGTTGACACTGAAAAAAGGAAAAACATTTACCTTGAAATCAAAGGTAACCGTAACCGGAAAAGCTTCAAAGAAGGTTACTTATAAGACAAGCAATAAAAAAATCGTGACAGTAAATGCAAAGGGTAAGATCACAGCAAAGAAAAAGGGAACAGCAAAGATTTATGTGATCTCAAAGGCAAATAAAAAGAAAAAATGCACGATCACAGTAACCGTCGGTACACCGGTTACCAAAGTAAAGCTGAATAAGACAAAATCAACCATGACAGTTGGTAAGAAGCAGACCTTAAAGGCAACGATTACACCGAAGAAAGCCAGCAATAAGGCAGTTGTATGGAAGTCATCCAACACAAAGGTTGCAACAGTATCAGGTAAAGGCGTTGTAACGGCAAAGAAAGCCGGAACCGTTACGATCACAGCAACCGCAAAGGATGGTTCCGGAAAGAAAGCAGCCTGCAAGATTACAGTAAAGAACCAGGTAAAGCCGGCTCCGACACCTGTAACTGTAAAAAGTGTGAAGGCGATTGGAATGATGCAGGTTCAGGTAGAATTGACAGGTGCCAAGGAATTAAGCAGTTCGGATTTTAAAATCTATAAAAGAAAGTACTCTTTTGGCAGTTATAAGAAGGAATGTAATATTGATTCGGTTAAGACTTCCGATAAGATAACATACAAGATAACACTGGATACTTTAGATGCACTTGTAACAGGAGATATGGTACAGGTTGTGATTGCCAAAATGAATTATAAGGGAGAGGCTGCATATAAGGGAATCATAAGAGAGCAGACGACAAAGTCCGAGATCATAAAAAGTGTTGGAGATAGTATCAATCACTATTCCGATGAAAAATATTATGAACCGGGACTGGTCGGGCTGTGTTCGTTTAAGATAACAGGAGAGCTTCCTCAGGGAATTACATATAAGATAATAAAAGACGATGATATGTTTAATGGTATAACCGATTGTCTGGAGTTTTCAGGAAGTTTTACAAAAGGCGGAATTTATACCACGAAAATTGAGTTAGAAGACGAGATCGGTAATAAGGTTCATCATACGATCACATGGAAGATAGCCGATGAGAACCGGTTAATGGCAACAGATATTGTGCAATATGATTATCTGCGGCAGGAAAAGGGAGAAACAAAGAAATCATGCCATGTTGATCTGGATGCCTCAGTTTATGGCGGAAACGGAAGTGTGGAATATGAAATACTTAAATGTTCAAGTGAAATAAGTTACAGCAAAAGTGCATTTGGACTTAACTGCATTCTGGATACAGAAAAAACGGGAATTTATACACTGAAAGCCAAAGTAACAGATACCGAAGATGCTTCAATAACAACGATTTTATCAGTTACAATAATTGTGAAGGATAGTGTAGCATTTAAGGGCTGTGTGTATGATCTGGACGGACACAAGATTACATCAACGGTCGCGGATGTGGCTGCACCATACTATATATCTTTATATGCAAAAGAAAAAGATACGTTGTGTGATGCGTCAGAATTTAATGATCCGAAATCAGATGGATCGTTTCAGATCTTTGTTCCGGACGGAACCTATGATGTCTTTGTAGCAAGTGAGGCACAAGATATAGGAACCTGGGTATGCGACAGCAAGGTAACCGCATCTACCCCATATCAGAAAATCGTACTTCCGGTATATCAGATCACGATCGGATCGGACAATCCGGCAATCGACATTCGTAATTTTACAAAATGGAGATCCAATGAGAGAAAAACGGTATATGGAAA
>ULTP01057504.1_pt1 | contig 13951 bp, 10 predicted proteins | sample 1957721 | NCBI WGS metagenome assembly ULTP01 (sample SAMEA4835737, study PRJEB28245) | human gut metagenome | biome: gut microbiome; material: fecal sample | place: Denmark | collected 2008 | reverse complement strand
CAACAAGGCTGCCGTCGGTCTTGACGGTCTTGGTGCCCGCCGCCGCGATAATCGCGCCGATACCGTCGCGCGTGGCATGCGTATTGTTTGCAGAGAGCATGTCGCCGATCAGTTCACCGTTTTCAACGCCGGTGCATTCAACAACGGAATCGTCATAGCCCAGCTTGATCTGCACAGCACACAGGCCTGTGTTGCCGGACAAGTCAACCGTAACGGTAAAGGTCTGCCCCACCTCCGGAAGCTTGTCCGGGGCCGTGAACTTCAGCGTCGCACCTGCGGCGCAGGCAAGCGGCACCAGCAGCTGCACGGCCAGCAGCAGTGCGATACCAATGGCCAGTATTCGGTTGCGTTTCATTCTTCGCATTCCTCCCTTGTCTCGGTCTGGCTTTCTGTCAGATCCAAAACTGTAACAAAATGTCACAGTAGCCTACACTACCCCTAGTATTAGTACAATAATTATATACGAAGTGATCTGCAAATGCAAGATGCTGTCTGCTTAATTTACAGCGAATTTGTAAAATCTTTCTTTATTTTGCGGTGCCCGCCTCCCCTTTTTTCAAAGGCGGCTGCGGGCAGTCACCCGTGGCGGTAGATTTTTTTGTCCAGTGCAAAGATACGGTTGGAAAAGCTTCCGACGGGCAGATCCTGAAGCGCTTCAGCGTAAATTTCCATACGGCTGTCGATCAGGTCGATCTCAGAGAGCAGTTCTGCCTCGGCGCACATCGGGCGCACGGCCGCGCCGAACTCCGGCTCGCCGTGGTGCGAAAGGATCATGTGCTGTAAAAGCAGACTTTTTTCCTCCGGGATGCCGAGTTCCTGCGCACACTGCTGCACCTCCTGCGCGCCCATCACCAGATGGCCGATCAGCTGGCCGGACAGCGAATAATCTGTGACCAGCCCAAGGCCGGAGAATGTAAATTCCTTTTCCTTTGCGAAATCATGCAGCAGCGTCCCCGTCAGCAGCAGACTCCGGTCGATGATCTCGCCGTAAAGTCCGGACAGAAAATCTGCCAGCCGCAGCATATTGGACGTGTGCATGAGAAGCCCGGACAGGAAGCTGTGATGGACGCTTTTGGCCGCCGGAATGGAGCGGAACGCGTCCAGATGCCGCGCGAGCATCGCACGGGCGACGGACTGATAATCCGTATCCTCCATGGAGTCGATCATGCGCTCAATCTCCGCGACACGCGCATCCGTGTCAATCGGGGCGGTTGGCACGAGAGTGGAAAGGTCATACTGGTCGTTCCCGTCCGCCATGCGGATGCGGCCCGCCGTCAGCTGCGGTGCGCCCTTGAATTCCGATACCTGCCCCCGAATCTTGACGACGCGGCCGATATCCTCTGGTCGCGCACCGATGGGGCCGGAGTAGTCCCAGACCTTCAGATCGATCACACCGGATCGGTCTGCCAGAACGCCGGATAAAAACGGCTTCCCCGCCGCCGTCGTCTTCAAAAATGCGTCTTTCAGGACATAGAACCCCTCTACATCGTCGCCGGTGTGCATCTCGGCGATCAGCTTGTTGTATTCCATCGTTCGCTCCCTCGCTGTCTTTCAGATGCGATTTATTATAGCAGTCTTTCTGCCGGTCTGCAATCATACAAATGAAAAACCAGCGTCTGTGAACAATTCATAAAATCTGTGCGAAAGCGGGCGCACGGGCGGCACGCCCAGTTGTTTTTTGTCGCTTTTCGTGATATACTGAGACAAAATCGGAGATCAGGAGGAACAGCAGGTGGCTGATTTTTCAAAGTTTCGCACGGCGGTCAGCGGTTTTAACCGCACCGACGTTGTCAATTATATCGAATCGACGTCCATTGAGCACCAGAAGGCCCTGCGCAAGCTGACTGACGAGCGCGATAAGCTTGCCGCTGAAAATGCGCGCCTTCAGGTCGAACTGGCAGGTCTGCAGAAGCGTCTGGAGCAGGCACAGGCGGACAACGACGCGCTTTCCGGGCAGGTGAACGCGCTCGCGCAGGAAGGCTCTGATCTGGCGGAGCAGTTGAAAAAGGCCGAAGAGGCGCAACAGGAACTGCTGACGCGCCCCGACCCGCAGCCGTCGGAGCCGGTGCCGCAGCCGGAAGAGCCGGAAACAGAAAATGAGCCGGATGAACCGGTGCAGGAACCGTCGCTTACCGAAAAAGAGTTGACCGCCTACCGCCGCGCCGAGCAAACCGAACGCAACGCGGCTGTGCGCGCCCGGCGCATCTATGCGCAACTGTCGAATCTCTGCGAGGACGCCCGTACCCGTTATATGGATTCCGGCGAGGAGATTGCCGCGCTGGCAGCCGATCTGTCCACCGGCCTTTCCCGGCTTCAGGACGCGTTCGCTGAGGTACAGGTGATCTTCGACGACGCACAGAACGCCTTCGACGATATGCAGCTGCCGGAGACAGCCGCGGAGGAAACAGCAGAATAACGGCTCCCCTGAAAGGGGAGCTGGCGCGCAGCGCCTAATGGGTTGCAGCAGGCAGGGGCGAAAAGCATAGACCGATGCACCCCCGTGTGCACCACCAAATTTCATTGTAGGGGCCGATGCCCACATCGGCCCGCGCAGATTGCACCGGTTTTACGGGAATTCTCGGCGAATTCGTTATATTTTTGGGGCCGACAGAGTCGTCGGCCCCTACAACGCCCCCCGCTCTCTCCTGTAGGGGCGGGCGACTCTGTCCGCCCGCAGAATGTACCGGTTTTACGGAAATCTGCGGCAAAGTCGCAGCTTCCCAGCGGGCCGATGTGGGCATCGGCCCCTACAGGACTGCCGCAAATCCGTACTGCCCTATAAATCCGCAAAGTCTTTATGCACCCTGACTCTTCCCTCTCATGGGAAGATTTTTTTCACTTGGAGGTATCTATGAAACTGGTATCCTGGAATGTCAACGGTCTGCGGGCCTGTCTCGGCAAGGGCTTTCTTGACTACTGCACGCAGGAAAACGCCGATGTGATCTGCCTGCAGGAGACAAAGCTTCAGCCGGAGCAGGCGGTCTTTGAACTGCATGGCTATCACCGCTATTTTTATTCTGCCGAGAAAAAGGGCTATTCCGGCACGGCGATTCTGACAAAGCAGGCCCCGCTTTCTGTTCGGTATGGACTCGGACTCGACGAGCATGACCACGAGGGGCGGCTCATCACTGCGGAATACCCAGAATTTTATCTTGTCTGCTGCTATACGCCCAATTCTCAGGATGGATTGAAGCGCCTCGATTACCGCATGCAGTGGGAGGACGCGCTGCACGCATATCTGCTGCGGCTGGACGCGGAAAAGCCGGTTGTTTACTGCGGCGATCTGAACGTTGCACATGAAGAGATCGACATTAAAAACCCGAAAGCAAACCGGCAGAACGCAGGGTTTTCCGACGAGGAGCGCGCAAAGATGACGCGGCTTCTGTCCTCTGGCTTTGCCGACACGTTCCGCCGTCTGCACCCGGATCTGGCGGGCGTATACTCGTGGTGGAGTTACCGCTTCCATGCGCGCGAAAATAACGCAGGCTGGCGTATTGACTATTTTATTGTCTCCGAACGGCTGCTGCCGCGCGTGGTTTCATCGGAAATCCGCACGGACGTGCTCGGCAGCGACCACTGCCCGGTCGTGCTGGAACTGTCCGTATGACGCAGGAGGAATTTACCGCCCGCTATATGCCGCAGTTCAGTGAGCAGCAGAAGGCCGCTGTCATGGAGACGGAGGGGCCGGTTCTGCTGCTGGCCGTGCCCGGAAGCGGAAAGACGACAGTGCTGGTGACGCGGCTCGGCTATATGGCGCTGTGCTGCGGCATCGACCCGGCACGCATTCTGGCCGTGACCTACACCGTCGCTGCTACGCGGGAACTTCGCGCACGCTTTACCGCACGTTTCCCGGACCTTGCCGGGCGAACGCCGGAATTCCGCACGATCAACGGGCTGTCAGCTAAAATCATTGAGGCCTGCGGACGGCAGCGCGGCCCAGCCTTTGAACTGCTGGAGAACGCCGGAGAACTGGCCTCACTGGTCGGGCGCATCTATCAGGAACTGAACGGCGAATATCCCACTGACAGTACCATCCGCGAGGTGCGCACGGCGATCACCTATTGTAAGAATATGATGCTAAGCACGGACGAAATCGCCGCGCAGAACTTCAGCTTGCCGCACTTTGCCGAACTCTACGCGCGCTACTGTGCTGCGCTGCGCGAAGCGCGGCAGATGGATTACGACGATCAGATGGCTTACGCGCTGGCGATTCTCAGAAAGCGGCCAGAAATTCTGGCAGAATTTCAGGAACACTATCCCTATCTCTGCGTGGACGAATCGCAGGATACATCCCGCGTGCAGCATGCGATCATTGAACTGCTGGCGCAAAAGGCCGGGAATCTCTTCATGGTCGGCGACGAGGACCAGAGCATCTATGGCTTCCGCGCGGCCTATCCGGAGGCGCTGCTGCGCTTTTCTGCGGTCTGGCCGGGCGCGAAGACGCTGCTGCTGGAGGACAATTACCGCTCTACGCCGGAAATTCTGCGGCTGGCAGGCATGTTTATTGAGGGAAACCGGGAGCGCTATTCCAAGACCATCCGCGCAACAAGGGCGAAGGGCCGCCGGGTGCATCTTGCGCACGCAGCCTCGCGGCAGGCGCAGTACCGGTATCTGCTGGCGCTGGCTGGGGAGCAGGGCGCGCCGTTTTCCGTTTTGTACCGCAACAACGATAGCGCCCTTCCGCTGATCGACGCGCTGGAGCGCGCCGGACTTCCATACCACTGCCGCAGCTTTGACGACACGTTTTTTACCCACCGCATTGTCTGCGACGTGCAGGACATTCTGCGCTTCGCCGCAACGCCGGACGACGCGGAACGCTTTCTGCGCATTTATTATAAATTCGGTGCCCTGATCTCCAAGGAGGCGGCGCAGGCCGCCTGCATACAGAGTGGACGTACAAACACGCCGATTCTGGACTGCCTGCTGGCGCAGGCAGGATTATCGGATGAGGGGCTTGAACGCGTGCGGCGTTTAAAGGCGGGGTTCGAGGCACTGGCAACGCTGCCCGGAGAAGCGCTGATGCGCACGATCTGGGGCCCGCTGGGCTACGGCGGTTTTGTGACCGAACGGCGGCTCGATCCCGGAAAATATTTCATTCTGCAGATGCTTGCCGCGCGGGAGCCGTCGGCGGAGGCGTTTCTGGCCCGGCTGGACACGCTGCGGCAAACCATCCGCGTACATACGGACGCGCCGGATGCACGCTTGACGCTTTCAACGATCCATTCAAGCAAGGGGCTGGAATATGAACAGGTGTATCTGCTGGATATCCACGACGGCGTGCTCCCGTCCCGGCCGGACGCGGCAGACGGAACGGCGGACGAGCGTCGGGAGTACGAAGAAGACCGCAGGCTTTTCTACGTCGCCATGACGCGGGCAAAGGACGAGTTGACACTGTTCGATTACCCGGATGCACCATCCGCGTTTATCAGGGAGGCGCAGGGCTATCTGCCTGTTCCGGTGCGCGCAAAGGACGATTTCGCTGCCATCGTGCCGGAAAACGCCTGTGGTCTGCGTTATCGCCACGAAACGCACGGCGAGGGACGCATTCTGGCGCAGTGCGAAGACGAGATGCTCCTTGCATTTCCGGACGGTGACAGGCTCATGCGTGCGGGACAGATGCTGCTTGAGCAAAGCCGCGCGGAGGTCTGGCAGGCGCCGGGAGCACCTGCCGCAGCACAGACAACGCCGAACGCGCAGACGCTCGGGCCGGGGAGCGTCATCCGGCATAAAAAATACGGCATGGGCCGTATCGTATCCATAGACGGCCCGTTTGCCGATATCCGGTTTGAAGGCGAAACAGCAGCACGCCGGTTCAATCTGGCACACTCTCTGCGCAGCGGCTTCCTGTTCGCCGCGCGCTGAGGACGCGAAAAGCCGCCGGCATGCGCTGCCGGCGGCTTTCCTTGAGAGAAAAAGAGAAAAGAGAGGAGAAATGGATGAATGTCTATTTGAAAGGCTGCTGTTGTCTCTCCGCGGAACTTTCCGTGAAGCAGCTTCCTTATGCTTCAAGGATACCGGATTTTGCCCGGTTTGTGGTGAACAGTTTGTAAACGAAGTATAAAGAAATCCTGAAATTGCAGTGCCGCAACCGGCAGTTGACAGATTTTCAGGCGGACTTGCTGGCATGCAACTGCAAAATCCCGTAGAATAGCGGCATCAACCAGAGGAGGAAACACGCATGATCTTTGCAGACAAATTGATCGCCCTGCGGAAAAAGGCGGGCTGGTCGCAGGAGGAACTTGCGCAGCAGCTGAACGTCTCGCGGCAGTCCGTATCCAAATGGGAGGGCGCGCAGTCCGTTCCAGACCTCGACAAGATCGTCCAGCTGAGCCGCGTTTTCGGCGTCAGCACGGATTACTTATTAAAGGATGAACTGGAAGAGCAGGAGCCTGCGCCCAGCCTTCCCGAGCAGCCGCAGCGCCGCCGCGTGAGCATGGAGGAGGCCTCGCGCTATCTGGAACTGTGCCGCGCCGCCGCGCCAAGGCTGGCGTTGGCCACGTTTTTGTGCGTGATCTCGCCCATTGCGCTGATCCTGCTCGGCGGGCTGAGCGAATACACCGCCCGCGTTACGGAAAACGCGGCGGCAGGCATCGGCATGAGCGCGCTGATCATTCTGGTCGCCGCCGCAGTCGGCATTTTCCTGTCCAGCGGCGCGCAGGTCAGGGAATTTGCGTTTCTGGAAACCGAGCCGTTTGAGACGGAATACGGCGTAAGCGGCATGGTCAGGCAGCGCCAGCAGGACTTCCAGCCCACGGCGAACCGTCTGAACATGATCGGCACAATCCTGTGCATCATGTCCGTCCTGCCGCTGTTTGTGAGTATGTGCCTTACGGGCTCTGATCTCATGTACATCGGTGCGGTGTGCCTGCTGCTGGGCTTTGTCGCGCTGGCCTGCCTTGCGTTCGTCTATGCCGGGACGCAGACCGCCGCGATGGAAAAGCTGCTGGAAGAGGGGGACTATACCCGCCAGCGAAAGTCCAAAAGCCGCCTGATCGGGACGGTCAGTGTCTGCTATTGGCTGATCGTGACTGCTATTTTCATGTTCTACACCTTCGGGCCGTATGGCAACGCACAGCCCAAATACAGCTGGTTCATCTGGGCAATCGCAGGCATCCTGTACGGCGCCGTAATGGCCGTGCTCCGTCTGGTCGGGCAGAACGGCAAAAAATAAAATTCGCGCTTGACTCTGACACTGTGTCAGGCTGTATGCTGTCGGGGAGCTCAAAAAACAGCATGGAGGTACCGCAATGCTGAAAATCGGATTATTTTCAAAACTGTCCAGAGTCAGTATCCGTATGCTGCGCTACTACGACGAGATTGGCCTGCTGCACCCGGCGTATATCGATCCGGAGTCGGATTACCGCTATTACCGAGAGGATCAGCTGCCGCAGATCTGCTGGATCACGGCCCTGCGGGACATGGGCTTTTCCCTCGCCGACGTGTGCCGCATGACCGAGATCGGCCATGACGCAGAAAAACTCGCGCCGTACTTTGAGACAAGACGGCGCGAGCTGGAAGCCGACGCGGCAAAAACAGCGCGGCAGATGCTGCTTCTGGAATCAGCCCGAAACCGGCTGGGAAAGGAAGACATTATGCAGTACAATGTGACCATCAAGACCATCCCCGAACGCTATGCGGCCTGTGTCCATACGACCATCCCGTGCTATGCAGAAGAAGGAAGCGTCTGGAAGACGCTCTGTGAGGAGACGGACGATATGCGCCTCGTCCCGGACGAGCCGTGCTATTGCGCCGTGACGTTCCTCGACGGGGAATACAAGGAGCGCGACGTGGAGATCGAGGCGTGGAAGATCGTCAAGGGCAGCTATCCCGATACGGAGCATGTGAAATTCAGAACGCTTCCCGCCGTCACCGTCGCAAGCTGCACGTTCCGCGGCCCATACGAGAAGATCGGCGAGGTCTACGCGGCCATCGCCGCATGGATTGCGGACAACGGCTATGAATGCGACGGCCCGATGTTCAACATCTACCACGTCAGCCCGCACGAAACGTCCAATCCCGAGGAATTTGTTACCGAAGCCTGCTACCCGGTGCGAAAAGCATAAGCACATGCACCTGTTTTGCGGCAGGCTGTAATCTCTAAAGCTTTACGCTGAGAACGAGCAGAAAGTGCCCGCACGCACCTCCTCTTTTCAAAGGGGAGGTGCGTGCGTCAGCTGACGCTCCTGTGAACGAAGCCGAAAGGCAGAGAGACTATTGACAAACCCGTTGTTTGTCAATATAATTTAAAATGTTTGTTGCAGAACGAGCATTTTAAAACGTTTATTTTATATTGTCAAGGAGAATCCGCATGCCGCCGAAGCCGAAGTTTACAAAGGAAGAGATCGTGCAGACCGCGTTGGAGATCGTCTCCCAAAAGGGCGTCGATGCGCTGACAGCGAAGGAACTGGGCGATGCGCTCGGAAGTTCCGCCCGCCCGATCTTCACGGTGTTCAGCAGCATGAAAGAGGTACTGGACGCCGTGCGCGGCGCCGCCATGCGCCGCTTTGAGGGCTTTGCCGAGCAGCGGCTGCCTGACATGCCGCTGTTTAAGCAGGTCGGCATGCAGATGGTGCTGTTTGGCGCAAGAGAGCCGAAGCTGTACCAGCTGCTCTTTATGCAGGAAAACCGAACTGCCGTCAGCTTCGACGATATTTTCGGTGAGCTTGGCCCCACCGCAGAAACGTGCATCGGCCTGATTCAGGAAACATATGACATGTGCGAGACGGAAGCAAGGCTTCTCTTTGAAAACGTCTGGATCTACACCTTCGGCGTCGGCACGCTGTGCGCGACGCGGAAGTGCCGGTTCTCCGAAGAAGCACTCGGCCAGATGCTCTCCACCGAATTTCAGGCCATGATGCTGCTGGTAAAGACGCAGCTGGGAACGGCAGAACAATAGATAACGCCAGACGCAAAGACGCAGAGCGGAACCCGATAAAATTGGGTTCGCTCTGCGTTTTTTCAGGAGTGACTAAAATGGGCTTTCTCTCATAATGCTGGACGATCTGACCAGTGAGGGCTACACAGCGTTGAACGAACAGCTGGAAGCCGCGTTCCGCGGCGTGTCCCGGCTGCATGACTACCTGCGGAAGCATCAAACCGAACCGGTTCCGGAGAACCAGCCGGACAGCACCTGCATTTCCTATGCACCGCAGGAACTGGAACTGTGCGGCGCGATTCGCCGGGCCATGCTGGAACGGATTGACGTGGAACGAAGCCTCGTTGTGAAATCCGGCTGCGCCGGGACCTTTCCGCCGCTTTTGATGAGTCTGGCTCCCTGCGTCGATCTGCACATGTACACGACATATCCATACCTGACCGGTATTTATGGTCCGCGTGTATTCACCTCTCGGTATGACGAAACCCGGACACTGGAAGCTTTCGCGTCACAGGCGCTATCCCTCCGCTTTTTCGGGCTTCGGGATGGAAGGTTTTATGTGCAGACATGCACAGATCCAAAGGTTAAAACCCGGGCATTGGCTGAGATCAAACTGATGCAGGCCCGGTAGATATACAGACTATTATATGGCCCCGAACGGGAGTCTGAAGAACAGGAGTATATACAAATGAAAGAAACAGTCAGATTATTGGTAACAGCGGGCATCCTGATGCTGTTGGCAGGCTCGCTTTTCGGCGTCACAAGGCAGTGGATCTGCGCAGGCCTGCTCTGGGTCGGTGCATTCGGCTGCCTGATCGCGGCGCTGAATTTCAAAAACCGGAAAAACAGCAAATCATGAGGATACGAAAATGAACGGAGTTTTATCAGATTTATCGCCCTTTCTTGATCAGAATGCGCGGCTGCTGGCTTTTCCAGCCAAGCACAAAAAGAAGCTGCTGGCACTCTGGTATTTGGCCGGAAAAATTGAGGCCGGGCGGCAGTATACCGAAGCGGAACTGAATGATCTGCTGGATGAATGGACGCGGTTTCACGATCCGGCGACGCTTCGCCGGGAGTTATACAACAAACAGCTTCTCAACCGGACGACCGATTGCAGTCACTATTGGAGAGCAGACCCGCTCCCGGTGCTTACGGATTTTATCGGGCGCTATGTTTAATGATCTTTTGTACCGGCAATACGGGCTTCACATCCATCACGCGCAGCACGCCCTGACCGGCGCGGGCTCTGATACATGGCTTCTGACCTGTACAGAGGGAGACTATGTATTAAAGTTTCCGGCGTCCGGTGCGATCGACCACCCGGAGGCGGAGCCGAAGTTGTGCGCATTTCTGCGCAGGCACGACATTCCCGCCTGCGCATTTTTAAAAAATCACACAGGCGGATATCTCTCCCTGGATAACGACGGGCGCATGTTTACCGTGCAGCAGCGTTTCCCGGGCCATACACCACCGAAGCCAGCATCACACTGGACGTCATGCTTCACATTGTAGCACCCCTTTTCCGTTTTCCTCTATGACGCAGAGGAAGATTATTAGACGGAGAACAGGTGATAGAATAAAGAACTGAGCCAGGCACATGAAATCCCATGTGCCTGGCTTTTGATCAATCTTGTCGCTGAATTTTTATTGCATTTTTCTCAACTTCAACGGGATCCACCACCACTAGAAAGAAATGTTGTCGGAAGTGCCGGAGATAAAACCAGTTTGAGACTGCCTGCGCTGTTCCACACTCTTCCAATAGCTGAACTACAAAACTGCTTTGCTTCCTCATATCCGTCGTCAAAGAACCTCGTAATCCAACCCTTATTTTTTGCATAATCCACGAAATTCTGCTCACCTACGATTCGCAACTGAGCAAGATGCGTCAGATATCTGTCACTGACCAAATGATCCGCTGCCTTGCAATCATAGCTGAATCTCGTTTCGACCAGTGTTGAGAGCGCTAATTCTTTTACGGCCTGTATCATACTTTCCCAGCACAACGAATTATCTATACACTCTGCCTTGTGGGACATCCCCAGCAACAAATCAAGCACATCGTACGCCGCCTTGGCTGCTTTTGTATAGGGGTTAAGTTCAACAAACTTTGATACAGCGTATTCTGTTCCACCCATTAGGATATCATGCAGAACTGCAAATCCAAGTTGCACGTTATAGTCCTTAAATCCACTTGCGAAAACGCCATATATTTGATTGGCGGCGTCGCGCACCATTTTTCTGTCACCGTTTTCCGCCAGATATGCGATGATATCCAAGTTCTCCATATAGGCCGCCGTATTGGCATTAAGTTTTGCGTATGTTTTTACCGTATCTGCAATATTGACCGACGTATCGAAAACAGAAGCAGCTACTGCGATAGTCTCTGCATTTGACAAACGTGTAAAGTTCTTTTTGTTCATCAAATGCTGGTATTTATCAGCAAAATCGGTAACCTTTATAGATATCTTCTTGAAAACTCCATATTTTTCTAACTGCTTGTTGATCTGAATAAAATCGTCGGCAAGTTTATCTAACCGTCCTTCATCACCCAAAGTGCCTGCTGCAGCAATTCTTTTTTGAATTGTCTTCAGCTGGCTCCTGAGTATATATAATTTATCCAGTTCCTCGGTAATTTTGTCTACAACCTTATTTCCGCCTTTAATTGCCTTAATAACCTTATTTATCGCTTCTAAAGTATCATGGGTATTCTCAGCGATTATAGCTTTTGCATTCTCTTCGGCATTTACATTTATTGTATTGTTGGCATAATCATAGAAATAGTCCATGCAAAGCTGCTTACAGGCTTTCACCGGAGTCCAGTTAAAACTCAGCACATCAGTCAGATTCACCGCAATAGCAGTAGCAATGCTATTATCGTATGAATCAGTGAGCTGATAATCCGCGAAAATCCCATCAGTAAAAATCCAGTCAGCAGCTATGGAATCATATGAGTACTTTAATGGATCCATCCCAAGAATACTTTCTTTTTTGTCATCGTATCCATCAAGATCACTGTCAGGCATCGTCGGATCGGAGATCATTTTAATGAACACCTTATCTCCGGATTGCATAATGACGAGTTCTTCACCGTTTTTCAAACCGTCTCCATCGTAGTCATCCGAAAGAACACCGTTTTCGTCATAAGTAAAGTCATATCCGATAAAGCGGCTCAAGATACCAGTGCTTAGCGGAAGCGATCCATCGCAGATTAGTTTGTTATAGTAATCCGGAATACCGTCTCCATTCGTATCTGTTGTCAAATCAATCGTATTGCTCTCGATTTCTTCAAACACGTCATCCAAATTTAAAATATTGTCGGTGTCAAAGTCTTCTGTTGTGGCATGATAGTATTTACCGTTTGTTCCATCTGCAATTTTTTTCAGTACCGTTTCGGATGCGCTTCCCATTCCGATTGTGTAGACCACAACATTGTTTTCAGAAGCGCTCTTTATCAAAGCATCATATGAATAGGTGTACCGGTTATCCTCGCCATCGGTAATAAAAATTATATACTGGTACTCAGACTCCGATTGTGTTAGTTCATTAAGAGCCATATGAAGCCCCGTAGAACCATCAGTGCCGGAATTGGTATTATATCCGCTATCATACGATATGCTGTCGATGGCGGCATTCAGCTGCTGTTTGTCTGTTGTCAGCGCAGAAACAAGTGTAGCCGTCTTTATGAATTTTACAACTGCCGCCTGATCCGTATCTGCACGAAGTTTTGAAATGAATCTTTTCGACAATGCTTTGAAAATCTGCTTGGGATCATTATCATCCATGCTAGCCGAGTAATCTATAACAAAGACAATATCAAGCTTAGCATTTTCATCATCTCCATCAAAGAGTGGCGGCTTGATATCTGCTGCCCATACATCGTCAAATTCAATTTTATTTAGCAGAATGTATGTTGAAAAGTGTTCAACCGAAACGCTGACTTTTCCATCAACAACCGTTTGATTTGGTAATTCCTCCAATTCCTGCGTCTTTTCGTTGTAATAGTAGATTCTCGGCTGGAAGTCGTCTCCGATGCTTCCTAAACTGCGATCATAAGAAAACTCCAGCACAGCAGCCTTGATATTTCCGTCAGCGTTGAAATCATATGCCGCTCCTAAATATCCAGGAACGTTCTCAGTAAGCAGTGGATTATCAAGCATGCTGACCGCAGATACTCTGACACTTCCCAAAACAGAGCCGTCAACACTGGCTGTTACGGAAGCGGAAACAGGGTTGTCTTCCGACAGCGGAGCGCTACTGGACGTTTCCGTAAATTCATTTTGTGCTACCAGAGGATCAGTACCATAGAGGATTTCTGTTCCATCATCGGCCCCATCTCCGTCCGTATCCTTGATTCGCGGATCTGTATGATACAGTTCTATTTCATCTTTATCACTCAAACCATCAAAGTCGGTATCTTTAACTACCGGATTTGTCCCAAGTTCAATTTCCTGACCGTTCGAGAGGCCATCTTGGTCGTAATCTTCATCGTAGTCCGAAATCCCGTTTCCGTCACTATCCTTTTCCAACGGGTTATAACCAAATATCATTACCTCCTGATAATCTGTTAATCCGTCGCCATCCGTATCCTGCAAATTGATATCCGTTTTTTTTGCTATCTCTAAATAGTCGGCAAGCCCATCTCCATCGGTATCCCCTAACGAGTCTTCCGATACCCAATACGCAAAGAGACTTATATTTGCGTTAATTGGTTCGTTATAAGCATTAAAGAGATCATTACATTCTTTTGACGTAGACCAACCAGCAAAATAAAAGCCGTCACATGTCGGTTCTGCTGGGACCGTCATCATCTCGCCCTGTTTTACCACTTGCTGCGGTGGAACCCCCTGTACATTTTCTCCATTTCCATCAAATGTAACCGTGAAGGATTGTCCCGGGGTAGGATCGGGATCCGGGGTAGGATTAGGTGCGGGCGGGAGGACGGTGCCGGTACTGGATGCGGGCTTGGATGCGGGAGTAGACGCGCCTGCAATGTTCTTGCAGAACCGGGCGAGGATGGCCGCTACCTGTGCGCGGGTTGCGCTGCCCTTCGGATCAAGCTTGCTACCGGAGCCGTTG
>ULTP01002446.1_pt1 | contig 13988 bp, 8 predicted proteins | sample 1957721 | NCBI WGS metagenome assembly ULTP01 (sample SAMEA4835737, study PRJEB28245) | human gut metagenome | biome: gut microbiome; material: fecal sample | place: Denmark | collected 2008 | reverse complement strand
GAAAATACAGTATATTGGCAACAAGTCTCATTAATTTCTCTTGCTATATTTCTGATATTTGTTGTAATAATTTTTGCAAAAACGAAATTCTTAGTTGATAATAAAGATTTATTAGATGAACCTGAAAAATATTCAGAAAAACAAATAAATTATGTAAAAGAAAAATTATTTAATACACCCTATAATATTTTAATACTAAATATTATTATTCCTAGTATTGCATTAACAGTAATTCACTCTTTTACTATTCACCAATTAGGAATTACAACATTAAAATTATTCATGCTTGTTGTTTCATTTATCACATTATATGTAACAGCAGTATTTGTTTATATTAATAGTTTATTTAAAAAGATTTTAATTAATCTTCCTGTAACTGACCTTACAGATGTAAAAAGAAGCTCTATAAAGAAAAGATTAATATTTCACATTTTTCCTATTATCGTTGCTTCTCTTCTATTTATTACATTACTTGGATATTCAAAAACAGCAATCGAAAAAGGGAATTCTTCTTTTGAAGCATACAGTAAGAGTTTAAAGTATTTTTGTGAATATAGTGAAAGTAATTTTGATAGTATAGATGATTTAATTCAGAAAAGTAAAGTAAATTTTGAATTGCTTAATCAAAACGACATATTCTTTATTCGTTTACCAGATGGAAATTTTATAAATAGAGATTATCAACAAATTAGTTTTAGTAATTTCTTTATAAAATATTTGAATGAACTATCTGAAAAAAATTTCGGTAGAGTTTATGAATATTACGGTATAGATTCTCAAAGTGCTACTTATAAAGTAAATATAAATAACGAAACTTATACAATTGGTGTATATTTTAATATTTTATCTATTGATGTATTAGAATATTTTTTACTAGCATTTATTGTTTTAGTTATTATAGATGTTATTATTCTACTTTTATTTTCAAATTCATTCAAATATGATATAACTGTTATTTCTGAAAAATTCACAAATATATCTAAGACTTTGAATGATGAAGAAAATAATAAGTTAGTAGCAACTTCTAACGACGAAATTGGTGACCTTTGCAAAGCTTACAACGAAATCGAAGAATTAACAAAAAATAATCAAGATATGTTAATAGAAAAAGAGCGTTTAGCTTCTCTTGGTCAAATGATTGGTGGTATTGCACATAACTTAAAAACTCCTATCTTCTCTATTTCTGGTGGATTAGAAGGATTATCTGATTTAATAAAAGAATTTGATTCTTCTATTGAAGATCCAACTGTTAATGATAAAGATATGCATGATATTGCAAATGACATGAAAGATTGGATTATTAAATTAAAAGAACATGTATCTTATATGTCAGATGTAATTACAGCTGTAAAAGGTCAAGCTGTTGCACTTTCTGAAAACAATTCAGATACTTTCAATATTGATGAATTATTTAAATATGTTGATATCTTAATGAAACATGAATTAAAAAATTCACTAACTGATTTAAATATAGAAAATGATGTTGATAATTCAGTTAATATTGTTGGTAATATCAATGGTTTAGTACAAGTTATAAATAATATTATATCTAATTCCATTGAAGCATATACAGATGAAAAAAATAAAATTATAAATTTAAAAGCTTCTTTATCTGAAAATAAAATTATAATTTCTATTCAAGATTTTGGTCCTGGATTAGATGATGAAGTTAAGGAAAAATTATTCAAAGAAATGATTACTACAAAAGGAAAAAATGGAACTGGACTTGGTTTATTTATGTCTTATTCTAATATAAAAGCTCATTATAATGGTGATTTATACTTTGAATCCACAAAAGGAAAAGGATCTACTTTTTACATAGAAATTCCTATTCAAAATCAATAAATTTTATTGACTTATTTTTAAATAAAGGTAATAATATATTGTAGATTATTATATATACATAAGAAAAATTTCGGAGGACATACAAATGAATGTATTATTTTATTCATTTACAGTAGCAGTGTTTTTGGCAATAATCGTACTCTTTTTAATTTATCTACTCAAGGCTATTACCAAAACACAATTGCAACAAATTTTTGCTGTAAATTTGATTTTATTAATTGTTGCATTTTTATTTATGTTTCTGCAAATACAATTTAGTGGAAAATTAGATATAGATCCGATTTATTTTGATTATTATTCCTATATTGGAATTGTGTTTTTACCTGTATCTATATACTTTACTTCATTGATATTTACAAATACAAAAATACGATTCAGACCAAAACATTTAATATTTTTTATAATACCATTATTATCATTAATATTACTATGGACAAACAATTTACACCATTTATTCTTTAAAGAATATTCAATTGAACTTTCTGACTGTGTATTTGGTCCATGGTTCTATGTACATCAAGTTTATACTTATTTTTTATATGGTCTATCTATATTACATTTAGTAAATTATTTTAAAAAGAATTCAGGAATATTTAGTCAACAAATAAACCTAATTGTAACTGGAACAGTATTTCCATTTGTTGTAAATTTGCTTGGAACATTAGGAATTATAAAATTAACAGTTTATATTACACCAATTGCTCTTGCAATTTCATTAATTTGTTTTGCAATTGCATTGTTTAAATTTCAACTTTTAAGTGCCTTGCCAATTGCACTTACTAAAATTGTTAATAGAATTTCAGATGGTTATATTGTTTTAAATGATAAAAATATTGTTACTGATTTTAATACACCATTTAAACATATATTCAATATTGACAATTTAGATATAAAGCAAATACACATTTTTGATTTACTTGCAATGGAAGAATTCAATGGTTTAGATGAAACAACAATAATAAAAGCTTTAAAAGCTGTTGTTGATTCTAACGAAACTTTAATATTTGAGCAAGAATTTCCAAATATAGAAAAATATCTAAGAATTGAAATTAATAGTGTAAAATCTGATGGTGTATTTATTGGAGCATTAATTTTATTTAAAGATTTAACACAACATCATAAAGACTTAGAAGCTATTAAATCTAGTCAAAATATGTTGATAGAAAAAGAAAGACTAGCTTCTCTTGGTCAAATGATTGGTGGTATAGCACATAACTTAAAAACTCCTATTTTCTCTATATCAGGTGCTTCAGAAGGTTTGACAGATTTAATTAACGAGTATAAATCTTCTATAACAGATCCTACTGTTACAATTCAAGATCATTATGCTATTGCAAAAGATATGGAAGATTGGATTGAAAAAATCAAAAATTACACAGCTTATATGTCAGATGTTATAACTGCTGTTCGTGGTCAAGCTGTTGCACTTACAAATGATGTAGATGAAACATTTACTATCGAAGAACTTGTAAAAAGAGTTGATATTTTAATGAAACATGAATTAAAATCAGCTTTAGTTAATTTAAATATCTCTGTTCAAACAGACAAAACATTCGAAATGCATGGAAATATTAATAGCTTAGTACAAGTTATCAACAATATTATTTCTAACGCAATACAAGCTTACAATGGAAAACCTGATCAAATTATTGATTTTACAGTATTTAAAGAAAACAGAAAAATAATAATTACAATTACAGACTATGGTTGTGGCATGAGCGAAGAAGTACAAGAAAAATTATTTAAAGAAATGATTACTACAAAAGGAAAAAATGGAACAGGACTAGGTTTATTTATGTCTTATTCTAATATTAAAGCACAGTTTGATGGGGACTTGAAATTCACTTCAGAAGAAGGAAAAGGAACTACATTTAACTTAATTATACCAATTAAAAAATAAAGGAGAACAAAATGAGACATTCAGAAAATCCAGGCAATATTAGCCCATACAAAATTATTGCGGTTGATGATGAAGGTGGAATTATAGATTCACTATCTGTATTTCTAAAAAGTTCCGGTTATCAACTAACTGGGTGTACTAACCCTTTGGAAGCAATTGAACTTGTTAGAAATGAGCATTTTGATTTAATGCTACTAGATTTTATAATGACTCCTATTCATGGTGATAAAGTTGTTGAAGAAATTAGAAAATTTAATCAAGAATTATATATTTTATTACTAACAGGTCACAAAGATTTAGCTCCACCTTTAGAAACAATTAAAAGACTTTCTATTCAAGGATATTGTGAAAAAAGCGATAAATTTGATCAATTACTACTTTTAATAGAATCTGCTTTGAAATCTATTGAGCAAATGAATCTTATTAAAAAAATAAATAATGAATTAAAAGAATCACAAGAAAATCTAGAAAAAGCTTATCTAGAAAGTATTCAGACCTTACGTTACACAGTTGAAGCTAAAGACCGATATACAAGAGGTCATTCAGATAGAGTATCTGAATATTCTGTACTTATCGGAAAATATATGGGATTATCTGAACAAGAAATTAAAAATCTTAAAATTGGTGGATTATTCCATGATATAGGAAAAATTGGTATTCCTGATGCTATTCTCCTTAAAGAAGGAAAATTAAATGATGATGAATATTCTGAAATAAAAAATCATCCAAGTATTGGTAAACATATTTTATCAAATGCTAGTATTTTTTCAGATATTATCCCTATTGTTTATCATCATCATGAAAAATATAATGGAACTGGTTATCCAGAACAATTAGCAGGAGAAGATATTCCATTATTAGCAAGAATTGCAGCAGTTGCAGATACATTTGATGCAATGACATCAAAACGTTCTTATAGAAATGCAATTCCTCTTGAATATGTTCGTACAGAAATAGAAAAATGTTCTGGTACTCAATTTGATCCAAAGATTGCCAAAGTATTTTTAGATATTTTAGATAACCATTATGATCAAATTTTGGAAATACAAAATAAATATAATTAATTCAAGAATTTGCTAAAAAATTTTTGATTTTTCAGTAAATTTTCTGCACAATGTCTAATAAAGAATTGCTTATTACATATACTAGCAATTCTTTTATATTAAAAATGAAATTATGAAAGGAAAACAAAAAATGAATTTAAAAGAAACAAAACAAAATGCTCGCATGCGTTTAAGTGGAAAATGGCCACAAGCGTTAATTATCACACTAATTTATTTAGCTATATCTTTAGCTATAACTTATTTTTCATCTTATGTTATTGCTTTAGCTACAAATGCACCAATTATCAAATTATTACTATATCTTGTAATTATAGGTATTACACTTCCTTTATCTTATGGTGTTACATCTACATTTGTAGATTTATCAAGAGATAAAAAAGTCGGATATACAGACTTAATAAATAAGGGTATTTTAAGCTTTTCTAAAGTTTGGGGTGTTGCTTTTAGAATATTAGTAAAAATGATTATTCCTTTAATTATTTGCACTATTGCTGTTGCAATCTTCCTTTTAGTTTGTGTTAATATTTTTGGAATAACAGACCAAAATCAAAGTACTTATCAATATATATTAGCTACAGCTTATATTATATTAATGATTGTTTTATTTATAAAATTCTTACCTTATGCATTATCTTTTATAATTTTAGCAGATAATCCAGATAAAACATCAAAAGAAATTATTGAAGAAAGTACTGAACTTATGAAAAATAGAAAATTAGAATATTTTACACTTTGCTTATCTTTCTTTGGTTGGTTCTTATTAATTATAGTAGTTGCTGTTTTAATAACTTTACTTACAAATATATCACTTGCTGTTGATATTGTTGGTAATATTGGAACTGTAATCTTAGCTCCTTATATATTAGTTAGCCAAATTGTTTACTACGAAAATTCTCTATCAGATGGTGTTGTAGTAAAAAAAGAAACAAAAGATAATAAAAATAGTGAAGAATAATATTAGAGCAATTATTCATACTAAAAATTTTTTTAGGTTTTATGTTATAAAATATTATAAAAAATGACAGTTTCAAATTTAATTGATTACTGTCATTTTTTTATTAGTAATATAAATTCATCTATTTTTTAATCTTAACATATTATTCCTTATTTAATAGATTTTTCATTTTATTGAATAAACAATGATATTATTTATTCTAATTATATTTTCATTGTTAAACTTACTTTTTGTTTTTCTCTATCTATTGAAAGAACTTTTACTTTTACAATGTCCCCTACTGAAACTACTTCTGATGGATTTTTTATATATCTATCAGCCATTTCTGAAATATGTACTAGTCCATCATGTTTTACACCAACATCTACAAATGCTCCAAAATCAATTACATTTCTTACTGTACCTGTAAGTTCCATTCCCTCTTGTAAATCATCAAACTTTAATACATCACTTCTTAAAATTGGCTTTGGTAAGCTTTCTCTTGGATCTCTTCCTGGTTTTGAAAGTTCTTCTATAATATCCTTCAAAGTTAAAGGTCCAACTTCTAATTCTTCTGACATTTTTTCCACATTAACTTTTGACAATGCTGTTTTAATTTCTTCTAACTTTGATTTTTCCTTTATGTTTTCCACAGAAAATCCCAAATTTGTTAATAACTTTTCTGCAACATTATAACTTTCTGGGTGAACTGCTGTTATTTCTAATGGATTTTTTCCATCAAACACTCTAATAAATCCTGCACATTGTTTAAATGCAGCTTGTCCAAGTTTTGGTACTTTTAAAAGATCTTTTCTTTGCTTTATTTCTCCATTTTCATCTCTATATTTTACAATGTTTTTAGCAATAGTATTATTTATACCAGATACATAACTTAATAATGATGGTGTTGCTGTGTTTATATCTACACCAACAGAGTTAACTGCATCTTCAACAACTCCTGTTAAACTTTCAGACAATTTCTTTTGATTTACATCATGTTGATATTGTCCAACTCCTATTGCTTTTGGATCTATTTTTACTAATTCTGATAATGGATCTTGTAATCTTCTTGCTATAGAAATTGCTCCTCTAAGAGATACATTTATATCTGGATATTCTTCTGTTGCTAATTTTGAAGCAGAATATACAGATGCTCCAGCTTCACTAACTATAGCATAATATATTTCTTTATCTATTTCTTTTATCATATTTGATACAAATGTCTCTGATTCACGTGAGGCTGTCCCATTTCCAATTGCAATCATATTAATGTTAAATTTATCTATTAATTGTTTTAATTCTTTTTTTGCCCCATCTACGTCGTTTTGTGGCTCTGTTGGATAAACAGTAGTTGTTGCTAATAATTTTCCTGTATGATCAATTACTGCTATTTTACATCCTGTTCTATATGCAGGATCAAATCCCATTACAGTCATTCCTTTAATAGGTGGTTGTAATAAAAGTTGTTTAGCATTTTTTCCAAAAACTTTTATTGCTTTTTCTTCAGATCTTTCTGTTAAATCATTTCTAATTTCTCTATCTATTGATGGCTCTATAAGACGTTTATATGAGTCTTCTATTGCAACAGATAATATCTCATTAAATTGACTTTTATAATCAATTATTATTTGTTTTTTCAAATAATCTAATATTTTTTCATCTGGCTTTTCTATTTTTACTTTTAAAAATTCTTCTTTTTCTCCCCTATTTATTGCTAATATTCTATGACTTGGAATTTTTAATATTGGTTCTTTATAGTCATAATACATTTCATAAGGTGATTTTTCTTCTTTTGAAGCTTTTGTTGTAATTACAGCTTCTCTAAAGCAAAAAGATTTAATCTTTTTTCTATAATCTGCATTATCAGCAATATTTTCTGCAATTATATCTTGTGCACCTTGAATTGCAAGTTCTGGTGTTTCAATCCCTTTTTCTTCATTCACAAATTCTTTTGCAATTTCATAAATATCTCTTTTTTCTTTTTGCAAATAAATAATATTTGCTAATGGCTCTAAACCTTTTTCTTTTGCAATAGTTGCTTTTGTTCTCTTTTTAGGTCTATATGGTCTATAAATATCTTCTAATTCAGATAATACCATTGTACTTGCTATTTTTAATGTTAATTCATCTGTAAGTTTTCCTTGTTCATCTATTAATCTAATAATTTCTTCTTTTCTTTTTTCTAAATTTCTTAAATAAGTTAATCTTTCTCCTAAATCACGCAATATTTCATCACTTAAATTTCCAGTCACTTCTTTTCTATAACGTGCTATAAATGGAATTGTATTGCCATCATCTATAAGTTTTACTGTTGCTTCTACTTGTGATTCTCTAATGTTTAATTCTTCTGCTATTTTTTTAAAAATTTGATTCACTTTTGTTTTCCTTTCTTGCTAATTTTTATTTGATATAATAACTAAATTGTATATTTTTATTATGTTATTGTCAAATGTTTATTTGCAAAAAAATGAGCCTATTTGTTATTTCTAACAGTTTAGACTCATTTATATTTAAATTTTATTTATACATAATTTTATTTTTCGTTAGCTTCAGATTTTTTCTCTTTATTGTTTCTTATAATGTCAACTATATAAGTTATTGCTATACATACAACTGATATTCCTATTAAAATTGCAAAATATTGACCTTTATAGTTTGTTGCTGATGGTACTAAAATTTCTTTTAGTAATTTAATTGTATATGTCATTGGTAAGAATGGATTTAATGCTCTAAATCCTTTATCAATTGTTTCAACTGGGAATGTTCCTCCTGCAGCTGCTAATTGTAATACTAATATAATAAGAGCTAATAATTTTCCAACATCTCCGAAATTTCTAATTAGGAATTGGATTATACTCATAAATGTTATTCCTATAACAATACTTGCTCCATAATATAATGCTGTATTTTCTATATTTAATCCTAAACCATGTTTTAATAAGAAACTTGTTACTAATCCATCTAAAACTCCAATAGCTAAATAAATTGCATTTTGTAAAAATTTATTTTTTTCATTACTATCTAATACACCAAATCTATTTTTTTGGTCATAATATAATACTACATAACACATTAAAGCTCCTACCCATAATCCTATACATAAGAATAATGGTGTAAATGCTATACCATAAGAACTTACTTCTCCATAGCTTTCTTCTTTAAATTCTACCGGATTTTCTACGAAATCACTTAAACCATTTAATTTTTTAATTTCTTCGTTTGCTTTAGTTATTCCATCATCAACGCCTGTTTTTAAAGTATTAATTCCATCTATTAATTCAATACTTCCATTATATGCTGAATCTGATCCTGTACTAATTGTATTTAATGCTCCATCTATTGTTTTTGAACTACTATCTAATTTAGCTAAACCTTCAGATAATGTTCCACTACCGTTTTTTAAATTTGTTGTTCCATTTTTTAAAGTACTAATTCCTGAATTTAAAGAATCAATTCCACCCTCAACTTGTTCTGTTGCTTTTTGTAAAGTTGCAATTCCATTTGTAAGAGTTGATAAATTAGATGTACTTGAAACTAATTTATCAGTTCCTTCTTTCAAGCTATTTGCTCCTGTTGTAACAGTATTTGCTGAATTAATTAAGCTATTTGCTCCATTTTCTAACTCATCATTTGATTTGCTTAATTGTGTTGCACCAGCAGATAATTGATTTCCTGCTGTTTTTAATGTTGCAAATGGATCTTCTTTTAGAGTTCCATCTGTATTCATTAGTAAAACTTTTGCTGTACCATATAATTGTTGCATTGTAGCATCTGATAATGCTGTTGGATTAGCTGAACAATATGCTAATATTCCTTTTAATATACCAGTTGTTGAATCAGCTAAATTGTTTACTTGACTTACATATGTTGGTAAACCATTTTCTACTTTTTTAGCTCCTTCAACATATTTTAAAATTCCATTTGATAATTTTGTTGTACCTGTTACATAAGTATTAATACCTTCATTTAAGTTTGTTGCTCCTGAATTTAAAGTACTAATTCCTGATTGTAATTGTTGAACTCCTGAACCACCTTGTTCCAAAAGTGATTTTGTGCCATTGTTTATTTGTTTCATTGCACCATCTAATTGTTTACCACCATCTGATAATGTATTAACACCATCATTTACTTGTGATATACCAGAATTTAATGATGTACTTCCTTGATAAGCACTTGTTACACCATCATCAAATTGTTTGTAATTGTTGCTTAAAGTTGTTGTTCCATTACTTAATTCTTTTAGTCCATTACTTAAAGTTGTTGTTCCATCTAATAATTCTTGTGTTCCATCTGATACATCTTGTAAACTATTTGGAACATCTTTTATATTATCTGCTAATGTATCTACAACTTTTGAACTTACTTTTGAACGTAAATTTGTTTCAATTGTTTTCATAGCACTATTAATTATTTGTGTTGCTAAATAGTTTGTTGCTTTGTTAGGTGTATAAGTAATTGTAGCAACTTGTTTATTTTCTTCTTTTGCACTATTTAAGTATTCTGTAAAATTTTCTGGAATCATTATCATTGCATAATAACTTCCATCTTGTAGACCTTTATTGGCATCTTCTAAAGATACATCTTGTATATTAAAAGTACCATCATCTTTTAATTCATCTACAAATTCTTTTCCTTGATTTTCTTCTGTGTTACCTTTATCAAGGTTAACAATAGCAATTTTTATATCTGTTAAATTTCCATATGGATCCCAATAAGATTTTAAGTAGAAAAAACTATAAATTATTGGAATTAATAAAACAACAATAAAAATGCATACTTTTAAAATGTTATTCTTTTTCTTCATTAATCTCCCTCTCTCCTAATCCATTTTTTAAAATATCTAAAATAGTTTTGGCAATTTCTTCTTCGTCAAGCTTTTCTCTAGTTTCGCTCCAATCAAACATTAATGCTATATACATTTTGTAAACTAAAAAAGTTACAACTTCCGGATTTTCTTTTTTTATATATCCTTTGTCCATTGCATTTTTTACAATATCATATATATAGCTTTGGATTTGTTCATCAATTAAATTTAAAGATTTACTTGCAATAGAGCTTTTTAATACTTCAGCCTCATTTGTCATTAATTTAAAAAATTGTCTTTTATTTTTGTATTTAATTAACTGAAATATAATTTGATGAACTGCTTCAAAAAAGTCTAAATCCTCTTTTTCTATGTCTTCAACTATTTTTTTCATATTATCTAATTCTTCTTGAATAAAGTATTTAAATAGTTCTTCTTTACTAGAAAAGTAAGTATATACTGTTTTTTTAGTAACTCCTGCTTCTCTAGCAATTTCATCCATAGAAACTTTTTTGAATCCAAATTTATAAAATAACTTTCTTGCAGCATCAACTATTTGCTTTTCTTTCATATTGCACCTCCTTAGATACACTACTATACTGTTTCCGTATTACAGTATACTATCTTTTATAGTCATTGTCAATACTTTTAACAAATATGTTAAATTTCTACTTTTGTATATTACCGTAATATTATAATAATTTTGTTTCGAAAATGTAAAAAAGATGGTAACTCTTAAGCTACCACCTCTATTTTTTAATCTGCTCTAAATCTATTTATTTTTTTGTTCTTCTAAATATTCATCATATGTGCATTCTCTTATTACAACATTATTATTTGAAATATCTATAATTTTGTTTGCTACTGTTTGCATTAATTGATGATCGTGTGATGTAAATATCATGATTCCTTTATATTTTTTCATACCTTCGTTTAAAGCTGTAATACTTTCCATGTCCAAATGGTTTGTTGGTTCATCAAACATTAAAAAGTTTGCACCAGAAAGCATAAGTTTTGATAAAACACATCTTACTTTTTCTCCACCAGATAATACTGTAACATCTTTTAATGCTTCTTCACCTGAAAATAACATTCTTCCTAAAAATCCTCTAACATAAGTTTCATCTGGATCTTTTGAGTATTGGCGAAGCCAGTCAACAATGCTCATTTTTTCTTGGAAAAGATAATTATTATCTTTTGGGAAATAATCTTTTGAAATTGTTGTTCCAAAATTAATTTCTCCTGAATCTGGTTCTAATTCTCCTGCTAATATTTGAAATAATACTGTTTTGGCAATTTCATTATCAGATAATAAAGCAACTTTATCTTCTCTTTTTATTGTAAATGTTAAATTATCTAATATTTTTTCTCCATTAATTGTTTTAGTTAGATTTTTTACCTCTAATACTTCTTTTCCTTGCTCTCTATCTGGTTTAAAGTCAATATATGGATATTTTCTATTTGATGGTTTAATTTCATCTAGTTCAATTTTTTCTAATGATTTTTTTCTAGATGTTGCTTGTTTTGATTTTGAAGCATTAGCACTAAATCTTGCAATAAATTCTTGCAATTCTTTAATTCTTTCTTCTTTCTTTTTGTTAGCTTCTTTCATTTGTTTTAATGCTAACTGACTTGATTCATACCAGAAGTCATAGTTACCTGGATATAATTTAATTTTTCCAAAGTCAACATCTGCAATGTATGTACATACTTTGTTTAAGAAATATCTATCATGTGATACAACTATAACTGTGTTTTCAAAATCAATTAAGAAATCTTGTAACCAATCTATTGTTTTTAAGTCTAAATCGTTTGTTGGTTCATCTAGTAAAAGAACATCTGGATTTCCAAATAAAGCTTGTGCTAAAAGAACTTTTACTTTGTCTTTTGCTTCAATTTCACTCATATATTTATAATGCATATCTGATTCAATTCCTAAATCATTAAGCATTTTTGCTGCATCTGATTCTGCATTCCAACCATCTAATTCTGCAAATCTTTCTTCTAATTTAGCAGCTCTCATTCCATCTTCTTCTGAAAAATCTGGTTTACTATATATTTCATCTTTTTCTTTCATTATACGATACAATTCACTATTTCCCATCATTACTGTATCTATTAATGTATAACCTTCAAAAGCAAAGTGATCTTGTTTTAATATAGATAATCTTTCTCCTTTATCTAATATAACTTCACCTTTGTTTGGCTCAATTTCCCCTGATAAAATTTTTAAGAAAGTAGACTTTCCAGCACCATTTGCTCCTATAATTCCGTAGCAATTTCCTTTTGTAAATTTAATATTTACATCTTCAAATAATACTCTTTTTCCAAATCTTAGTGTTACGCCATTTGCACTTAACATTTTGATTCCTCCTTTTATAACTATTTGATTATACTATACTTTGGTAATTATTTCAAATTTTATTCAAAATTAATTTAGATATTTCATTTTTTATTATTTTTAATATGCTCTTAAAAATATAAATTGCACATTTATCTTGCAAATTCCATATTCAAATTGCATAATAACACAAATACCATACAAAATTGTATGGTATTTATAATATTTAATATTTTATTTATTTTTCCATTCCACCATCTTCACCTTGTCCACTAGGAGCTGTTGGTGCAGTTGGTTTTTTAGCCTTTGCCATTATTAATTTAGATAATGTTGCTTTAGTTTCTTCACTATATCTTGGAATCATTTTTTCAAATATATTATGTGTTGTATCTACAACTAATACTGGATTTCCAGCTTTATCTTTAGCTCCAGAATCTTTCAAAGGTTCTATTATATCTAATCCCCTAGCTAAGTATAAAAGTTGATCTATTGAATCTTTATGTGCTTGGTCAGCCCAAACACTAACAAATTCTTCTCTTCCAGCTTTATTTTTTAATTTTATTACATTAGTTTTTCCATCACAAGCTTTTAATCCTACTAAATCTTTTAATATTGTTTTTGTGTATCTTGAATCATCTTTTTGTAACCCTTTATTCCAAAATGATATTTGTAATTGTTGAAAGAATCCAATAACTGCTGCTCTAGTATTTAACAAATTACCATAGTTAAAATGCACTGGTTCTTCATCAGAACTATCTTCTCTAAGTGTTATATCTTTTATGAAAACACCATATTTTTTTTGATCCTTGGACTGTATTACATCACCATTTTTATCTACCGTAGCATATAGAAATACTTTATTTACATTTTCTACATTTAAATCTAAAAATTTTGAAATTTCTTCTTTTGTAGGAATATTTAGCTTTTCTTTCATAAACTACTCCTTTTACATAAAATATGGCTTTATTATAGCATGTTTTACATATTTTTGCAATCTTTAGAAAAAATTAACTCTTATTATCATTTATTAGAACTATTATATTTTTGTAATTCTATTGTATCTTTATTGTAATCTTATTGTTATTGAATTTCAAATCTTA
>ULTP01045831.1_pt1 | contig 14080 bp, 11 predicted proteins | sample 1957721 | NCBI WGS metagenome assembly ULTP01 (sample SAMEA4835737, study PRJEB28245) | human gut metagenome | biome: gut microbiome; material: fecal sample | place: Denmark | collected 2008 | reverse complement strand
TTAACAAAGTAAGTTTTAACTAATTCATATAATATAAACAAATTATAATTTTATATAAATATTTTATTTAGATTATATTACTATCTTTTTAGACCATCTCTACCAGCATAAATAGCTATATCAGATAATTGATCTTCGATATTTAATAATCTATTGTATTTTGCTACTCTATCAGTTCTGCATGGAGCACCTGTTTTAATTTGTCCTGCATTTGTAGCAACAGCAACATCAGCTAATGTTGTGTCTTCTGTTTCACCACTTCTGTGTGATACAACAGCTGTCATTCCATTTTTCTTAGCTAATTCGATAGCATCTAATGTTTCTGTTAATGTTCCTATTTGATTTAATTTAATTAAAATACTATTAGATACTCCTAAGTCAATACCTTTTTGTAATCTTTTAATATTTGTAACAAATAAATCATCACCAACTAATTGGATTTTGTTTCCTAATCTTTCTGTTAATAATTTCCATCCATCCCAGTCTTCTTCTGCTAATCCATCTTCGATTGAGATAATTGGATATCTATTTACTAAATCTTCATAGAAAGCAATCATTTCTTCTGTATTTTTTGTAACACCAATTTTCCAGAAGTGATATAATCCATCTTTTCCTATTTTTTTAGCTTCATCATACATTTCTGTAGCAGCAACGTCTAATGCTAAGCATACTTCTTCACCTGGTTTGTATCCAGCTTTTTCGATAGCTTCTACTATTAAAGCTAAAGCTTCGTCTTCGTCTTTAACGTTTGGTGCAAATCCACCTTCGTCTCCAACACCTGTTGCTAATCCTTTTGATTTTAAAACTTTCTTTAAATTGTGATAAATTTCACAACACATTCTTAAGCATTCTGAGAATGTTTTTGCTCCTACTGGCATAATCATGAATTCTTGTACACTTAATGTACTATCAGCATGTTTTCCACCATTCATAATGTTCATCATTGGAGTTGGTAATACTTTTGCATTTGTTCCTCCAATATATTGATATAATTCCATTCCTAATGATGCTGCAGCTGCTTTTGCTACTGCTAAAGATACACCTAATGTTGCATTAGCTCCTAATTTAGCTTTGTTTTCTGTTCCATCTAAATCTATTAAAGTTTTATCAAGTGTTACTTGATCATAAACATTCATACCAATGATTTTGTCTTTGATTATTGTATTTACATTTTCAACAGCTTTTAAAACACCTTTTCCTAAATATCTTGAAGCGTCTCCATCTCTTAATTCAACTGCTTCAAAGCTTCCTGTTGATGCTCCTGAAGGAACCATAGCTACACCGCTAAATCCTCCTACTGTTGTTACTTCTACTTGTACTGTTGGATTTCCTCTTGAATCCAAAATTTCTAAAGCTTTAACATCTTCGATTTCTAAATATTCTTTCATTTTAAACCTCCTATTTAAAATACTTGTTGTTTTAACATTATATTTTGTAATGTTAGCTTTTAACTATAGACTTTTATTAAAATCTTTTTTATAGCATTTGCATTTTATCACAGTTGTACTTCTTTTTCAAGTCTTTAATTATTATTTGAATCTATAAAATTTTTAAATCTATTGCAAATCTTAATTTTCTCTTTTATAATAAGTTTATGAGAAAATTAATAGTTAATAAAAAATATGATGGAAAATATCTAAATCGCTTTATTTTAGATTCTTTTCCAAATCTAAGTTCAAATCAATTATATAAGGCTTTGCGTAAAAAAGATATAAGAATTAATGGAATTAAAGTTTCAGAAAATGCAATTCTACATACTGGCGATGAAATTACCATATATATTGTAGATTCTATTTTGGATAATATTCCTACTATTCCTATTATTTATGAAGATGAAAATATTTTAGTAGTAAATAAACCTGCTGGAATTCCAGTTACAGAAACTTCTAATTCTACAATATTTTTAACTTCTATCTTAAAAAAGCAATTATCAAATCTTAATTTTTTAGAGCCTTGTCATAGAATTGATCTAAATACACAAGGTCTTGTTATTTTTGCCAAAAACCAAACTGCTCTAAATATTTTATTAGATAAGTTTAAAAATAAAGAAATAGAAAAACATTACTTAGCAAAAGTATATGGTATTCCGCAAAAAAATTCTGCATTATTAAAAGCATACCTTTTTAAAGATAGTAAAAAAAGTTTAGTATATATTTCTGATACACCCAAAAAAGATTATTTAGAAATTTTAACTGAATATAAAATACTAGAACGCAATTTTCAAAAAAACTACAGTATTTTAGATGTTACTTTACATACAGGCAGAACACATCAAATTAGAGCTCATCTTTCTCATATTGGATATCCTATTATAGGTGATGGAAAATATGGAAGTAATGAAATAAATAAAAAGTTCAGTAAAAAAACTCAAGAACTTTATTCTTATAAATTAATTTTTAAATTTACTTCTGAGAGTAATATTTTAAATTATTTAAAAGGAAAAGAAATTTCTTTACATATAGATTTAAAATAATTTTTAAACATATTTTTGATGTTGACTTTCAAGTATAAATTTTTAAATTTTGGAAAGATTAAACCTAGGAGGTGGAAAGTTATGACAAATAAAGAACTTTTATATGTAGAAGACGCCCTAGGACATGAAGAATTTATGAAAAAATGTAGTAATTTTACTGCAAATCAAATTAAGGATCTTTCTTTAGGAACTTATATTAAACAATTGGAAGAAAAACATTCACAAATGTTTGAAAAATTTTTAAATTTATTGTAAAAGGAGGCACATATAATTTTATTATATGGAAACAAACATGGAAGATAAAGATTTAATGGAAAAAGAACTTTTAATCATAAAAGGTGTTTGTGATTTATATATGCATGGAGCTATTGAATCATCAACTGCTGAAGTTCACAAAGCCTTTAAAGATGCTCTTAACGAAAGTTTAGATATTCAAAACAAAATTTATAATTTAATGTCTGAAAAAGGATGGTACAAAACAAAAGAAGCTGAACAGGCACAAATTAATTGTGTAAAACAAAAATTTTCACAAAATTAGTTTTTAATTTATAAAATAAAAGAACTGGCATGGATGTAATTCCACACCAGTTCTTTTTTAATAGGCAAAATTATTTATAGCCCTTAGATTCACTACCAGCTGCCAGTAGCAATTTAACGGTAATTAGATAAACAAACTCACATTGTTTTCTTCACACCATTTTCTGTAACCATATCTCTCCAGAATATTATTCAAGAAATCTTTATAACCTATCCTCGATATTTTTTTACGAATAAATTCCTTAAAACCATATTTCTTTTTGTATTCTTCATACTCCAAATGAATTTTATGGTTTGAGTCATATACCCATCCATTCTTTAAGAGTACAACATGAGCAGTGTCGGATCCATCTTCCAATTTCATTGATCCATATACAAGCTCACATCCTGGTACATACATTGCAATAGCGATGGTTGTTGAAAAGCATTTACCATTGTTGTCTTCCTGTGCTAAAATACGATAAAGACTATAATTAGTTAAACTTATCCGCAACCAATCATCTGCAGTAATTACAGGTCCTACCATATTCAAATTATTCAACATACTTTTTCCTCCTGGCTTACGCCTATCAAAAATAAAACTTGCGATAATTTGATTATAGCACCTAATTTACATAAAGTCAATTGTTAGATTTATTTAAAAAATTCTTCAAATTCTTCTGCTGTTATTTTTTCTTTTTCTAATAAAGTTTGTGCAACTTCATCTAATATATCCATATGTTCTGCTAATATTTTTTGAGCTGTAATATAAGCATTATCAATTAATATTTTTATTTGATTTCCAACTTCATCTATAACATTTTCTCCAAATATTTGTAATTCGTAAGGATCATCTACTTTTAAAGAAACTGGTCCTAAAGAATCACTCATACCATATACAGTAAGCATATCTTTTGCAATTCCTGTTGCTACTTCTATATCATTGCTTGCTCCAGTTGAAATTTCATTTAAAGCTATTTTTTCAGCTGCTCTACCACCCATTAAAGCTACCATCTTTTCTAGTAATTCTGTTTTTGAAACATAAAATTTGTCTTCATTTGTTTTATACATAGTATATCCACCAGCAACTCCTCTTGGAATTATTGATACTTCTTTTACTTCTGTTTGTGTCTCTAAAAATTTACTTACAATAGCATGTCCTGCTTCATGATATGCTGTTAATTTTTTATCTTTATCTGATACAACTCTATTATGTTTTTCTAAACCAACAGTAATTTTCTTTACAGCATCTTCTATGTCTAAATTTGTTATTTTTTTATGTTTTCTTCTTGTTGCAAGAATTGCAGATTCATTTAGTACATTTGCAAGTTCTGCACCTGTAAATCCTGCTGTATCTCCTGCAATGCTCTTGAAATCGATATCGTTTTCAAATTTTTTATTTTTAGCATGTAATTTTAAAATTTCTTCTCTACCATTTAAGTCTGGTGCTGGAATTGTAATTTGTCTATCAAATCTTCCTGGTCTAAGTAAAGCTTTATCTAACATTTCTGGTCTATTTGTTGCTGCTAATACTATTATTGTTTCATTACTATCAAATCCATCCATTTCTACAAGTAATTGATTTAATGTTTGGTTATTTTCTGTTTCTGCTCCACTATTGCTTGTTCTTCTTGAGCCTATAGCATCTATTTCATCTATAAATATAATACATGGTGCCATTTTTTTAGCTTTTTCAAATAATTTTCTTACTCTTGAAGCTCCAAGCCCTGCAAACATTTCTATAAATTCTGATCCACTCATAGAAATAAATGGTACTCCTGCTTCCCCTGCTATTGCTTTAGCTATTAATGTTTTTCCAGTTCCAGGTTTTCCATATAATAAAATTCCTTTAGGAATTTTAGCTCCCATATCTAAATAAGCTTTTGGTTTTTTTAGAAAATCAACAATTTCTATTAATTCATTTTTTTCTTCATCAAGACCTGCTATATCATCAAATCTTACATCTGTTTTTTTATTTTCCTCTCCACCATAAACTTTTCCACTATCACCAATTCCTTGCATTTTAAACATCATTATAATTAATGCAACTAACAAAATCGTTGGTAACATAGAAAATATTGTATCTATAATTTTTAATGCTGGGTTTACTGCTACTTGAGTTAAGTCTATTTTTAATCCTTCTTTATCAACCTTTTCCTGTACTAATTCTATAAAAGCTTGAAGATTTGGTACTAATACATTTTTTTGTCTATCTTTTTCTTCTCCTTCTCCTTTATATGTTATAGTTATAGAATTGCTACCTGTTGTCATTTTTATTTTTTCTATCTTATCTGAATTAATATCTTCTATTAGATCTGTATATGCTAATTCTTTTTCTTCGTTTTTAACTTTATATTGTTTTGCAATAAATATTGAGCCTATAACAACTAAAGCTATTAATATTATCAATAATATTATTTGCCAAACTGAAATTTTCTTTTTGTCATCTTTAGGCTTTTTATTTGATTCGTCCATTACTTTACAAATTCCTTTCTTTATTTATATTTCAGAACCATCTGGTTCTGTATTTTCTTGTTCTTCTGGTGTTTTATTTTCTTGTCCAGATTTTTTGTCATCATTTTCTTGTTTCTTTTCTTCTTTATTTTCATCTTTCTCTTTTTGCTCTTCTATTTCTTTAGCAACATCTTTTTGAACATCTTTTATTTTTTCTAATTCAATTTTTTGTTTAATTAAATCAGATTTAATTATCAATATTGCAGAGATCAAATAAATATATGCAATTACTAAATATACAGAATCAAAATATTGTATTGTTAATCCTGTATAGTAATTTGTTACTGTATAAATAAAACCTAACAATACAGATAAAGTTATTGAATATATAGAAATATTAAATATAGAATACGACTTTAAAGGTACTGAAACTATTTTACACATTAAAAATCCAAATACAAATAATAATATAATGTTCATAGCAACTGAAGCTATTTCAGCTAAATATGAGCTTATTCCAACTATTCCAAATATTGACATCCCTATTTTAGTGCTACCATTTGCATCAATAAATTTAATTAAATCAGCTTTATTTAAAGTACTAATTTGGTTATCTTTATTTATTTCTTCATATGAAAACTCATTTAATGAATCATTTACCTTTAGTAAAATTTTATTATTTAATAATATAATTGCATATTCTGAATCATATGCTTTATTTTTATATTCTGATAATTGTTCATTTGAAATTTCTGTTGTATTCGCAACAAATGTAAAATCAGTTTTAGCATCATAAGCTTCTTGATTTCCATTAAAATATAATTTGTTATTTTCAAAAGAAAAATCATTCAATTCTGTTTTTATATAATTTTCACCTTGCTTTATTAAAGAAATTAATCCTAATGTTGTAATTATTGTTATTATTAAAGAAACAATCAATAATAATGTAAACATGTACTTTATTGAAACACTTGGCTTTTCTTCTAAAAATTCACCATATTTTTCAACTTTAAATATTGCATATTTTATTCTTTTAAAAAAGTCCATTGCATTGTTATTTTCTTCCATCTACATATACTCCCTTTTTATATTTTCATTTGTTTGAAGTGGTGTAATATTAAGTGTAACTTCATCATTTTCTTTTATATCTGTACCAGTAATATCGATTACACAATGATACATTCCCAGTCTTCCAATAACAGGATAAAGTTTTCCATTTATTAAAACTTTTATTTTATTATCTTTAAAAATTTTCTTAATTTCTATTAATACAGATAATATATTGTCTTTGAAAGAAAAACTATCTCTTGCATTTTTCCTATTTAGCCCATCCATATATCCTACTGGTATTATAGCTATTTTTGAATTTCTTTTTGTTTTATATTCATTACTATAACTTATATTATATCCTTTTGGTACATTTTTTATTTCAGCAATATATGTCTTAAATGTTCCGATTTTTTTAAGTCCAGTTCCTTTTATTAAAGTTCTTCCTTGAAAAGCTGAACCTATTCTTACAGCATTTAAATACATATACTTATATTTAAAGAAAGCTGTACTTTCACAAGCATGCAACATTCCTGGATTGTATCCTGCTTTTTTTACATATTCAATAACTTTTAAAAATCTTTCAAATTGCTTTTTAGTCCATTTTTCATCAATTGGTTTTGAAAAATGTGTATACATTCCTGAAATATAAACCATTTTATTTAATTTAAATAGTTCTATTATTTCTTCGTATTTATTGTACAAAAATCCATATCTTCCAAAACCTGTATCTATTTTTATTTGTACTTCTATTTCTTCATTATATTTTTTTGCTAATTCTTTTGCTATTGTAAGTTCTTCTGCATTACCGATTGTGAGTATTATATGATTTTTTATTAAGCTTTTTAATTCACTTCTATTTCTTGTTGGTGTCAACATTAAAATTTTTTCTTGTATTCCTGCTTCTCTTAAAATTTCCGCCTCTTCAACATTTGCAACTGCTAACATTGTTACTCCATTGTTTAGTAGAATTTTTGAATATTCTACTAAACCGAAGTCCCATTCCATTTGCTTTTACAACACCAATTACTTTTACTCTTTTTCCTTCATCACTTTTTCCATATGAATTTGCTTTTTTTACAATAATTGATATATTAGCTTTTAAATCTTTTCGACTTATTTGTAATTTTTTCATACATTATTTTCCTAAAATTTTCTTTTTCATTGTTCTTAATGTTCTAAAAGTTTTTTCTGCAAATTTATACATTTTATATACTATTGGTTTATATGGTATATAAATTTCTCCTATAAATTCTGTAAATTCTGCTCCAAAACCTTTTTTAAATCTATATAAACCATATTGTGGGTGATTTTCATCAACAACACCTGATACTCCGCGAAAATCGTATATATCGCTTTTTCTTTCTATAGCTTGTTTTATCATTGTCCATTGTAATAAATAATTTGGCATTAGATTTCTATGACTATTACTGCTTGCTCCATACAAATACCAAACTTTATTTCCATAAATTATTGGTATAATACCTGCAATTGGTTTTCCTTCTGAATAAGCCATTAATAATTTCATATGTCCAGTTGGAACTAATTCATCATACATTTTTTCGAAATATGATAAAGATCTTATAATAAAATCATCTCTTTTTCCTGTTTCCACCATAATATTATGGAAATCTTTTAAGTCTTCTTTTGTCCCTTCTTTGATTTCAACACCTTTTTTAATTGCTAATCTAATGTTATATCTAGTTTTTGAATGAAAATTTGCAAATACTTCATCTTCTGTTTTATCTTTTATATCTAATCTAAATACAAATCTTGGTTGTATTTCATCTTTAAAGTCTTTGCTATCATCTTTTATCTCAAATCCTATTTTTGAAATTATATCTCTAAAAATTGTATCTTCTTTTTTTACATCTGGTTCAACTCTAAGAACAAAAGCATTATACTTTTTAGCTAAAGCATTTGCACCATCAACTATATCTTGCATAACTTTTTCATCATGAATATCACAAACTGGACCTCTAGCAGAATACATAATATTTCCAAATATTGGTATTTTTCTAATCCATACACATAAAGCTCCTCTTATGTTTCCATTTTCATCTTCTGACAAAATAACTTCTTTTTTCCAATTTGTTTTTACATTTCCCCATTCAAGTGATTGTTGAAAATTACATCTTTCGTGTTTTTCTAGAAATTCTGTATATCTTGCCTTATCCTTTTCTTCTAATAATTTCATTTTATCTTTCTTCCTCCAAAATTACTTTTCTATAATTGTACCTTCTTTTCCATCTTTAACAGTATAACCTTTTGACATTAAAATATCACGAATTCTATCTGATTCTACCCAATTTTTATTTTTTCTAGCTTCATTTCTTTCTTCTACTAACTTTTTGTCCTCTTCTGGAATATCATTTTCTACTTTTTGATAATTTTTCAAATCCAAACCTAGTACTTCGTCAAATTTTAATAACAATTTTTGAAAATCTTTTGATTTATTTGGATTTTTTATAATATCCCATACAACGCTCATTGCAACAGGCATATTTAAGTCATCATTAATTGCTTCATGAAAACGATTTTCTAATTCTTCAAGTTCTTTTTCATCTATTGTAGCTGTTCCTTCAGCATGTTTTAAATATCCTTCCCTTAATCTATTTAAAGCTGTTTTTGCAGCATCCATTGCTTCCCAAATAAAGTTAATTTTGTTTCTATAATTTGATGTAAAGTTAAACATTCTATAAGTTAATGGCTCATATCCTTTTTCTTTTAAATCTTCTAATGTATATAAATTGTTTAAACTTTTTGACATTTTACCACCATTAACAGTTAAAAAGTTTACATGCATCCAAAATCTAGCTGGTATTTTTCCACAAAATCCCTGTGCTTGTGCTATTTCGTTTTCATGATGAATTGGAATATGATCAATTCCACCTGTATGAATATCAAATTCTTCTCCTAAATATTTATATCCCATTGCAGAGCATTCTAAATGCCAACCTGGATAACATTTTCCAAAAAATGTATCCCATTTCATAATATGATTTTCTGGTGCTTTAATCCATAGAGCAAAATCTGATATATTCTTTTTATTGTTATCAAAATCAACTCTTGCTCCAGCTTTTTGCTCTTCTACTTTCTTTCCAGATAGTATTCCATAATTTTTTAATTTTGAAGTATCAAAATATATTGTATCTTCTGTTTGATAAGTATATCCATTTTCTATTATTTTTTTAACATATTGTTCCATAACATCTATATGTTCTGTTGCTCTTGCAATTATTTCTGGCTTATCTATATTTAGTTTATCTATATCCTTTAAAAATGCATTCATATAAAAATTTGCTATTTCATATGGATCTTTATTTTCTCTTCTAGCAGCTTTTAACATTTTATCTTCACCTTCATCAGCATCTGATACAAGGTGCCCTACATCTGTAATATTCATAACATGTTTTAGTGTATATCCATTATATTTTAAAACTCTTCTTAAAGTATCCATAAATAAATATGCTCTTAAGTTACCAATATGTGCAAAATAGTATACTGTTGGACCACAAGTATACATTCTAACTTCTTTACCTTTTAATGGTTGAAATTCTTGTTTTTCTTTGCTTAAAGTATTGTAGAAATATATTTTCAATTGTCTTCTCCTTTTTATTAATATATTGTATAAAATTTAATTTGCATAATTCACACATGAACAATTAATTTTATATTTGCCGAATTATATATGATATATGTTTAAAATTTTAATCAATCAAATATTATTATAAAATAGGAAAGTTTGTTAAACTTCCTATTTTATAAATATTTTCTAAATTTTATAATTTATGTTTCATTAGTTACAGTAGAATTATTTGGTGTTGTATTTGTAGATGGTTTCTTTTTCTCTATTTTTTGAGTTTCTTTTTTACCACAAACAGAACATTCTCTTGTTTTCTCACCTTCTGCTTTTTCAGTTGCTTCTTTAGTTACTTTCCATTCACCATATTTGTGTTTTCCTGTTGCTTTTATAGTCTCTTTTTTAGTTTCTGTACATCCACTTACACTACATTTATAGAAAGTATATCCATCTGCTCCACAAGTTGCAGCTTTGCTTTGAGATTTATCTTCTACCCAGTTATGATCATGTGTTGTATTTTGAGTAGGTTCTGTTGTTGGCTCTGGAGTAGTTGGTTCTGGATCTGGTTGTTTTTCTTCTTCTTTTTTACTATTTGCATTATGTTCTGTACAAATTCCTGTTGGAACATTATAGTCTCCATTATAGTCTGTAGTCCATTTACCATTTTTTTCTTCTGGTGGTAAATTTGAATATGTTCTTTCTTCTGTATCTGGACAATATTCATTTGCTATTAAATTTGTTGCTTTACAAATTTTTAATCTTGTATGTCCTTCACATTTTGATGGAACACTACCTTTTACAAACATTTCTGGATATGTTTCAGAGCAATTATCTGATGCTAATTTTCCAGTTTTTGAACATACTGCAGCGACAACTATATCTTCTGGTTGTTCAAATTTCTTTCCTTCTAAATTCTTGTGAATATCTGTCATTACAGCATCCCATATTTTTCCAGCAGGGTTTCCTGAAAATACAACTTTTTCACTGTATTGATATCCATACCAAGTAGCAGCTGTATAGTAAGGAGTAAATCCACAAAGCCATCTATCATAATCATCATTTGTTGTACCAGTTTTTGCTGCAACATCCATACCAGAAATTTTGCAATATGTTGCAGTACCATTAGCACCTGTAACAGGAGCTGTTAAAATGCTCTTTTCTATAAATGCATTTTCTTTTGACATTACTTGTTCTGACTCTTGTTTTGGTTCTAATATTGTATTTCCATTTGAATCTTCTACTTTTGTATAGAAAGTAGGTTCTATATATAATCCATCATTTGCAATTGCGGCATATGCCATTGCCATTTGAAGAGATGATGCACCTTCATGTAATCCACCTAAAGCTAAACTTAATCCCTCATTTTTCAATCCTGTAATTCCAACTTTTTCGCAGAATTTCATTGAATTTTCTACACCTATTAATGATAATGCTTTTACATGAGGTATGTTTGCTGATATTTCTATTGCTTGACGCATTGTCATAAGACCTTTATAACCATTATACCATTCTTTTGGTTTATATCCCCCACCAAAATCTGTTGGTCCATCAAAGAATGTTGTAGATGCAGTGATTGTTCCACTTTCTAATCCTGGAGCTATTACTGAAATTGGTTTCATTGAAGAACCTGTTTGTTTTTTCAAACTTGTTGGCCAATTGAAATATCCTAATTTTGTTTTCTTTAATTCATCTTGTGTTCCAGCACCACACGCAACTACTTGACCTGTTGTGTGATCTACAACAGTCATTGTTGACATTGAAGTTTGTTTTTTAGTTGGTGATTGCTTTTTGTAATCTGCACTTGTAATTACTTCTTCAACTTTATTTTGAATATCTGTATCTTGTGTTGTATATATTTTTAATCCACTACTATATAAATAAACTTCTGCTAAATCTGAAGACATTCCTTTTTCTTCCATAAGTTGTTGTTTTATTTGATTTATTGCAGCTTCTGTTTGATAAGAAACATCAACTGTAGTTTTTGCACCTTCACCTTGTTTAAAGTTCAAACCATTATCAACATCAGATACAGCTTGATTATATTCATCTTCATTTTCTATATAGCCTAATTCTTTCATTTTTGCTAAAACAGTTTTTGTTCTCTTTTTAATTTTATTGTCCATATTGTCTTTTTTAGTTTGATCATCATATTCTGCAAATGGTTTGTAAGAGCCTGGTGCATTATTTATTCCAGCTAAAAATGCACATTCGGCTAAACTTAAATCTTTAACATCTTTGTCAAAATAATATACAGCACCTAAAGCTACACCATTTATATCATTTCCACCTATATATATAGTATTTAAATATAATTCCAAAATTTGGCTTTTTGATAAAATATGTTCAACTTGAATTGCTTTTGCCATTTCTTTTACTTTTCTAACAACACCTGCCATTGCTGTGTTATCTTTTTCTTGTGTGATATTTTTTATTAATTGTTGTGTAATTGTACTACCACCAAATGATGAATTTCCTGCATGTATTATGTAATTAACAGTTGCATATCCTGTTCTTCCTATGTCTACACCTGAATGTTGATAAAATCTTTCATCTTCTATTGCAACATATGCTTTTGGTAAATAATCTGCCATTTCTGATAAACTAACACATTTTCTTTTTTCTCCACTACTTAATGATGCTATTTCATTTCCATTTTTATCGTATACAGTAGAATTTTCAAATTTGATAACTAGTTCACTTTCATTTATTTTTAATTCATCTCCAAATAAACCAAAAAATGTTCCCGCTAAAATTCCTCCACCTATTATTATAAGTAGCATAAGAATTATGAAAAATATTTTTATACAAGTTGCAATTCTTGGGTGTTTATATTTGAATTTCTTTTTTCCATTCTTATCTGTTTTTGGATTTTTAGCATTTCTTGAATTTTTACTGCTTTTTGCTCTTTGTATTTTATCTGTTTTTATTACTTGTGTTTCATCTTTACTTACTGGTTTTTTGGCTCTTCTATTTACTTCTTCTGTTTTAAATCTTCTTGTTTCGCCATCTTTTCCGTTTGTACTCATATTTCCTCCTTATGACAAGTTTTAAATATACATTGGTATTATATCATAAATTCACAAAATATAAAGCTTTTTTAATAAATTTGTCTTTCAAATAATTACAATATAATAGATTATATCGATTTTCATTAGAAAATATTGATATATAGGTTCTTCTTAATTTTTTCTTAAGCTTTATTCCAACAAATCTTTTGTATTTAAAACTACACCAGCACCTTCTTTTATAAGTTTGTTACAACCTAATGATTGCTTTGCATATATACCTCCTGGAATTGCATATACATCTTTTCCTTGTTCTAAAGCAAAGTCTACTGTTATAAATGTACCACTATTTAATGCAGCCTCTACTACAAGTACTTTTTCACTAATTCCACTAATAATTCTATTTCTTTCTGGGAAATGATATTTTTCTGCTTTTTCATTTAAACAGTATTCAGATACAATAACTCCTTCATTTTCTAAAATTTTTTCATATAATTTTAAATTTTCTTTTGGATATAAATTTTCTAGTTTTAAACCATTTCCTAATACTGCTATAGTTTTTTTGCTATTTCCTTCTAAACTTCCTATATGCGCATATGAATCAATACCTTTTGCTAAGCCACTTACAACTGTTATTCCCAAATCTGATAAATCCTTAGAAATTGATTTTGCAACTCTTTTTCCATAATCACTTGGACTTCTACTACCTATTACTGCTATACAATTATTTTGCATAATATCTATATTTCCTTGTACATATAATACTGCTGGTTTATTTACTATATTTTTTAAATTAATTGGATAAGCACTCTCTATACAACTTATTATTTTTATACCATGTTTATTCATATAATTTTTTTCAATTTCGATATTTTTTCTATTTTCTTGCTTAAAAATTTCTAATATTATATTTTGAGGAATATTCATTTTTTCCAAATCTATTTTTGAACTATCCCACAATAATTTTAAGTCTTTAAAATTATTTAATAACTGCAATTTTTC
>ULTP01015365.1_pt1 | contig 14119 bp, 7 predicted proteins | sample 1957721 | NCBI WGS metagenome assembly ULTP01 (sample SAMEA4835737, study PRJEB28245) | human gut metagenome | biome: gut microbiome; material: fecal sample | place: Denmark | collected 2008 | reverse complement strand
AAAACAAAAATATTGTAAAGTCTGTCGACAGTAAGCCTGTTGCTTCGATGCAGGGGAAAAAGAAGAGCTCCATCCCCGCATTGCTCATGCCATTTGTTATTTTGGGCGCTATATATGGTGGCGTCATGACCACCACTGAAGCTGCGGCGCTGTCGGTCATCTATGCGATTCCTGTTGCTATGCTCTATTACAGAGAAATGAGCATGGGCGATTTAAGAGATTCTCTTATCAGCGCAGGTAAAACTACCGGCGTTATAATGATGATGCTTTTTTCCGTAATGATACTCAGCAGACTGTATACCATGAACAATGTTCCTCAAATGCTTTTGAAAATGCTGACTTCTATATCTGATAGCCCGGCTGTTATCATGATAATGATAAATCTGTTTATGATTCTTTTGGGAATGCTGATGGATGATACAAGCGGCGTGCTTCTTGCTACACCGATACTTCTCCCGATTGTAACTGAACTTGGAGTCAGCCCAATTCAATTTGCTGCGATAGTCGGCGTAAACCTCGGCATGGGCAATATTACCCCTCCGACGGCGCCGCTTCTTTACTTGGGCGGTAAAATTTCAGGTGCAGAAGTAAAGGAAATGCTGCCGCATACCATGAGACTTATCTTGTTTGCATGGCTGCCGACTCTGATTATTACTACATATGTGCCCGATTTGAGCCTGTTCCTGCCGAGACTGTTTGGTTACTGTTGATAGAACCGATGGGATAACCGCATGCTGATTTGGAGTGAAGATAGAAATGAAAGTTCAGCAATCATTTTTACAGAAAGCAGAGTTCTTTTCCGTATATATTGAAACAATAAACGGGAAATATAATGCAGCCTGGTCAAGCCATTCTTATTATGAATTTATGCTGGACTTTTCCGGAGAATTTTGCGTAAGTCTCGGAGAAACTACATATTCACTAACAAAAGGTGATGTACTTGTTATCAAACCAAATCAGCCACATAGGGTAGAGCCAAAAGGACCGGAGGAATTTAAGCTGATATCCATTGTTATGTCCGAAAAGTTTTCTGACTATTTACAGTATAGAGATATTAATTGGAATCCTCTTGTCCTTTTCGAAAAAAATCTCTTGATGCCGGTGCTTCATTTCCACGGGAAGCATCTTGAACGGTTAGAACAGATGATGTACATGCTAGTGGCGGAGAGTGAGAATAAGCAGAATTTTCAAGATGTTTTTATTGCTGATATTTCTGAACTGATAGTTCTTGAAATCGGACGATATTGCGGCAGTATTTATCCTGAGATAGTTAGAAATGCAGTATATAATGACGTTTTCAAAGATATCCCTTACATGCTGAAAAATATACTTGAATATATTAATTCAAATTATCAGAACAGTAGCTTAACATTATCCTCTATAGCCGAACGTTTCTGGGTAAATCCATCCTACCTGAGCCGATACTTCAAAACATATATGGGTATTAACATTGTGCAATATATAAGATCCATGCGTATTTTTTATGCAAAATCTCTTCTTCAGAGTTCGGATATGAGCATTGCAGAAGTTGCGGAAATGGTAGGGATCAAAAGTGCATCTCATTTTAGCAAAATTTTTGAGAATGAAGTTGGCGAATCTCCAAGTAAGTTCAGAAAAAGTTATTTTGACAGGAATCATAGCTGATTTTTCAGCTATGAAATTGTAGAGAAGACGATAGATTTGAGGTAGGTCTTAAGATGTAAGACCTACCTCATTTTCTCCTTTTGCTTCACTGGGCTGAAGTCTTTTTTCCAAAATCGATTAGGTGCAATAACTTGCGATAAGGTACAATAAGATAAGCAGCATGCCGCTTTTCCGCCGGGACCTTTCCAAGTGCCCTCGGGAGTTCAAGTCTCCTTTTTTATAAAAAAACAGCCCATCCTGACGGACGGACTGCTTTTTGTGAAAGAGCACCGTAATGATACGAAAACCTATGGAAAAACGCCAAAATGATAACCGCCAGCGGGTTGTGCTTTTCCCACCGGCGGTTCGTTTTCTCATTTCACGTATTCCTGCTCGATTGCCACGCCGCATTTGAATTCGACCACAACGCCGTCGTTCCTGACGTGTATCCTGTCCACAAGCATTTTCATGGTTGTGCCATCAACCGTGGTGAGCGTATCACTTTGCATCGTTTGCTCTATGAATGTATCGAGCCACAGCCTGACCTCAGCATATTTGGCTGCCGTTCCTTGCAGCTCGTTGCGCTCTGCCTCCAGTTCCTTCATCCGCTCACTGTACTCTTTGACCCGTGATGCATATTCTACCGACCCGATTTCCATCCGCTGCTTTGCTTTGTGCAGTGCGAGCGCGGCTTCTTGCAGCTGAATGGTTTCTTCATCGATCCTATCCATAGCTGCTTTGTTTTCCGGTTCCAATGCGAGCTCAGCGCCGTCCCTCACCGCCGCCACTACTTCTTCAGCGCTATCGACGAGCCCTCGCATTGCGGTGAGGTAAGCTGCCTCTAACACATCTTCGTTGACATGATGACTGTCGCATACTGCTCGACCATTGTTTATCCTATTGCAGCAACCCCAACCAGCATTTTTAGCTATTTTTCGGCTCTGAAAGCGAAAAAAGGGCCTCGGTGCAGTCCAATGGACCACTCCGAGACCCTGAATTACCCGTATTTTGCTTGATTTTCGCTCATTTTGTATGAAATATTGCAAAAACCTCACTTTTATCGTGGTAGAAAAAAGTGAGGCCTTTAGTGGAGCAGGGTACAGGAGTCGAACCTTTTCTGGTTCAAATCCACCCACCGCTAACTTTTTCCGACTACTTTGCTCCGTGCATTTGCCCCAAAAGGTGCGCGAGATTTTTGGTCCGAAAACGTAAAAAACCGGCCCCGGTCTGGCTATGATTGCCATTCCGAAGCCGGTTTTCTCTGATTATACAGTATTTTGGGCCGTTTTTGCCCTGAAAACAAGAAAATTGCCTGATTTGCCCCAAACGGTGCGTAGAGGCAGGGTATTTGCCCCAAAAGTACACCAGCGGGCTGCTCTCTCATTCGTCTAAACACTCAGGGTAACGCCACAATCCACCGATCACGCGAGGAAGGCTGGGGACTGTAAAGGATAGCTGGAAAAAAGAGCTCATCTGAAAGGATGAGCTCTTTTCTGAAACAAAGGATGTCGCGTTCGGGAGCTTACTCTGACACCATCTTTTTCTTGTCCTGATTTCTCACCATGAGCCATCTGACGGTGAGCACGAGGAATACGATGCCGCCGGTATAGCCGCAGTAGGTCATGATGATGTTGACAAGGGTGGCGTAGGGGATGAACATATCCACTATAAACACGCCGATGCCGGCAAGAACACAGGCGAGCTTATACTTTACGGATTTCTCGTCTTTAATAAAGGTGGAAACACAGGTCCAGAGCATGGGGCAGAAGGTGCTGTAGATCGAGAGGAGAATGATCACGGCAAAGACTGCGCCGAGGATGCCGGAAGCGGAGCCGAAGACCTGATTTGCGATAAGGAGGTTGGGGATGGCTGCCTGAGATGACTCTGCAATGTTTCCGAGATGGCACAGGCCGAGGATGCCGACGGTCACTGAGATGGCGGCTGCGCCGATGATGCAGATGACGGTGGTGTATTTTTTCTTATAGCCGCTCAGCTCCTTGCCGATGCTCGACATATATGCGGCAACAAGGAGGATAGAGCATCCGCCGAAGGAGAGACCCGCCAGCACGGGGTTTGCACCCGCCTGAAGAACGCTGACCTCACCGGAGCGGATCAGCTCGACGCCGTTGGAAATGCTGGGGAAATACGTAAAGGCTGAAATGACGCCGAGTATAAAGAGGAAGGTCACGACCACGGGACCTATCTTGCCGATGATGTTCACGATGCCCTGCAGACCAAGCACCGCAGTTCCGACTGCAAGCACGATCGCAATGGCGTAGCCTATCCAGAGCGGAAGTCCCCACTGCTGGAAAAGAGTGTTGCCGAAGCCGGAGATCATAAAGAAGAAGCAGCATGCATTAAATATCCATGCGAAAGCAGTGAATATCTTGCCGACGACCTTTCCGCAATAGAATTCACACACACTGGCAAGGTCTGTCGTTCCGTGGCGTCCGGCATAGGTGTAAGCCATAAAGCAGCAGAACATGACCACGAAGTTTACAACAGCCACGGTGATCGTCCCGCCGACGGAGCCCCAGCTCGAAAAATACTGAACGGACTCCTGTCCGCTCGCCGTTCCCGAGCCTATGAGATAAGCCAGCAGAGCACCTGCAAAGGTTATAAGAAGACCGGGGCGCATTTTTTTGTTTTCCATTAGAATTCCTTCTCCAATCATTAATAATAGGAAGACAGGCTCCATCCCCGCTTGCCCCTAGCGGTTTTAGGCACGGGTAACATAGCTCAGACGATCTCCGTCGATATGAAGGCCCGTGGGCACGAGGTTCGCCTGTTTGCTCCGCAGTACCTTTTCTCTCGTATACGCTTCATTGCTGAAACTCACGAGATAGAATGCACCGGTGCATTCGAGGCAAAGGAGACTATTGATGTCGTCACCTCCGACATCGACGAGGCTGTCCGCGGCGCGGACTACATCTTCATATGCGTACCGGGCAATCGCCACGAGGAATACGCAAAGCTTCTCAAGGGACATACGACTGCGGATCAGATCGTTATCACCTTCAACGGCTGCATGGCGTCTCTCATCTACAAAAACGTCTGGGGCGACGACGATACCTGTCCCGTTTTCGTAGAGTCAACGATACCTCCGTTCAGCACCAGAAGAGTGGAGCCGGGTAAGGTTCGCATGTTTGAGCGCCATCTGGCACCGATCGCATTCTTCCCTGCGTCGGCAGCGGACAAATATTACGACCGGATCATCGCTGACATTTACGAGTTCCCCGGCAAGTTCGAGGACGTTCTGGAGTGCGGTCTGAGTCTCGTCAACCCGACGGTACACCCCGGTCCCTGCCTTGTCAATCTGAGCAATATCGAGAAGCCCGATTTCACCTTCTTCCTGTATGAGCACGGCTTCCAGCCCTCCGGACTCAAGATCGACGTGCTTCTGAACAAGGAGAGGCTCAGGATCGGTGAGGCCTTCGGCTACAAGATCCACGCACTCGAGGATTTTGCCGGCGTGGATACCATCGACTCCTGGGAGCCCATGTACGCCATGGGACACGGCTGCCATGCGCTGACCTCCATTGCTGGCCCGAACGATATAAACTACCGCTATCTCACCGAGGACATTCCCATCGCCCTCGTCTGCTGGGCATCCATCGCTGACCAGCTCGGCATTGAGACGCCGATCATGGACGCGGTGATAACGCTCATCGGTGTTGCACACGATACGGACTGGTTTGTAAACGGCCGCACCGCCGAAAAGCTCGGACTTTCCGGCAAGACCATCGAGGAGATCAGCCGCTACGCGAAGACCGGCAGGTTCTGATAACAAAAAAACTTATAAACTGATATATCGGATAATTAAAAAAAGAAAGGAACAGCAAACATGAGCAAGAGTTTATTCAGAGAGCTTCTGGACAAGGAAGCATCCCCCGCACTTGGCTGCACCGAGCCTATGATGTTCGCCTTGGGCGGCGCCATCACCCGTAAATATGCACCCGGCAAGGTACTGAGAGTCGATATGGTCGGCTGCGGTCTCATGGTCACCGGTGTTCAGGCTGTCGGCATCCCCAAGACCGGCGGCAAGACAGGCGCATTTCTGGCCGCCGCTGTCGGTATAGTCAACGGTGATGTCGATGCCTGCAAGGAAGTCCTTCGCAATGTCACGCCCGAGGACGTAAAGTCCGCTGAGGAGCTAGTAAAGTCCGCCACCTTTACCCTCGACATGGACAACAGCACCGGCAAGCAGGTATACTTCAAGCTCACCCTGACCACCGATCAGCACGTTGCCACCGTTATCTTTGAGGACGAGCACCACACCTGGACCTATCTCGAGGTAGACGGTGAGGTCGTGGTCGATAACCGCAGACCCGTCGGTGAAATGCTCATTCCCGCAAACGACATAGACTGGAACGAGTTCACGATTGAGAACGCTTACAACTGGTGCAAGACCGCTCCCATAAGCGAGTTCGGCCGCGCAAAGGAAGCAGTCGAGATGAACTACATCGTCGCTAAGGACGGTCTGGAAAATCCCCGCGGCATGGGCATACAGACCGCAAAGGTCCTGCAGGACAACGTAAAGAGCGGCTTTGTTGCTGACGATGAGATCACAGAGGTCCTCATCTGGGGTACCGCCGGTGCCGATGCCCGTATGGGCGGCAGCGACTATCCCACGATGGTCAGCACCGCAAGCGGCAATCAGGGTCTGATGGTCGTCATGGGTCCCTGGGCAAGTGCCAAGTACCGCAAGATGAGCGATGAGGACGGCTACCGCGCAGTTGCATTCGCTCTGCTCATGAACACCTACATGAAGTATCTGTCCAAGGAATACGTATACATGCCGCCCACCTGCTCCTGTGCGACCACCTCTGCACCGGCCGCTGCCGCAGGCGTGGCATTCCTGCACGGCCTGACTCCTCAGCAGATCAACGACATGCTCTGCACCTCTCAGGTACAGATGTGCGGCGTCGTCTGCGACGGTGCAAAGCCGTCCTGCGCATTCCGCATGTTCGTTGCTCTCTTCGGTGCTCTTGAGGCCATGATGATGGCGGAAAAGGGCATCCGTGCCACCAACGTCGAGGGCTTTGTCCACGACGACCTGAAGGTCACTCTCGAGAACATCTACCGTCTGCAGCATGACGTTCTGCACAACAAGGTCGATGCCATCCTCTGGGATATAGTCAAGGAGCAGAAGACCATCCACTGATACTAAACAGGCAAGTATACTCAGGAGCTGTAGCAAAATGAAAAATTTGCTACAGCTCCATTTCTATGCAGAAAAAGAGGGAAAGAAGCATGCGAGCCTGTGGGTCAATCTTTTGTGTGGTTCTTTGGCCATTTATTCTCTGCTTCGTCCGGGTAAGCTAAATCAATCTTGCGGTTCAAATCCACCTACCGCCGCCTTTTTCCGACTACTTTGCTTCGTGCATTTGCCCCAAAAGGTGCGTGGGATTTTTGCCCTGAAAATGAGAAAAACCGGCTCCGCTGCGGTCAGATCGACCACGGCAGAGCCGGTTTTCGTTGATTTTACAGTATTTTGGGCTATTTTCGCCCTAAAAGCAAGAAAATTGCCTGATTTATCCGGTAGACAAATCAGGCAACTTATTTGGTGCGAGAGAGGAGACTTGAACTCCCACGTCGGTTGACACACGCCCCTCAAACGTGCCTGTCTACCTGTTCCAGCACTCTCGCGAATTGCTTTTTTCAAAGGCAAGAGTTATTATAACAGAGAAAATGAGAATGTCAAGGATTAATTTCAAATTTTCTTGCCTTTCTGACATACACCGCCGTATAGGCTATGCACAGCAGCAGCGCGGCAAGCATAAGCTCGCCGCCGATGCGCGGCTGAACAAGGTAATAGCGGTTGAAATACGCATAGTAGCAATGCAATGAAGCAAGCTCCGCGAAAATCGGTACGGGCGCAAAGTGCAGGTCGGACGCCGCAAGCACCAAAGCCAGAACTCCGGGGATGAAGAAATACCGGTCGTGCATATGCGGCAGAAGATAGGGAATGCCCATTGCAAGGATAAGGGCAAAGCCGAGTATAACGCGGTCGGACAGCTTTTTGCGCAGAAGGATTGCCGCAGCATAAATCGCCGCAACGAGCAGAAATGCGGCAATGATAAGCGCCCTTGCGCCCTGCGTCGTGTCTCCCGACCATGAGAACATGCTGGTGAGCGACGGTGCGTTGTAATTCATTGCGTCGCCGACAGTGCCGGCCTGCGAAAAATACAGCGTCAGCGTATCCCACAGCGGCGCTCCGGCAATGACGGCAGGCAGCATGAAAACGATATACGCGGCAGGGAAGACGAGAAGCTGTGTCCAGCGTAGCTTTTTGGCGAGCAGCAGGACGAAAAACACCGGGATAATGAACACGGCCTGCAATTTAAAGGCAAGGCAGGCGGCCAGCGATATCATTGCGCCGACACCTTTTTCGCTGAGTCCGAGATACAGCGCGAATATGCCGAAAAATGCATATATGCTGTCGCACTGCGCCCAATATGCGCCGTTTGTGACGACCGTCGGAAGATACAGAACGGCAAGAAAAACGCCGAGCTGCTTTGCCTTCGAGCCGGTGTACAAAGACAGAAGCTTCATGCAGCCGTACGCGAGCAAAACGTCAAACAGCACCGACAGCAGCTTTATAAGATACAGCTCCGATACGCCGAAATACGAAAACGCCGCGAGAAAGTACATATACGGCGGATTATAGTTGCCGGGGAAGAAGGCGAGCGCCTTAAAGCCGCCGTTATCGCGGAAAAACTGCGTCCATGGCGCAAGAAAGGTCGTGTAATCATCGCTTTGCACATCAAAATAAAATCCGCGGATGAGCATGGCTGTCGCCGTGAGCACAAGGGCGCACACGAGCAGAGCCTTATCGCGAAAAATTCCCTGCCGGTAAAGCAGCAGCATGGCCACGCCGAAGATCACGGCAAGCGATATGAGGTTAAAAAGCTCCATTTTCACTCCATTTCGTACAAAAAAAGCGGCTGCCAGTTATAGCAGCCGACGAAAAATTCATTTTTCACAAAATATTTCTTGACATAGCTATATATACAATGATAGAATAACTTGCTATGTTATCATGTGGTGAAACGACTGGCACCCCAGTGTTTACAATCACAATATACCATCAACCAAACGTAAATACAACACCGAAGTGAGCGAAATAAACAACTCACCCGGGCGTTCTCGATTACGATTAAGGAGTGTGTACGAATGCCAAAAGACGTTCTCTACGGCAAAACTCTCAGAAAGAGCTTTGCACGGTACGAAGAAATCCAGGACATGCCCAACCTTTTGGAGATTCAGAAGAAGAGCTACAAGTGGTTTCTCGAGACCGGTCTGCGCGAAGTATTTAGAGATACCGACGCCGTGACCGACTATTCCGGCAATCTTGAGCTGAGCTTTGTGGATTATTCCATGGACGAAAAGCCCAAGTATACGGAAGAAGAGTGCAAGGCACGCGATGCAACGTATGCGGCGCCGCTGAAGGTAAGCGTGCGTCTGCGCAACCTCGAAACCGAAGAGATCAAGGAGCAGGAGATCTTCATGGGCGATTTTCCGCTCATGACCGCCGGCGGCACATTTATAATTAACGGCGCCGAGCGTGTTATCGTCTCCCAGATCGTCCGCAGCCCCGGTGTGTACTACGATAAGACCACCGACCGCAGCATGACGAGCATTTACGCGGCGACCGTTATCCCGTATCACGGCGCATGGCTCGAGTACGAGACCGACGCGAACAACACCTTCTATGTCCGTATAGATAAAAACCGAAAGCTTCCCATTACCTGGTTTCTCAAGGCAATGGGCAAGTATGATGAGACAAAGCCCGAAACATGGCTTTCCTGCACTCCCGATCCCATCGTCGGCGCGACCACAAACGAGCGCCTGAAGGAGATCTTCGGCGATGACGAGCGCATAGCGGTCACCGTTGATAAGGACACTACCACCAGCCGTGACGAGTGCCTTATGGAGATCTACCGCAAGCTGCGCCCCGGCGATCCTCCCACTGTCGAAAGCGCCGAGTCCCTGCTCGACGGACTGTTCTTTGACCGCCGCCGCTACGACATCTCCAATGTCGGCCGCTATAAGTTCAACAAGAAGCTGGCTCTGCGCGGCAGAATAAACGGCTTTACGCTGGCAATGCCCGTTGCAGACCCCTCGACCGGCGAGATAATTGCCGACGCAGGCGAGGTCATCTCGCGCGACATGGCCGAGAAGATCGACGCTGCCGGCGTCGTTGAGGTCTGGCTCGACGTTGACGGAAAGACCGTCAAGGTATTCTCCAACGGCATGGTTCCCCTGCAGAGCATGGTCGATATCGACCCCGAGGAGCTCGGCATAAAGGAAAAGGTCCGCGGCATCGTCCTCAAGAGCCTCATGGAGCAGTACTCCGGCGACGCTCTCAAGGAAGCTATCCTTGAAAATATAGATGTACTTATCCCGAAGCACATCGTTGTTGACGATATGTTCGCATCCGTCAACTATCTCAACTGCCTTGCCTACGGCATCGGAGAGAAGGACGATATCGACCACCTCGGCAACCGCCGCGTCCGCTGCGTCGGCGAGCTGCTGCAGAATCAGTTCCGCATCGGCTTCTCCCGTATGGAGCGCGTTATCCGCGAGCGTATGACCCTGCAGGATCTTGATATCGTAACTCCTCAGAGCCTTATAAATATCCGCCCCGTGACCGCGGCGATCAAAGAATTCTTCGGTTCCAGCCCACTGTCGCAGTTCATGGATCAGACAAACCCCCTGTCTGAGCTTACTCACAAGCGCCGTATGTCGGCACTCGGCCCCGGCGGTCTGAGCCGTGAGAGAGCCTCCTTCGACGTCCGCGACGTTCACTACAGCCACTATGGACGTCTGTGCCCCATAGAGACTCCCGAAGGCCCGAACATCGGACTTATCTCTTACCTTGCATCCTACGCAAGAGCAAACGAGTACGGCTTCCTCGTTGCACCTTTCCAGAAGGTCGAGAAGGGTACCTGCCGCGTCACAGATCAGGTTGATTACCTGACCGCCGACATGGAGGATAACTACATCGTTGCTCCTGCAACCGAACCGCGCGACGAAAACGGCTGCCTTATCAATAAGCGCATACCCTGCCGCCACCGCGACGAGATCGTCGAGGTCGACCGCGAGAGAGTCGATTACATTGATATAAGCCCCCGTATGATGGTATCCATCGCGACCGCGATGATCCCGTTCCTCGAAAACGACGACGCAAACCGCGCACTGATGGGCGCGAACATGCAGCGCCAGGCAGTGCCTCTTATGACAACTCAGGCGCCTATCGTCGCAACCGGCATCGAGCACAAGTGCGCAGTTGACTCCGGTGTTGTCGTTCTCGCGGAAGGCGACGGCGAGGTCGTCCGCGCCGATGCGCAGAACATCTCCATCAAATACGATTCCGGAGATATAAAGAACTATAAGCTCATAAAGTTTGCACGCTCCAACCAGGGTACCTGTGTAAACCAGAGACCCATCGTTTCTCTCGGCGAGCGCGTTCACGAGGGCGACGTCATTGCAGACGGCCCGAGCACCAAGGACGGCGAGATATCCCTCGGCAAGAACATCCTCGTCGGCTTCATGACCTGGGAAGGCTACAACTACGAGGACGCTATCCTGCTTAACGAGCGCCTTGTCATGGAAGATGTGTTCACCTCTATCCATGTTGAGGAATACGAGTGCGACGCACGCGATACCAAGCTCGGACCCGAGGAGATCACCCGTGATATCCCCGGTGTGGGTGACGATGCACTCAAGTACCTTGATGAGCGCGGCATAATCACTGTCGGCGCAGAGGTCCGTGCCGGTGATATCCTCGTCGGTAAGGTGACCCCGAAGGGCGAGACAGACCTCACCGCAGAGGAGAGACTGCTCCACGCCATCTTCGGCGAAAAGGCGAGAGAGGTTCGCGATACCTCGCTCAAGGTTCCCCACGGCGAGAGCGGCATAATCGTTGACGTCAAGGTGTTCACCCGTGAAAACGGCGATGAGATGAGCCCCGGCGTAAATCAGGTCGTGCGTGTTTACATCGCTCAGAAGCGTAAGATCTCCGTCGGCGATAAGATGGCCGGCCGCCACGGCAACAAGGGCGTTGTCTCGCGCATACTTCCGCGTGAGGATATGCCTTATCTGCCCGACGGCACTCCGCTTGATATAGTCCTTAACCCCCTGGGCGTTCCTTCCCGTATGAATATCGGTCAGGTTCTCGAGGTTCACCTCGGCTATGCGGCTCAGGCACTCGGCTGGAAGGTCGCAACGCCTATCTTCAACGGCGCAAACGAATCCACCATCCGCGATACCCTGCGTCAGGCCGGCCTGCGCGAGGACGGCAAGAGCGTCCTGTATGACGGCCGCACCGGCGAAAAATTTGATAACGACGTAACTGTCGGCTGGGTCTACTTCCTCAAGCTGCACCACTTGGTCGATGATAAGATCCATGCTCGCAGCACCGGCCCCTACAGCCTCGTTACCCAGCAGCCTCTCGGCGGCAAGGCTCAGTTCGGCGGCCAGCGCTTCGGCGAAATGGAAGTTTGGGCCCTCGAGGCTTACGGTGCGGCGTACACCCTGCAGGAGATACTCACTGTCAAGTCCGACGATGTCACAGGCCGTGTACGCACCTATGAGAGCATCGTAAAGGGCGACAATATTCCGCAGCCCGGCGTACCCGAATCGTTCAAGGTCCTGGTCAAGGAGCTTCAGTCTCTGTGTCTTGATATCCGCGTTCTGGATAAGGACGGCCAGGAGATCGAACTCAAGGATGATGACGATGACGATTTCGTTCCCAAGATGAAGGACGAGATGTACGATACCATGTCCGATGACGACGATATCGAGGCCGAGGGCTATACGATTGAGGACGTTCCCGAGACCGACGATGATGATTTCGGTTTCATGTCCGATGATGACTACAGTGAGGAGGATGAATAATAATGAGTTTTACACCGTTTGACGCCATAAAAATAGGCATTGCCTCCCCTGAAATGATCCTTTCCTGGTCCTCCGGCGAGGTCACCAAGCCCGAGACCATCAACTACCGCACCCTCAAGCCCGAGCGCGACGGCCTGTTCTGCGAGCGCATTTTCGGACCGACCAAGGACTGGGAATGCCACTGCGGCAAGTACAAGAAGATCAGCTACAAGGGCAAGATCTGCGACCGCTGCGGCGTTGAAGTCACAAAGAGCAAGGTTCGCCGCGAGCGCATGGGCCACATCGAGCTGGCCGCCCCCGTATCTCATATCTGGTACTTCAAGGGCATACCCAGCCGCATGGGTCTGCTGCTCGATCTCACTCCGAGAGTACTTGAGAAGGTTCTGTACTTTGCAAACTATATAGTCACCGACCCCGGCTTCACTCCGCTGGAGAAGTGCCAGATACTCACCGAAAAAGAGTATCGCGACATGCGCGAGAAGTACGAAGACGACTTTGACGCCGGCATGGGCGCCGAGGCGATAAAGAAGCTCCTCCAGCAGATCGACTGCGAGCAGCTTTCCGCTCAGCTCAGAGAAGAACTGGCAAACGCCTCCGGCCAGAAGAAGGCAAAGCTCGTCAAGCGCCTTGAGGTCGTCGAGGCATTCCGCCAGAGCGGCAACAAGCCCGAGTGGATGATAATCGACATTTTGCCGGTCATTCCTCCCGAGATCCGCCCCATGGTCCAGCTCGACGGCGGCCGCTTCGCAACAAGCGACCTCAACGATCTGTACCGCCGCGTCATTAACCGCAATAACCGTCTTAAGAGACTTATCCAGCTCAACGCGCCCGACATCATCGTGCGCAACGAGAAGCGCATGCTTCAGGAAGCCGTTGACGCACTTATCGACAACGGCCGCCGCGGCAGAGCCGTGACCGGCGCAAACTCCCGTGCGCTCAAGTCGCTGTCGGATATGCTTAAGGGCAAGCAGGGACGTTTCCGTCAGAACCTGCTGGGCAAGCGCGTTGACTACTCCGGCCGTAGCGTTATCGTTGTCGGCCCTGATCTTAAGATCTATCAGTGCGGCGTTCCCAAGGAAATGGCCATTGAGCTGTTCCGCCCCTTCGTTATGAAGAAGCTCGTTGAGGACGGCGTTGCAAACAACATCAAGTCCGCAAAGAAGATGGTCGATAAGCAGCGCACCGAGGTTTGGGACGCGCTCGAGGTTGTCATCAAGGAGCACCCCGTGCTGCTCAACCGCGCACCTACTCTGCACCGTCTGGGCATTCAGGCGTTCGAGCCTATCCTCGTTGAGGGCCGCGCGCTCAAGCTGCATCCTCTGGTATGTACAGCATACAACGCCGACTTCGACGGCGACCAGATGGCTATCCACGTTCCTCTGTCCGCCGAAGCGCAGGCCGAGGCAAGAATACTCATGCTCTCGGCAAACAACCTCCTGCGTCCGCAGGACGGCCACCCCGTAACCGTTCCTACTCAGGATATGATCCTCGGCTCCTACTACCTGACAATGAAGCGTATAGGCAAGGCCGAAAAGGGCGCAGAGCATGTGTTCGTCACCGACCCCGGCGACACCGATCTGCCTGCAAACGAGAT
>ULTP01029106.1_pt1 | contig 14120 bp, 11 predicted proteins | sample 1957721 | NCBI WGS metagenome assembly ULTP01 (sample SAMEA4835737, study PRJEB28245) | human gut metagenome | biome: gut microbiome; material: fecal sample | place: Denmark | collected 2008 | reverse complement strand
CACACGAAATAATTGGCAATAGCAAGTGCTTAATATTTAAATCATTAAATTTAATATAAAGAATATAAGTAATGATACTATATATAATTACACAAAAAATGTTGCATCTATTGTTTACCATTTTTTAACTTTTCCTCCGGTATATATTGTTTTTTTATTTTTCTACCATACTTTTCCCTATCCTCTAGCATTTGCTCTAAATGCTCCTCTACATTTTCCTTGGTCACTAAATCATATAGTTTGTTCTTAAGATTTTGATTTTCTTCTTCTCTCCCACTCAACACATTTGCAACCATTTCTTCAAACATCGCACTAGCATGAGATGTTTCTCCCCAAAAATAGTTATTAGTAGTATAAAAATTGATAGTGCTGAAATCGTAAAAATCACTAACCTGGGCTAATTCATACTTAAATTCATTAAAATTCCTTATATCGTCACTTAGATAGGTAGTTATATGCGTAGGTGTCATAAATAATACCAACTGAATATTATACCTTTTGCAAATTGATTTAATCTCCATTAACTCAGCAATAGTTTCTTTGATACGCTTATTTTTTTCAGGATAAAATGTTGGCTTTAAAAATCGTTCATCGTGAACATATCTATGCCAATCAATTTTAGCCTCTTTATTTTCTCCCATAGTACTTCCATCAATATCCACTTTATATACACACTTGGGTTCTTTTAACTTACCAAACATATATCTTACAGTATCATTACTTGGTTTTCTTAACAATAAAGCCAACTTATATTTTATATTTTCACTGTAATTCCCATAGCCAATAAAATTAATATTGCTATGGACTTCTTCCGGCAACCGCTTATATGAAAAATCATCAATGCCTATGTAAATCTTTTTAGGAATAATATCATTCTTAACTAATGTTCTTAAATCTCTTAAGTAGTCGCTGGGCACACCAGCTGAATATGCCAAATTATAAGTTGTAGTCGTAAAAGCTTTGGGCTCTAATCCTTTCGATCGACTTGAGCCAAATATGAACGTATCATATTTTCCTTTTCCCTCATGCAGTAAATAATTAATTTTAGCATATCTTTCGTTTACATAACAGTATCTGTACTTACTAAAATCCTTATCGAATACTCCATATAAATCATACTTATAATTTATAGCAGCATTAGTTCCCAATATCAAAAGTGTTAATATAAAAAAAATCCCCAAAAATTTTTTGCTATTCATTGTTTACCTCTCAAAATTGGAAATACAAAAACGCACTTAATTTGTTTAACTGCGAAACAGCATACGCAAAGCAAATAGCTAATACGATAGCTGTCATAGCTTTTGGCTTGTATTTCTCTTTCATCCAATCCTCAGTACTATAATACACTACACTCATAATCATAAATAATACTATCCATAACACATCGTTGGAAGAGAACAAAAAGTTTTTGCTATACGAAATATTAGGCATCCACTTAGCAAGGCTTCTGCTATATGGATAGCAGAAGGAAGAAACATCAAACATAGCCTTGATAATATTAAAGGCCTGTCCAAAATTTTCTGCTCTAAAGAATATCCAAGCTACATTTACAACATTAAAGGTTAATAACCAATTAATAATCTTAGGCAGATGTATATTTATCTTACGCCACAGATGGTTAATGCAAATACAGCATCCATGAATGCCCCCCCAAATTACAAATGTCCAGCCTGCACCATGCCATAACCCACCCAAAAGCATTGTTATCATTATATTACGCATATGATGCCCATTACGATTGCCTCCAAGAGGAATATATAAATAATTTTTCAAAAAAGCTGATAAGGTAATGTGCCAACGTCGCCAAAAATCAATAATACTACAAGCCTTATAAGGTGCGTTAAAGTTTATAGGTAAGTTATAATTCAACATCAAAGCAATACCTACTGCCATCTCTGAGTAACCGGAGAAGTCAAAATACAGTTGTAAAGTATATGCTAATGAGCCACCCCATGCTTCTAAAATAGAAAGATGCTCTGAATGCTCAAATACTAAATTTGCTACATTGCTCATCCAGTCAGCTATAACAACTTTTTTAAATAAACCTATAACAAACCAAGTAACACCCTTAGCAAAGTTATCAAAATTAAATTTATATCTGCTTTCCTCAGAAAACTGCGGTATCATATCCTTATGATAGATAATCGGTCCTGCAATCAAATGTGGAAAGATTGTTACAAATAACAAATAATCACTTTTTGAATATGCAGTAGTTTCACCTTTATATGCATCTACAAGGTAAGCTGTCTGTGTGAAAGTAAAAAAAGATATACCTAGAGGTAAAACTATATCTAAATGAGAAAATGATGTATGCAATAACGCATTGGCATTATCTAAGAAAAAGTCTGCATACTTATAATAAGCTAAAAACAATAAATTGAATGCAATTCCAGTTATCAGCCAGGTTTTTTTCTTTGTTTCTACTATTCTACGTCCAACAAAAAAATTTACTGCAATTGATACCAAGAGAATTGGTAAATTTCTTATATCCCAATAAGAATAAAATGCTACAGAAGCTAAAATCAAGAAATACTTAGCGTATATACTACCTATCTTTTTGGCAATCAAATAGTATAACAATAACGTTATAGGTAAAAAAATAAAAATAAACTCGTATGAATTAAATAACAAAATTATCTCTCCTAGCTGATTTTAATAAATAGCTGAATTCCTGCCATTATAAAAATCTGTCCAAATCATCATCTTCTGATTTTCTAAATTTAAAGCAATGCATAATCTCATCTTTCTATTTTAACTTTGAAATATATTCCTCAAACTTTTCCACATTATATGTATGCACTTTTCTAAAATACACTCTATCATATCGCCTCATACCGAAACGAACTAACTCTTTTCCACCTAATTCCATTATTCTGTCATTAATATAATCTTTTGATTTATTACTTTTAGATGGATTTTTTTCTTCATTATACACCAAAATAAAATCCAAGCATTGACGTAACTGACTGATATGGTTATCAGTAATATCACAAAGCATTAACAAGCTATCTTGAATTTTACTATAAATCCCTAAGCGTACTTCTTTCTTAGCAAGGCTACCATTTTTAAATTCAATAAACACATTACAATTTGCCTTTGACAATAAAGCATCAACTGATGTTAAACTCTCATCTTGACACCCGATCCTTTGCAAATACTGCTCCTTAACATTATCAAAATCAATTACAGGTACTTTGAGTTCTGTCATGTACTCAGAATTCCCATCATCGTATGATGTTTCCATCAACGTTGACTGATTCTCAGTAAATATTTCAATATTATCCCAATCATTTATCATCAGCATACCTCAAATTCTCTAGCACCTGCAAAGGTCTTGCTAACTTAGCATAAATCTCTTCCAAATTCCCTGTTACTCTCTTCACAAAAGATTCTTCATGGACATTGTAAGACAAATAATATTCGCACTTGTCATCTATACCATACTTTTCAGCAAAAACTTCGATGGCTTGCAAAAAATATGGACTGTGAGTATTAAGCAGAATATGCAGATTAAATTCTTTTTGCAGCATTACAATCAACTCAGCAAACAGCAACTGCCACTCTGGATGCAAATGGATTTCAGGCTCATCTAAAATGATAAGGCTACCGTCTTTAATGGCACCACTTAAAAGTAAAGTCTGTAAAATAACAAACGTCTTTAACCCAGTCGATAAATTAGCAACCTTGAAAGCAGTTTTCATATTATCCTGCTGATACATAAGATCATTATTATTTTTGAAGAAAGTTCTGCCCCTACAAGCGCCATGTACCTTATCAATAATCTTCTGCAGACGCTCTTCTATTACTATTTTGTCTACTAAATTATTGCTTTCTACCTGCTTATAAATCAAGTCTCCAAGCTTATCCTTATGTCTGTAAAATTTTCCATTACTATAAAAAAAAGTAGCCAAAAAGCCATGACTCGGACGCTCATCCAAGATAAACGGATCATCTAAATAAATAGCATCAGAAAAAATATCTATTTGTTTATTGACAAAAACCACAATATTATCGTCGAACTTCACAGAAGATACCTTCTGTTTAATTGTCAGATCAATTTCTCCATTAGTATTTTCTAATATATTGTTAATTTGCTGATTGAATTCCTCACTAAAATTTTTCTGAACTAAAATTTTTAAATAGTTATCATTTGCAACGCTAAGAACGCGTAATATATTATTTATACTAGGTTCTAATCTACTATAATTATTCTCAATGACACTAGTTTTTAAATTCAATTCATCAGCCAATACCTGTATTATTTTTTCCTTATTAATTTCGTTTTTTATATCATTTAATTTAGTTGCCAACGCATTGCCATCAACCTGAGGGAACCCCATATTAGAACCACTAATTTCTTGTAAAAAAGTAAATATACTTCTCTGCAAGCTGTCTATGCGTTCTTCTTCAACCTTTTTTGCAACATCAACAAACGAATTAAATATAGTATACAAAGCCTTGCCAACTGTACTCTTACCAGTATTATTTTCACCAGCAATAACCGTTATGCCATTAATAGCCACATCCGCTTCTTTAATTTTGCCGATATTAGATATTTTAATTCGCATTTCTAGCAGTTCCTTTCATAGACAATTATTTTTCTTTAATCACTTTTTCCATCAGCTCTTCCCACTGATCCCAGATTTTTTCAGGTGCAAATTGTGCCATATCTGCTTTCGCAGCCTTACCCATTTGTACACGTAGCTCCTTATCGCCCATAAGCTTATCAAGTGCCTGTGCTAGTGGTTCTACACCGTCATCGCATAAGAATCCAGTTTCTCCATCCTTAATTAACTCGTTTACAGCCGGACAATTTTTATAACCAACAGAAGGCAGACCAACACTCATGCCTTCTGCCAGCGCCATACCAAAGCCTTCAAAAGCACTTGGGAATGCAAAAATATCTGCTTCACGCAGCTTTTCAGGAACTTTATCAGTTGCACCCTTTATAAAAATTCTATCAGATAAATTAGCTGAACTAATCATATGCTCTAATTCTTTATAATAAGTAGCCCTGTCCTTTGCTCCCCACAATTCAAGAATCCAATTTGGATACTTAGCAGCAAGCTTTGTAAATGCCTGAACAAGTAAATGCGGACGTTTATGATTCTTTGTCAATCTCCCCACAAAAATAACCTTATACTGCTTTTTATCTGCTACTAAGTCAGCACTAAAAGCAAACTGCGGGATAGCATTACCAATAGTAATTGTTTTTACATCAAGCAAATGATTTTTTATATGCTGCTCAAATGAAGGCATAAGTACCTGACAAATCGTACTTTTCTCCAATGCTGGAAGCTCTTTTACAGGATAGATATGAAAATAATCTTCTGGATCTCCATGAGACATAGTAATAACAGGAATATCACACTTTACATCACATAACAATAGTTTACTTGCCGCAGGTTGATAGCTTACGATTATATCTGGTTTTATAATCTCAAGATAATACTTAAGATTATCCAATAAATTATTTTCTTCAAACCAACTATTAACTGTACGTGCCGGACGCTTCCCTAAAACACGTAAACACTCACGCACAGCCTTCAAATATATGGGAAATTTTATAATACTACCGTCTTGATTAAGCTTCAGATTGTAGCAATGAACCTGCTCCACTACAGGATAAAAAAACACCCCCGCTCTTTCATCACTATATATAAGGCTGACATCATGTCCTCTCTTAACCATTTCATTAGCAAAGGCACTTGTTACCTTAGCTAATCCACCACTATCATTAACCATCTTTGTAAAATTAGCCAGTAAAATCTTCATTATACCCCATCCTTCAGCAACGTTATGCCAAAATTGCTTTTATCAAATTCTCATGGCTATAAGCCTCATTAGCTTCTATCAACCCTTGCTTATACTGCCCATGCTTCTCCGGATAACTGTTAACAAATGCTTCCAACTGCTTAGTAAAGGACTCCACGCTATCCAGCGCGACAGCCTCACCAACATTATATGCCTGCAAAACCTCCGGATTCATCTCAGGTGACTGTAAAATAGGCTTATAGAACCCTATTGCGGTAAACAGCATCGCGCTCCAATGATAGCGATAACGCTCTGCAGCATAAGGCGCTATTATAACATCAACCCCAAGCAACGCCTTTTGCCACTCTTCACCAATCAGATTCTTATGCCAAAATTCAATACCAGGAACATCCCTGTATTCACTGATAATCTTTTCAAACTCTTCGCTGTCCTCTGTACGTGCCGTCGCTCCCTGCATAATCAGTTTTACAGGAACAGTAAACTTAGCACGTTTAAATGCATCTAAAAAGAAGCGTACATTCTTTTCACGACGATATTGACCAAAAAAACCCAAGGTCAACGGCTCCGTATACGTCAAATTTTTATCTACAGGCAAATCCTGCGGCTTAAACACAGGTGGAACAATCAAATCTACATTTTTCAAGCCATCATTTGCAAAATCATTACGCAAAGTAATAACCTTCAGATGAATATTAGGATAGCGTTCGCAACGCTTTGCCTGTTTTACAAAGTTAGCTTTTTCCTGAGGGTTGATACCATGAAAAATAATATATACAGGTATCTTGCTGTTCTTTAAGTCAGTATCCAAAATTGCACGCAGGTATCTGTAGGTTGCTGTAGGAATAATGATAGCATCATAATTATTTTCAGTGCTTTTTTTATAAGCAGAATTAAACCACTTTCTGCGCCTACTTTCACGCTTTACAGATAACCACAGCTTTTGAAACTTATTAGCGCCTGCATAGGTTACAACCTCTCCGCCTTCAAGGTAATCTATATTAGCATTGTATTTTATTTTAAACGGAAAGTTTTCCGGCACCAGCATCACCGGTTCGTGCCCTTGGTTATTCAGCTCATCAACCAAAATACGGTCAAACTCAACCTCATGACCTGCCGGCATAATGATACTTTCTAAAATCGCTATTTTCATTTTATCACATCCTACAGCTTGCCATTGCTCTTATATAAGTAGTACAATTTCACGTATTTCGTCATAGTATAAAAATAATGATCTACAGACAAAATCCAACCAAGTCGGCCATCTTTAAAACCGCCATTTAAGAAGTATACCTTTATAAATGCCCATAACGGACGACAAACTATATCCCTAAAAAAGCTTACTCCCTTACCAGCCTTTTTATATTTTTCAGCAGCAAGAGTAGTATAATTATTGAATTTATTAAAATACTGCTGCCAATTATCATACGTATAATGGTACATATGGCCTTGCATTTTTTTATTAGGATAGGGAGTTATAATTGCCGGATGCACATATCCCTCAACATAAGAATCCTTAGCAGGCATTACACGGCATACATAGTCAGGACGCAAAACACCATGTTCTGCTTTATCATAATGGAATTTATTAATACGTTTTATCCAATAAGCAACCTGCTCATTTTTCACAACCGCTGCTTCAATCTCTTTTGCTAACTCTGGCGTGCAACGTTCATCTGCATCTATAAAAAATATCCAAGGGAACTTTGCTTGCTGAATTGCAAAAGTCTGCTGTCCTCCCCAATCGCCATTCATACTACGATGAATAACACGAGCGCCCAGACTTTCAGCAATCTCTTGTGTTTTATCTGTACTGCCATCATCTATAACCAAAATATCCTCGGCAAAGCTGCAGCTGGTAATGCAGTCCCCAATATTCTTTTCTTCATTTTTTGCTAAAATTAAAACGCTTATCTTGGCCATTTAGGTCACCTTTCCTTATATACTATTTTAGATTTTCATCGCTATCATTATCAGATGAAAAACGCTTGCCTAAGTAATAATTTTTCATTTTAATAATATTCACTAATTACTGTCAGAATGCTTCATCATGAGTCTTTCTTGTGTTAATTATCAATAAGCCTCTCTATTAACGAACATTAATATCTCAAAATATTCGTATTTGTAATTTCATACAAACTAATAAGTGTTATAATGACTTTTTTATTGAAAGCTCTTTTTAATTATACCATATCTGCTATCATGTGTGTTAACAAAAAGGCCATAGCCCGCAATAAATTACGGCTATGACCTTTCTTTTACTTTACCGCATCACCCTTCAGCACACGCCACGCGCCTACTCCGCGCATACTGTTAATGTAAGCGATGATTTTTTTATCAGTATCAGAACTCTGCGTATAAATGTTGCCATCTGTAGCGTAAATCCTGTGATTAAACACCACATCCTGATTTTCAAACATATTAGCCTGCAATGCAGCATAAGTAAAACCAGCAGGTCCAACAATTTCTGCCAATGTTCCTGCCAACTGCATGTGGTCACCAACAGCATTATCATTAAACCAAACTTGCTGCACGCCAACACCATAAAAAATACACGGTATAGAAGACAAAGTGCGTGTATCCTGTTCCTTAGCAAAGCTGAAGCGCTCCGAATGGTAGCCGGTAATAACAAAAAGCGTATCACTATACAGGCTTTGAGCTTGCTTCACAAAATCACCCATAGTTTTATCCGCATACCAAATATGACCAAGCTCAGTAAGCGTTTTTTCATCACTGGCAATATCTGCAGGCAGCTTGCTCTTAACCTGTGCTCTCGGGAAACCCATACCATCCACATCAAGACTGTAAGGTGGATGATTACTTGTTGTTAATACTACATGGAAAATCTTTTCCTGCTCTTTTTCCTTGCTCATATAAGCTTCAATTTGCTTAAACAAAACAGCATCCGAACAGCCCCAGGCATTACCGCTATTATCACTGAACTCATCTGCACAATGGAATTCATCAAAGCTTTGCGCTTTAGTGAATTTGCCGATATTTTGCCATCCGGAAAAGCCACCATACCAGAAAACAGTCTTGTAACCAAGCTGCTTCATGATATAGCCAATACCGGTAGCATACTTGCCATTAAAGCTGTTTGCCTGATAGTTTTCATATAACCCCATATCAGGAATACCACTTACCAAACCATTAACAGCAGAAATTGTTCCGCTGCCATGTGGCAGCATAGTAGCAACGTGAGCAGCATCAGCGGAATTTTGCAGGGCAAGCATATTATCAACTAATCCCAAATCCTTGTACTTAGGTAAAAATGGCCAATTACCGAAGCTTTCGCCAACTATAAGCACAATGTTGCGTGGTTGCTTAGCCAGCTTAGGCTGTTTAACTGTATGCATAAAGGCCTTTTCTATGCTATCAACACCTTCGTTGCCGCCGCTTGCAGCAATTTTTTCACGCAGCTGTGCAACTGTAATGTTGATATTTGTCACCTTATCAATTTTACGCTTCATATCACGCACACGGTATAAGGCCTGTCCATCATCTAAAATTGCTTCGTTTAAAAGATTAGATTTTAAGCGTTCAGCACTTTCCCAATTGATAGAATGAGCATAGTTAAAAGCACCACCATAACGCACAAATACACATAAAACTGCGAGCACGGGCACTGTCAATACGGCTACCAGCTTTTTATGTTGTACGGCTTCAAAGGATTTGCCAGGCAAATTGTGTAACCATATACGCAATCCATAAGCCAAAGCAATGCCCAAAACCAGCGCTAAAGGAAAACGCCATAATAACTGGTACTCTTTAACCGCAGTCACCAAGATTGCATAAATATCATCATGCGCACCGTTGATAAGCATCATATTAAAAGCTGCATTGAAAATCTTGTAATACGGTATGCGCGTCATAAAGCAAAGCGCAAAGAAAACCAAAGCCACAGCATGCCAGCCAAAACGCAGCTTATCTGCCGGCCAAATTTTCACAATAAGCTTCGGCAGTGTTGCAAACGCAAAGCCAATCAAAGCTATCATGCCTGCTGTCTTTAAGCTTAAGCGCAGTCCTAACAGCAAAGCCATCGGGACATCACCATATTCACCGTTAAGCTGTCCGCTATAAATAGTAATAAAGGCTATGCGAAATAATGTAAAAACCAGGCACCAATAAATAAATGATTTGAGATCCTGCTGCAGGTTCTCAAAAAATCTTGTGTAAGAATTCATATAAAGCTTTCATCTCCCCATATTTTATGCAATTCTAATTAATTATACCATACTTTTCGCTTAGCATCTGCTTATGATTTAGAAGAATTCTGATTTTTAATTAGAATAAACAAATTAGTTCATTCGTCAAGAAAAATGTAATTTATTGCACTTTTTCCTACGAAAAAATGCAATTTTTAACATTTTTTCTAACGAATATTGTGTGCGTACATTATTCTATTCTGCAACTACATTTTGAATGCAAAATAAGGAGCAGCTTACGCCGCTCCCTACCTATTCTTCATACTTCTTTATCCTGCGCTGCAGCAAAACAAGACGCAACGACAAAACGACAGCACTGCAGATTACGCCGATATCAAGGCTCTGCCAATAAGCAAAGGCACCGTTATTAAACTTGTAATCCAAAAGCAGGCCCACCGGCAGGCAGATTGCCCAATAGGCCAGCATGCTGCACCAAAATGTGGCATTAACATCCTTATAGCCACGCAAAATACCTTGAATCGGCGCTGCGACTGCGTCGCCTCCCTGCCACATAATAGCGTAGATAATAAACACCTTTACCAACTCAATAACATGCGGATTCGTTGTATAAATGAGCGCGATATATTCGCGTGCCACCAGCTCCAGCGCCATATAAATCATAGCGATAAAAAGGCTCATCTCCAGGCCTAGTGCCGTGTAATCACGCGCTCCCTGATAGTTTTTCGCACCATATTCAACGCCCACCACAATCGTCAGCGCCAGCGAGAAGCTCATAGGGAACATATAAATTAGCGAAGAGAAGTTGAGTGCCGCCTGATGCGCAGCAATCACCTCTGTGCCGAATTTGGCAATGAACAGCGCCACAACGCCGAAGATGCTCGTTTCCATAAAAATGGCCACGCCCATAGGCACGCCAATGCGCAGATATTCCGCTACCAGCTGCTTAACAGGGCGCACAAAGCCCAGCACATCGTACTGCTTGAACGGTTGCAGCTTCGACACCACCACCGCGAACATCAGCAAAAGCAGCCAAAAGGTGACACCCGTTGCTACACCGGCGCCAATGCCGCCCAAGCGCGGCAAGCCCAGCTTGCCGAAAATCAGCACATAGTTCAGGCAAGCATTCACCGGCAGCGCCAACAGGTAAATCTTCATCGAAAGCTTAGTATAACCCAAAGTATCTACAAGGCTGCGCAGCGGCGTGATGAGAAAGAACGGCAGCACGCCTATGCCAAGACCGGCCATATACCACAGCGCAATGTGATAAACCTCCGGCGCCAATCCCATGCCCTGCAAAAACGGCGGCAAAAAGATAACACCGCCGACAATTATCAGCACGGAAAAGGCTACAGCCAACAGCATGCCGTGGCGTACTACCGTAGAGATTTTTTCCTTTTCGCCAGCACCCAACAGGTTGGCAATCAAAGGCATCGCCGCAAGCAAAATGCCTGCAAAGCAGGTCTGTACCGGCATCCAGATATTACCGCCAATCGCAGCGCCGGCCAAATCCGCATCACCTGCCTGACCGGACATACTGGCATCAAAAAAGTTCATACCCATAATCGCAATCTGCGTGCCGATAATCGGCAGCATCACGCTCAGCAGACGCTTAACCTTGTCCTTATAATCCTTGTGTAAAATTTTTAGCATATCATTACTCCCATTTTCCCTAATATAACAAAAGCCACACGGCTGCAAACACAGTCGTGTGGCGAAAAGATGACTATTGAATCAGAAAAAATCCACAACAATTTTTCAAATTTAATTTTAACAATAAGCAGCCTGCTTGTCAAGCTCAGCCTTCTGCTTCTGCCAATTCGGAAAGATAAGCCCAACGATCCACCATCTCATCCAGCTTTTGCTGCACAGCCTCCTGCTGCTTGGTCAAATCTGCCAGACGGGTAAAGTCACTGCCGCATTGGTTAATTTCCGCACCCAGCATTTTCAGCTCTGCCTCGCTGCGTGCAATCTCCTGGTCAAGACGCTCCAGCTCCAGGCGCTCACCATAAGTCATTTTTTTCTTCGCAGGCTCTTCGGCAGGCTTCGCTACAGCCACCGGCTTAGCCTTTGCAGGCTGCGCCTGCTGCGCACTTTCCTCCTGCAGAGCTTCTGCATAATCGCTGTAGCCGCCAATATACGGCTTGATGCTGCCATCCTGCTCCAACGCGAAAATCTTTTGCGCAAAACGATCAAGGAAGTAACGGTCATGGGACACGGCGATAACCGCACCGGCAAAGCTGTCGAGATAATCCTCCAAAACAGAAAGCGTCGGGATATCCAGATCATTTGTCGGTTCGTCCAAAAGCAGCACGTTCGGTGCCGTCATCAGCACACGCAGCAGATACAGACGACGTTTTTCACCACCACTGAGCTTGGACACCGGCACCCATTGCAGCTCCGGCGGTAAGAGGAAGCGTTCCAGCATCTGCGCCGCGCTGATGCGCTGACCATCAGCCGTTTCAATATAATTATTCGCTTCCTTGATATATTCCAGCACACGCATATTGCTGTCGGGAAACTCGCTGTGCTGTGCAAAATAACCAATCTTCACAGTCTGGCCTACGCGCATTTCGCCGCTCGTAGGCTGCAGCTTGCCGGCGATGATATCCATCAGCGTTGATTTGCCGGCACCATTAGGACCGACGATACCGATGCGGTCATTCCGCAGCAGAATATAGCTGAAATCCTTGATATAATCCTTGCCATCCCACACCATGCCGATGTTTTCCAACTCGATGATTGTTTTGCCAAGACGACTGCTGACGGAGGACATTTCCAGATTTGCTTCCGTCTTCACATTCTTCACTTCCGCCTCAATCTGGGCAAAGCGCTCCACGCGGTCCTTCTTTTTGGTACGGCGTGCTTCCGCACCACGGCTGATCCACGCCAGCTCGCGGCGGTAGATGTTGCGCAGCTTTTGTGCAGCAGAGGCCTCCGCAATGCGGCGTTCCTCACGCTTTTGCAAAAACAGGCTGTAGTTGCCGACATAAACATAACCCTTGCCGCCGTCTATCTCCAACGTGCGGTTAACAACACGGTCAAAGAAATAACGGTCATGGGTTACCATCAGCAAAGCGCCCTTGCGCGCCAACAGCTTTTGCTCCAGCCAGGCAACAGTGGCGTTATCCATATGGTTGGTAGGCTCGTCCAAAATCAGCAGATCCGAAGGGCGCACCAACACGCCTGCCAAGGCCACACGCTTGCGCTGGCCGCCACTCAGCTCGCCCATATGCTGCTGCAGATTAGTAATACCAAGCTGCGTAAGCACTGCCTTCGCTTCGCTTTCCAGCTGCCAAGCATATTTATCATCCATCTGCTGCTGCAAATCCAGCAAATGCTTTTGCAGCTTTTTGTTATCAGGTTCGGCTGCAGCCTGCTCCACCGCAATTTCGTAATCGCGCAACAGCACCATCAGCGGGGAATCACCTTTAAAAACCTGCTCCAATACAGTTGCGTCTGCCTCAAACGGCGGATCCTGCGGCAGATATTCCATAACTACGCCGCCGGGAATCGTCAGCTTGCCGTCACCGACCTCATGATTAGCAATCATGCGCAGCAAGGTACTTTTACCGGTGCCGTTGACACCGATAATACCGTACTTGTCACCCTCTTCTACGTTAAATGTAATATTTTCAAACAACAATCTGTCGCCATAGCTGTACGACAAATCCTCTGCACTTAAAATCATTTTACTTATCTCCCTGTAAAAAATTTACACTCTAAAATTATATCACGCCTGCGGATAAAAGTAAAAAGGACGAAGCGCCAAGGCCCGTCCTTCGTATTGCTATTTTACTGTTACCTGTAAATTTTTGTTTTCTTCCGCTGCGTCCTGCAACACCTGCAGCAGCTGCTCGCCATACCAGCCCAGCTTTTCATTGTCGGTAACGTTGGCAGGCACAATAATCTGCGTCGGCTCGGCAATTTCTGTCAGGCAATCATACAACGCGTCTAAATTGGCACCGTAATGCGCAGGCAATGCCAACGCGCTGCGCAGATATTTATGCAGCGCAGGCACGGAAGTCATGCGCTCAAGGTCTAATGTGATTGTTCTCATAATAATCTCCTTATTTTCCGTAAAGCTTGCTGAAGGACTTGTAGTGATCACCGGTATAGTAAATCAGGCCATCGTTGGAAAAGACAATGCGCTTCGCGTTACGATTGCCCTTCACATAATCAATA
>ULTP01046381.1_pt1 | contig 14181 bp, 13 predicted proteins | sample 1957721 | NCBI WGS metagenome assembly ULTP01 (sample SAMEA4835737, study PRJEB28245) | human gut metagenome | biome: gut microbiome; material: fecal sample | place: Denmark | collected 2008 | reverse complement strand
CTTCTTCTCCAAGAAGTCGCGCCACGTCACCGAAACCGAGCTCTCGCTCGCCTCGCAGCACGAGGGTGACGAGCGCTTCGGCTCGACGCTCGCCTCGCGCGTGCTGGTCCGCGCAACGCTCATGCTCAACAACTTCTGGTCGGGCCTCATCCCCGCACGCCTGCAGGCGGCCATCGACCGCCGCTTCGAGCCGCTGCCCGTCGAGGAGCGCTCGTCGGCCCCCTACGACATGATTCGCGCCGTGGTGAACCTCACGGCCGCCTCGATTCTCATCGCCGTGGCCACCTCCTACAAGCTGCCGCTCTCGACCACCTACGTGGTCTTCATGGTGGCCATGGGTTCGTCGCTGGCCGACCGCTCGTGGGGCCGCGAGAGCGCCGTCTACCGCATCACGGGCGTGATGGCCGTCATCTCGGGATGGTTCATCACCGCGCTGGGCGGATTCGTCATCGCGCTGGGCGTCACGCTGCTGCTGCTCTGGGGCGGATGGATTGCCGCCGTGGCACTCACGGCCATCTGCGCCTGGCTGCTCATCCGCAGCCACCGCAAGACGCCCGAGCTGAAGGAGGAGGCCGAGAAGTCCCGCATCGAGCAGGCCGAAACGGCCGACGACGTGCTCTACACCTGCATCGAGGAGGTCTGCACCACCATGGAGCAGGTGACGCGCATCTACAACCGCACGCTGGTGGCCGTCTTCAAGGAGAACCGCAAGGTGCTCAAGGAGATGGTGCAGGCCTCGAACCGGCTCTTCGAGGAGGCCCGCGCCCGCAAGTACGGCATCATGCCGACGCTGCGCCGCCTGCGCAACAGCGACATCGACACGGGACACTTCTACGTCCAGGTAGTCGACTACCTCTCGGAGGTGACCAAGGCGCTCATCCACATCACGCGCCCGGCCTTCGAACACATCGACAACAACCACGAGGGGCTCTCGAAGGAGCAGATTGTCGACCTGATGCGGGTGAACGATGACGTGGAGGCCATATTCGTCAAAATCAACGAGATGCTCCGCTCGAAGGACTTCTCGGAGCTGGACAAGGTGCTGGAGATGCGCGACCGGCTCTTCGAGACCATCGTCGGGGCGGTCAAGAGCCAGCTGCGCCGCATCCACGACGACGAGAGCACCGGCACGCGTTCGAGCGTGCTCTACCTGACGGTGCTCAACGAGACGAAGACCATGGTGCTGCAGGCGCGCAACCTGCTCAAGTCGCAGAGCTACTTCCTCGAGCACAAGAAGTAGCACGGCGCCGAGGACTCTCCCCCGCCGCAACGCCGCAAGGGCCCCCGCCACAAGCAGGGGCCCTTTTTTATAGCCGCAATGTCACACGGCCGACATCGGGATGCAACACCGGCGCGCTATCTTTGTCGGTGAAAGGAGCAAGGTACCGGAACACACACCTTGAAGCTCTTTTCCGGTTTCACCCGCGGGAACGCCCGGCCCGAGGCCCTGCCGCTCCCTTCGTGAACGGGAAATCTGCTTTTCTTCATACACCGGATTTGAAGAGGCCGCTGTACCCCGACGGGGAGACAGCGGCCTCGGGTTGTTTCTGCGAAGGGGCGGCGGCAGCGGATGCGCTACTCCTCCATGTCGTGGAGGTGGATTTCGAGGGCCCGCACCGAGATGCGCACCTCGTGGAGCGAGACGCCGAGCGAGCCGATGAGGCAGAGCAGCGCCACGCCGAAGACATAGGCCGAGAGGCTCTGGAGGCCGACGTAAATCAGCAGCATGGTCACCACGCAGAGGAAGAGGCTCGCCACGCCGAGCGCCTGCATCGTACGGGTCAGGCGCAGCCGGCGGCGCAGGTTCTCGATTTGCGCCCGCGTCACCCGCGAGGGCTGCTGCCGGTGCTGCTCGTGGAGCGAACGCACCAGCTGCGCGTAGGAGAGGAAACGGTTGGTGTAGGCCAGCAGGATGAGGGAGATGGCCGGGAAAAGCAGCGCCGGCGTCGTGAGTGTCAGTTCTTCCATATCGAATATCTTGAAACGGGTGGGAGGGCAAAGGTAGCCATTTTTTCGCGACAAAGCGCCGCCCGGGGCGGAGAAAGCCGCGCCGCGCAACCGTTCCCGCACCCTCGGGTTTTGGTTATCCCGTTTTTTATCCGTAACTTTAGCTCAACCGTACAACCTAAAACCCGTGAACCAATGAAAAAGTACTTAGCGGAAATGGTCGGGACGATGGTCCTCGTCCTGATGGGATGCGGCAGCGCCGTATTCGCAGGGAGTGTGGCCAGCGGTGTGGGCGCCGGCGTCGGAACAATCGGAGTGGCGCTGGCCTTCGGTCTCTCGGTCGTTGCCATGGCCTATACGATTGGCAACGTCTCGGGGTGCCACATCAACCCCGCCATCACCTTCGGAGTCTTCCTCTCGGGGCGCATGAGCGGCCGTGAGGCGGCCGCATACATGGTTGCCCAGGTCATCGGCGCCATCGTCGGTTCGGCAATCCTCTATGCGCTGACGGCGAGCGGCAGCCACGGCGGCCCCACCGCAACGGGCGCCAACAGCTTTGCCGACGGCATGATGCTCCAGGCCTTCATCGCCGAGGCGGTCTTCACCTTCATCTTCGTGCTGGTGGTGCTGGGGGCCACCGACGCCAAGCAGGGCGCCGGCAACCTGGCGGGTCTGGCCATCGGTCTGACGCTGGTGCTGGTACACATCGTCTGCATCCCGATTACGGGGACGTCGGTCAATCCGGCCCGCTCGATTGGCCCGGCCCTCTTCGAGGGGGGCACGGCGCTCGCGCAGCTGTGGCTCTTCATCGTGGCGCCGCTGGTCGGTGCGGCGCTCAGCGCCGGGGTATGGCGCCTGCTCGCCGACAAACGGAGCGCCCGTCCCGCCGGCAAGCGGAAGTAGCGGAAGGGGTCCGGCCCCGTCCCGACAGGCACAAGGCCGGAAGCCCCCGGCTCGACATCACGACAAACCCCTGCCGCACAGGTCGGCAGGGGTTTGTCGCTTTTGAAGCGGAGCGGGAACTATCGTCCGAACCACTCCAGGAAGGAGTCGCGCTGCGAGGCGCTGACAAGCTCCTCACGCTCCTGACAGGGGCTCCTGAACCTTATCTTCAGCCTCCCCTGGTCGAACTTGCGGACCTCCCGGATGACGTTCCGATTGACGATGCAGCTCCGGGAAACCCGGTGGAAAAGCTCCGGCGGCAACAGCTCGACCAACTCCTTGAGTTTGTAATCCACCAGATACTCCTGCCCGGAGAATGTGTGGAGCGTAACATACTTGTCGTCCGCATCAAAGAGCGCCATCTCCTCCACCTCGACCGCCACATAACGGTTTCCGCAGCTGACCAGCAGCCGGTTCTGACTGGTCCGCCTGCCCCCGACCGCCGCGAGCAGACTGACATACCTCCGGACATTCGCCTCCGCAACGCCGACCTGATATTCGTGCTTTTCGACGGCGCGCAGCAAATCCCCGTCCTCAATGGGCTTGAGCAGATAATCGATGCTGTTTACGCGGAATGCCCGGATGGCCCATTCGTCGTGCGAGGTGGTGAAGATGATGGGATTGCCCACGCGGCACTGGTTGAAGATTTCGAAACACTGGCCGTCGGAGAGCTCCACGTCCATAAAAACCAGAGAGTCGTCATCGGGATGCCGGCGAAAATAATCCACGCTCTCACGCACCGTGCCGAGTATGCACAGCAACCTGTAAGAGGGGCGGAGCCGGCCTATCGCCTCGGCAAGCATCCGGGCTCCGAACTGTTCATCTTCTATGATTATGTAATTCATCATATTCATCGGTCAAGGTATGAGAGTTCGACCCGGAAACACGCTCCGTCGCCTCCGTAGGTCATCGTACCGCCCTGGAGCCTGTAGCATTCGCGGATGTAGCCGAGTCCGAACGAACTCGAAGCGACGTTGCTTCGGGGGTGTATCGGATTCGAGACGACGATTCGCTCCGCTTCGACCCTGACGGAAACGGTCATCGGCTTCCGGAGCGATATTTCGTTGTGCTTGGCGATGTCCTCGATGAGCATCTGCAGCACGAGCGGCAGAATCCGATGCCCGCCGACATGCTCCCGCCCCCTGGAAATCGACATTCAGCGCGTTGTTGTAGCGAATCGAGAGAATCGACACGTAATGCCACATGAAATCGAGCTCCTCGGAGAGCGGAACCGTCGATTTGTCGCGCACCTCGAGGACATGGCGGTACAGACGGGACAAATTGCGGGTGAATTCACACGCCCCGTCGGGATTGCTGCGGATGAGGTAGAGCAGGTTGTTGAGCGAATTGAACAGGAAGTGGGGATTGACCTGGGCGTTGAGCAGATTGTACTTGTAGGCCAGCAGCTCCTGGCGGGCGACATCCTGCCTGTGGCGCAGCTCATAGGCCGCAGCCACATGATAGGCAACCTCGACACACATGAAAATGACGATGTTGTAGAGTATCGTCCCGGGCACATCGACCGTCGTCTCGGGTTGGAAAATCCGCGCCACGACAAGAAACAGCCTGTTGATGATGAAGAGCAGCAGGAACGACAGCACGGCGTCGACCGTCATCTTCAGCCATAGTGCCGGCTTCCTCCGGAACCGGCTCCACAACGTGAAAATCACGAGGTAGTTCGACAACAGAATCAACAGGCACGGGACCATGTTGTACAGCAGGTCCGACAGGCAGGCTCCCGGCGAATCGTAGGGCAGCAGTTCGTTGTGACGCACCAGGTTGTAGAACAGCTGAAGGATGATGTCGAAGAGTATGCCGACTCCTGTTCCGACAAGGAGGTATTTCCCGTCAAGTCTCCGCATAAACATTCCTGCGTTTGCAACGTAAAGATAAAAATCATTTCCCAATCGGACAAAATCTTCGTCTTCATATTCGGATTCACTCCGCAAATATCGGAGTTCATCCTTCCAAAACGGGAGTTCACTCCTCCGGGCGATTGGGTTTCGGAGGGTTTTGACTTAATTAGCATTGGAAAAACAAATCCCTACAATCATCATAGTTATGGTACACAGACTTCTCTCGACAATTGCGTTGACCTCCATGCTTTTGTGCGTCAACTGCTCCGAATCGGATCCGACCCTGCCATGAAGCCGTCCAGGCCCGGGCAGATAACCGTAACCGTGCAGGATGACCGGCAGACGGCCCTGCTCTCCATCGCTCCGCTCGACGATGCGCTGCGCTACGTATGGTTCAAGGACGGTGCTCTGTTCGAAACGACCGAACAACCGCAATGCACGGTCAGTGAAAACGGCATCTACAAGGTTGCCGGAGAGAACGAGGCGGGACGAGGCGCTTTCAGCGACGAGGCGCAGGTCGACCTCTCGGAGTTCGGGCCGGACAACCTGCTCACCGAAGAGTTCATTCCCGATGCAGCCTTCAGAGAGTGGCTCAACGAGAAGCTCGCCGGCGGAAGCGGTTTCTACTCCATCACCGATGCGGCCGCCTATGATGGCGAGTTTGACATCAACTCCGAAACGGGTATCTCGAACATCGATGGCATCCGGTATTTCACCTCTCTGAAGCGGCTCAAGTGCAGCGAAATTACCTCGCTCTCCTCCATGGAGGAGATTCTCCAGCTCACCAAACTCGAGTATCTGTGGATAATGTTCAGCAGCTGCACCGAGTTCGACCTTACCCCGCTCAAGAATCTCGAGGAGGCCCACATCATGGCCAACTCGGCCTGCAAGCCCGACGGACTGAAGGTCGCAGGGTTGAACAAACTGCGCAGCCTGAGCTGCAACAACAACAATCTCGAATCGCTCGACCTGACGGGATGCACGGCTCTCGAAGAGCTGGTCTGCTCCTACAATTCGCTCTCGGACGACAAACTGATTCTGCCCGACGGAGCACCCCTCTCGATTCTTGCCGTGCATACGAACGGAAACCTGACCCGAATGGAGCTGTCGAAATACGCATCGACACTCACCTTCCTCAACATCGGGAATACGGGATTCAAGGAGCTTGACCTGACCGGATTGACCCGACTCGAGGACCTGAGCATCGAAAACTGCGGCATGAACTCCTCCGCACTGACCGGACTGGCGAACTGCACCAGCCTCAAGAGTCTGCGCATCGACTCGAACAATTTCGACAAGCTCGACGTCTCGACACTGACCAATCTCGAGATGCTGCGCTGCGACTTCAACCGCCTGACGTCCATGGACCTGAGTCACAACGGGAAAATCCAGGAGCTCAGCTTCCAGGACAACGAACTTGAGGACATCACGCTCACGAATCTATCGCAATGCTGGTACATGAATCTCACCCAAAACGCCCTGAGACGGGTCGATTTGACGCCGTGCATCGCATTGGAGCAGTTCTTCTGCAACGGCAACAAGCTCAAAAAGCTGGAGAACAAACAGGTTGAAATCAAACTCTCGGAGGAGTACGACGTCGAACGGCTCAACGGCAGCGACTTCAACACCTACTGCGACGAAATCGGCAAATACTTCTATTCCTACGACGGAACGGGCATCTTCGTTCACGAATTTTCGGACGAGGAGTAATCCCGGGACCCAGGACCGCAGAGACTCCGAAGCACCCCCAGACAAAAAGCTGTTCTCTGCAGAATCGAAGCAGGGTCCGACCCCGGCCCTGCGCCTCGCACAACGAGACGACGGAACCGAAATACGGGGCAAGGAAAAGGGCAAGAAAGGGAAAACGAAATGAGGGGGGGGGAAGGGCGGATGACGAAGATTCAATGCTTTGTCCATCCGCCCTTCCGCTCAGGAGGATGCGCAGTCGGAGTACCAGAGCCCCCCTCCACTTTTTGGATACATCCCCCCCGGCCCATGGAAGGGGCGTTTTAAGGTCGCAGGTGCCGAGTCCCCCATGCGCCGGCATGCAAAAACAAAAAAGGAGAATCCCTAAAGATTCTCCCTTTTGCCTTGGAGCGGAAAACGGGACGCGCACTCGCGCTGCGCGCGAGTGGTTCCGCGAAACTTTGCAGACACCCCCGGCCCCTGGAAGGGGCGCTTTGAGGTCGCAGGTGCCGAGTCCCCTCATGCACCGGCATACAAAAAGAGGGAAGAACCTTTCGGCTTCTTCCCTCTTCTGGAGCGGAAAACGGATTTCCGACTCAAGCATATTCCTCGTTCACAATCAGCGCATTATGTGAAGCATTTTCTTCGAAGGTCACTCCTGTGATGCGGTCATCATGCACTCGTTTGCATCCCAATGCTTTCGACAAAGATAAGAATTATTTTCACACAATTCAAGAACGCTATTCAAGCTGTTTTCTGTACGCTGAATCCAGTGTATTTCCATCCTTGTCTTTCCACAAAGTCCATCCGTTTAAGGATCGCCCCATGCAGAAATCGGAGGCAATATTGGGTCTGGGAAAAATCTTGTCAGAAGCGATCGTCCCATTACGGTCAACAGGACTATTCCGCATAATACTTTTCCGCAAGGCGGCGAACCAAGTCGGCCATCTCCCGGCGAACCTCTTCCGGACCGAGAAGTTCAACCTTCTCACGCATCCACAGAATCCGCTGGTAGAAGTCGAACGACGGCCGCAGAAAGTAGGTAAATATCGAATGATCCTCCTCGGTTTCAATCTCCTCCTGCGATTCATGCAACGGCTGGGCGCGCAGGTAGCAGCGCTGCTGCCGGTCGGCCCACAGGCGAATCAGCCTCGGGCGTTTCTCCGCTTCACGGATGATTCCATAGCATCCGGCGTAATACTCCTCGGGGAGAAGTTCGGGTGAGGGTTCGGCCTGCGTCTCGCCAATTTGCAGTCGGGAAATGCGCTCGAGGGCGAAGGTCTTGACCCGCTGCCGGTTCATGTATTCGGCAATCAAGTACCAGCGTCCCTCGAAGACACGCAGAAAGGCCGGCACAAGCTCCCAATCCTGCAATTCCGAACTATAGTAGGAGGTGTAGTTGAACCGCACGGTCCGTTTCCGGTCGATGGCATCGAGGATGGTGGCCAGATGCTCCGCACCCGTCGGTACAGGCTCCATCATCACGCGGTCACGATGCCGCAGGGTCTGGGTGTTCAGGTCGGCGATGTGGTAGGCCGCGAACAGATAGCGGTAGAGTGCATTGCTGCGAATCTCTTCCCGATTGACAATATCATACGTGTTGGTCGAGGGCGAATAGTCGATGTCGATGGCATATTCATTCGCGATATGCTCCTTGTAGCGGGAGAAGGTGCGTTCCTGGATTCGGCGGTTGTCATAGAGAGCCGACCGTTCCCATCGTTCGTTCAGTTCGCGCAGCGAAAGAGCGCCTGCCTGCAGCAGCGTCTCGACAATCCAAAGGCATTTTCCGTTTTTGGTCATTGGTTTCTGATTTTATTGCAAAGATAAGGTTTTAGTCAGACATATTTTGTCTGACCAGTGGGTTTATTTTGCGGCATGAAAGTAACAATCGCTAAAAAGAGCTGCAAAATGGAAAGGACTCAAGAAAACAAAGGCACGGCAATACTCTGCACGCCGCTCATTCACATGGTTGACGAGGCGGGCGAAAAGTATCTGTACGACTGGAATCTGTCGCAGTCACTGCCCGCCGACAAGAACTTCCAGGTAGGGGAGTGCCCGCATCTGGGCTACCTGGATTGCCGGTGCCTCTACCGCAGGTTGCAGGACGGGGCGTACAAGCGCATGAGCGACGGACTTGTCGTGGCCTTCTCCAACGAGGACATGAGCGTGTCGCCGACGACCCCGGATGAGGAGCTCTCCGACGCGGCCTACTGTGCCAAAAACAGCATCCTCGGAATCGGATGCCGGGGGAGATATTTCATCGCACTGGAGATGGACCCTGAGATTTGACCTTCACCGATATTGTGTAACACTTAATTTTTACGACTATGGAACTCGAATGCCCGAATTGCGGCGGTTACGACTGCTATTTCGATGGGCTGCAGTTCGTCTGTGACGATTGCGGCCATGAGTGGGGCGCCTATTGCCCCTGTACATCCTGCGATGATTGAACGCAGCCGGTCCGTAAGTCGTCAAATCCAACAACTTGCGGACCGGCGTCTTTTTCAGTCCGTGCCCTTGCGAATTTCATCCGCTATTGCTATATTTGCCTTGATTGTAGATGAAATTTAGGACGTTTGTTTCCATCTGAGTTACCGAAACCGCCAATATCAGACAACTCACAGACGAAACAGATAGTCTTGTCGTATCCGGCACGGACTGTCTTTTCTATCTGGGTTGGGGCGCTTGGCGGTGCCCGGTAACTGATTGATCGGGCGGACGTGCCGGTATTGTATCATGAATCAAGTCTTAACTAAAAATTATATGCTATGGAAGAGGGAAATGAAAACAAAGGTAAATTAAAAAGAAATATTACTTGGGGCACTATTTGGGGCACTATTCTAGCAATAATAGCTATTATCATCGGACGCGAACCTGAAGGGAAATAATATGGGAAAAATTGAAGATTTTAAGGATTGGCTTAAATGGAAACTTTGGGAAAAATATGGCTTTAACCTTACAAAACAGATAAAAGATGGAAGTATAGCCTATAACCGTCATTTATATGTTTGCGGATTGTCAGGGATGGGCAAAACGACCCTTATACACCGATTATTACAAGAAAAAGCCGACATCCCTTTTTTGGCCGTTGAACCAACCCAGTCCAGGCAATACCGTATATTGAAAAGCCTCAGAACGGGGACGAGACCGTTTTACATATATAGCATTGGAGAAGATAATGGCAACGGGCTCAATCTGAATCCATTTTACATTCCGTATGGTATGGACTTTATAGGCCATATTGACTTATTAAAGTCTTGCTTTTCCGCAGCCATAAAAACCATGACAAATGAACCGTTAGTCTATCAATATATTGAAAGAGCTATTCCGGAAATTTATTATGACAAAGGATGGGATCGAAGTACTCATCAGAACAAGAGACTTACGTTTGCTGCATACGATACCGAAGAGCATTTTTTCTATTTCCCGCGTATGCAGGATTTGTATGATAAGGTCGTTGAATTTTGTGAACTCAGTGAATTTTCAGAAGGCGGCGAGAATAAAGGTACAATTCGAGAGTTGGTAAAGTCCAATGTCCGATTTTTCATGTCTGAAACTTGTGGCCGAACGTTCAATACCTACAAAAATGACCTGTATAAGAAGTTAGATATGAGCGACATCGTTCTAGAAATTCCCAATGTCGCAAATACTTCCTTGCCTGCTATTTTGAATATTCTTTTGGGAATCATCATTGAAATTATCGGGCAACGCAAATCCGACGGCCAGGAAAACTGTCGACATATAACCGTGCTCGAAGAAGCTCATTTGTTGTTCCCGGCTGAACATGAGGATAAAACGCCAAATGGAGCGGCAAAGAAACTTGAGCAGCTCTTGTCAACAGCACGGAAATTCAAGGAAGCCATCATCATAACAAACCAGGATCCAACGGCAATTCACCAAAGTGTATTGGGAAATATTCGCCAACGATTTATCTTTAAAATCAACTCTAGCGAGATAGCAAAACAAATAGCGACTGATTATAATATTAAAGAAACGGACTTGGTAAGATTACCAATGTACAAGTTTTGGTTCTGTAGAGATCACAATCAACATAAAGCAATTAAATATGTCAATAAAGAAATTGAATATCGCAATCAGCAAAAGGACAACACGTCTTCGAGGGAAGTGAAGTTACAACACTCACAGTCTGTAGAAGACTTGATATTGACATATGCTGGTTTAGATAACATTAATGAACAAATAGGACTAACTCTGGACTTTATGATGGCAATGGCCCATACCGACAACCAGGCATTAGAGGTTCAGGAATTTTCGTCTAAACTATCGGCGTTAATAAAACAATGTAATATAGAAGAGATAAACAAAACCGTTATGCCAGAATATATGGCATTCTTGACTTGTATAGCCGTTGTCAAGATGCAGAAAAACTTGTATTCGAAATCATACAGCGAATTAAAAGCTTATTACGAACATCATATCGGGAATCTCTCTACTGATGTGAAACTCCCAAAAATCTTATCATTCCCCAATTGTGAGTTTATAACTCTAACAGCCATACTTATCTAACCATTTTTCATCATGAAAATAAAGAAGCCGACTACACATTCATCTGAGATTCAAGAGCCAGGTTGTACTTTAGGACAAGCATTGATGACTGCCGGTAATTTGGCACTTAAACAGGCTGCACTATTGGCCGAAACAATTATGTCATTAGCAGAAAGAACCGGTGCACAAATAGTTAAGAATGAGGGTCAAGTTCTTCTCGAAAAACAAATTAACGGAAAAACCTGGCCGATTCTCTCTATCGACAAAAACAATAAAACAATAGATGTTGTTGTTGACGTTAAAACTGCAAGAAAGGCTTCAACGGCTACTGGCATAACCGAGAGAGATATACAAGTCCCAGGTTATACTATTCGACAAATACACGAAGTTCGTGGTCCCATGTCAGAGATATCTAGGCGCGAAATCGTTACGAAACATGATGAACATTTTTTCGTAGATATGGTGATTCGAGAACTTGCACTAAAAAATGGGGATATTGTTCGGTATAATACTTGGAATTTTGGCCCATATGCTTTGTATAAGGCTCAACTATCCGAGGAGACCATCTTATGCGAGTCTCCTGAACACAAAAGAATGTTTATTCTTCAATTAGCCGATGATTACTGTGCTGGAAAAACAAATCTGGAGAATAAACTTTCTCCTGAAATCAAGGAGCAATTGCGTAAAATTCATGAAACACGAAAGGCTCCCGCATACTTGAGCGGATACGAGATTCATCATGACGGATATGGAAATATGTTCTTACTTCCCAAAGAGATTCATTGTCGTAAACTCGCCCATATCGGCGGCAGTTATTTAATGAATACCCAGAACTATGCCGTCTACATAGACAATAGAACAATCGATGAATCTGTTAGGAATATTTTGTCGGAAGAATTGACAGCCGACAAAATTACCGCTTATGACAATCTCACCATTGATGGGAAAGAACATTTTATCTCCTCGATTGGAAATCGAATTCTATGCAATATGGGATTAGCCGATGTAAAGATTGAATTTGCGGATTTGCCCCAATCAAATACCTGCGGTTTCTATTGTGATTCCGATAAGCAAATAGTAATCGATAGATGTCTGCTTGAAAATCCGTATTATGCGCTACTCACAGAATTGCACGAAATTCGTCATGCCATCCAGCACGATGCCGTGCGGCATCCGGATAGATATGGATTCAGCATGGATACACTCAATAAATGGACTGATAACATCAAGTATTACATAAAACCGGAATTAGACTATAAAGCATATACACAACAACCAATAGAAATGGATGCCGAATCGTGGGCATTGGAAACGTTGTCTAACCAACATTATAATCTATATGTATAGCAAAGAACAGATAGCCAATATATTACGGCACTATGAGTACCCCGATTTTCTGATGGACAAGACTGTCGAGCGTCTGAATAATATGCAGCCAGAAATCAAAGTCTTGTTTGACAAATGGCTAACAAATGGAGATATTCCTAAAGATGAAATAAACGGATATACATTTGAAGAACTAACAGGGAATAAATTCAACTTTACTCCGATTAATGCCTTCTTAACTCTGAATTGGCTACTGGTTGATTCTACCAATGCAATTGCGGCATTAGAAAGTGGAACCCGATAGCTCCGACATCTTTTGTCCGCCCTTCCCTCTACCTTTGCTCCTGAAACGGGGAATGAACCGATGTTAAACCCTAAAATAGAGCAAAGATGGAAAAGGACAAAAGAAAAAGACCCCGAATCGGGTATTGGACAACGACCCGCATGGAAGAGGAATCGGCCGAAAGCCGTCGAGACGCACAGCCCGACGAGGTGGACTACGAAGAGGATGAGCAGAAGTCTGCTTGCGAGCACGGGGCCTCGGAACAGGCCGCGCAGGAGCATTTCGAAGCGGGCGGCTGGCAGCACGAGGCCGAAGAGACGGTCAACGACCGGGAACGCATGGAGGACTTAGGCAACAAACGCGATGAGTTTACACGGAAAAAAGGTCTTTCCCGAGTGAAGCAACAGCTGGTATTGCTGTGGGACTATTTGAGTGCCGTGACTTCCGGCCGTTACAAGGGGTATTCCATGTGGGCCTATCTGAAGGTGGTAGCCTGCCTGCTCTACGTGGTAAGTCCATTAGACCTTGTTCCCGACTTCTTCCCGTGGGTCGGATGGTTGGACGACATCGCCGTCGTAATCTATGTCTGCGGGCTGGTCAAGGAGGAGTTGGACCAGTTCTCAGTTTGGCAGGCGCGTCAGCATCTGTCAACGGAGTATTAAACATGCAGTCGGTCCCGGGCGGACGGGCATAACCTCCGCCTAAAGCATTGATGTTTCGAATGTGCCGGTGCGCGGCACAAGGCCCGAACAGCAGGTCGCCTGAAAAAGTCACCGGCCGAGCGGAAACGTAGCCGGGACCGATTGTTTTTTCACTCGGAGCTTTCTGAAACGATATTTTCCATTTGTTGGTTGTTGCCTCGGTCAGTTTCTGACCGGGGCAACCCTTTATTTTGCAGACGCAAGTTCAAAAAGCATGAAACAGAATGCATTCAAATATTGGGCAAAGACAGCAGGAATGATACTGCTGGTGTTATTGGTCGTACATGTGCTGATTTACTGCACGGGGTATCGCGGCGACGCTTTGCGCTGGATACCTACCGCACAATTTTTTAATTCGTTAATGGATAAACTGATGTGATTATGGATTTCAATCTGAATCAAATTGCGACCACACACTTCGCTGGCGAAGGAGAAAAATTTGTATCAATCGACCTGGACGATTATCGGAAATTCGTTTCCTCGCGTCATATTGTCCGGTCGTCCAACATCGTGGTCAAGAAAGGGGATTTGCAATCGGTGATTCCGAGCGTGCGCAAGTCATATGCGGGGAACATTCATGCCTCCGAATTTTTTGTCTCTGTCCGGCTGAAAGAGGGGGTTCCCTGCAACTATGAGGAGGTTCTGAATTTGCTGCAGACGATTCAGTCGGGCAGCGCGTCGGATGGCACGTCTCTGCAATGGGGGCTCACCATAAATGCTCGAATGGAGGAGGATGTCCGGGTACTTATATTGGCGGGAGAAAGGGAAGAAGAGTAAAAAACGACCTAAATCTGGACTTGAGGTGTCAATAGATGTAAACCTATCCTCAGTCAATTCGGATTATTGGGGAACTGTAGTATCAAAGGTCATACTCTTTCGCATTTCCTTTTCCTCCCGATAGCGACCAGCCCCGGACTTGGCGGCGACGGCTGCA
>ULTP01001483.1_pt1 | contig 14212 bp, 11 predicted proteins | sample 1957721 | NCBI WGS metagenome assembly ULTP01 (sample SAMEA4835737, study PRJEB28245) | human gut metagenome | biome: gut microbiome; material: fecal sample | place: Denmark | collected 2008 | reverse complement strand
CTTGGGGAGAGGTGCCGAGCTTGTCGAGGCGGAGAGGGGTTCTGCCTAAAGCAACGTTGCTTTCAGTCCCCTCTCAGTCACCCTATCGGGTGACAGCTCCCCCCGAGGGGAGCCTTTTTTTACGCTTCCGCCAGCTCGCTCTTTTCGGTCAGCTCAATGTCCTTGAAGCCTTTCTCCATCAGACTGCCGAGGGCAGTGCCAGCCTCGTACACCTTGTCCAGTGCAGCGTCAGTCTTGATGCCGTTGAAGCTTTTGCCCTTGTACTTGGTAGTACCGTCGGAATTGAAGCCATCCTCCACGTTGATGACCAAAGTGCGTTTCATGATTTCCTGATTGATGTTTGCCATAGTTGAGAACTCCTTTCGATGATGAAAAAATGATGATTTGGGTTGCTGTTTACCTTGCTGCCCCCCCTTTTAGTCGCTGGCGCGACAGTTCCCCTAAGGGGGAACCGAGAATGTACTAATGAAGATTAAAGGAACGCTATTAGACTTGCCTGCCCCTTGGGGAAGGTGTCAGTGAGCGTAGCGAACTGACGGAAGGGGGAAGGGGGTGCTGCTAGCGAACTGACGGAATGGGGACTTCTACGCCGCCAGCAGCTCAGGCTGCTCCACTTCCGCTTCATGCGGCTGCAGCAGCTTGTCCCTGAGCATACTGTGCAAATACGCCAAAGCCTTTTTTCGCAGCAGCACGCCTCCCGGGCGCAGGGCCCTCGTTTCCGGCATGCCTTCTAGCATGTACAAATCCCAGCGCATATCGGGATCACCTTGACCGGGACCATATTGGTCGCGACTGGCTGCTTCGGCATGCGTCAGAACTGTATCGTTATTGATTTCCAGTTCCAGCTCGTGACACAGGATAGCGACTACAATCGCCATCTGTTCCACCTGCAGCATCGTCGGTGGATATGCGCCAAACACAGGATTGCATTTGTAGGCAAGGATTGCATCCTTAGCGCAACAGAGAGTGATGCCAACGGAGCGACTGTTGCGACGCCAGGTGTGCGATTTATATTCGCGCAGCATGTTGCAGGTGAGATAAAGCTCGCCCTGCTCGCCGATGTTGATGTGGTAATCATCAAAAACCTGGTCGTAGGTTCCTGCCGTCCAATGCAGATAGATGTGAGTGATACCGCCTTTGGCATTTCTAGCCAAGATTCGCAGCTTTTCATGATTAATTCTGCGGGGATTTGTTACAAGCATATATCAAAAAGCTCCTTTGTATTTTTTCTCCCATGAGCTTACTTGCTTATCCGGAATCAGCTTTTGGCAAGAGGCGGGAGTGGGGTGTTTTTGCCTCTCACTATACTAATGGCTTTTTTTTGCGTTTTTTTCACCCCCTTTTATAAAAAATTTTAAATTATTTTTTTGGGTATCTCCCGGTCATGCTTTTTTATAATCAGCATAATGCTTTTGAAAATTTTTTAAATTTTTTTTGCTTAGGGGGTGAAAATTTTGCGATTTTTAGCCATTAGTATAATGAGTTTTCTTTTTTCTCTCTTTCTTTTTTATAATTTTTTCTTTCTGTCTTTATTTCTTTTGCCATGATCATAACTACTAGCGTAGCTAGTAGTATCCTTGTACTTTAGAGTACTACCTAAAGGATAGACGTAAAGTACGGTAGTAGTAGGGCCTAGGGGAGACGCCAAATTTTAGACTGAGAAGCTTAAAAACCCTTAACTCCAGACAAAAATAGCAAGCCAAATACCTAATCCTTGACAAAAAGAAAAGGAGCAAGCCCAACTTCCTTGACAGTACTTTTTTTAGCAGCACCGCAATATAAAAAGCGTTCCACCCAAAGTAGGGCAGAACGCCTGGAATTTAAGCAATTAGAGTTTTTATTTTATTTAGGCCGTTTGCACGATGCTTGTAGGCTGTTTTTACACTGCACTTATGCTTTCTGCAAAATATTTTGTAATCAACATCTTGCAAAACAAGCTCGTTAACAGCAGTAAATTGCTCTTGTGTGAGCTTTTGCATAGTTTCGGACAATAGCTGATTATGAACCAGCTGATCAATGTCATTCTTTTTGTCCGCAATCTGCATTTCTTCACCGTCTTCCTCTGCGTCCAGATAATAGCAATCCTTGACGGATTTTCCTCGCGTAGCCTTGTGCAGCAGTCCAAAATGGACATGGTACTGCAAAAGTCCTGGCAGATGCCCGAAGTCCCGGTCCTTATAACTTTTGATTTTCTCTAAAAAGATTAACCAGGCAATATTGATGGCATCCTCGCCCAAGGCTTTACGGATTTCGTAGCGATAGGCCTCCTTGTAGATTAAAGGCTTAAAGGCTGTGCATAATGCGTCAATCGACTGGCTGTTGCCATGTTGGGCGCTGATAACCAGCTCTTTAAAATCTGTGAGAGTGAAGGTGTACTTTCCATTTTGGCAGTCTATCTGCTCGGAGCCGTCTGGCACGCAGCAGATTGTCTGCTCTGTACCATCGGGCAAGCAGGAAAGCTCCTGCTCAGTGTCTTCTTGCATTTCACATTTTTGTTTGGTTATTTTTTCCAGTTCCTTTCCGTGGCGGTCGCAATGCCGCGTATGACAGAATTCTGTACTGTACTACATCAAGCTCTTGATGTGCCTATTATAACACAGAAGATTAGCAAGTTTCTTATTTGAGCATAATAATGCGCAAAAACGTTTTGACTAGTCTTTTTGTAATAATCTGTTAGCAAAATAGTAATATTTTGAGGTGACAGTATGAGAAAAAGACTTAGAAATTTGTATTCTGAAGAGCTGGTGGATTCGGATTATTTGCCAGAACTGGTTGAACTGGGAGTGCTTATAGGATCGCATAGAACGGCATCAGGGATAAATCAGGAAGAGTTTGCCAGGATGATTGGGGTGTCGCGACGGACGATGACTAAGATTGAAAATGGCAGGCAGTCTTTGAGTTTTGTTGCTTTTTTGAGAATTGCTGCTGTGCTGGAGATGCGACCGGAGTATTTGCTGCAGGAGCTGACGCGGGTGACGCAGAGGAAGTGGAGTACGAAGGGGGAGGATTGAGAGAGAGGTGGCTTGTTAGAACATAAGTTAAACTGATAATTTAGGTTGAGTGCTTTTGACAGAGCACTATTATTTTTTAATTCGCAGCCAAATGGACATTTGGTTGCGGGGGGGAGAAGAGATGATATAATAAAGTTATAGCTATTCTTGAAATTTTATTTGGATAGGAGAGTGTGTTTATGTATTGTAAAGTTTGTGGAGAGAATCTTAAACCAGATGCTAAATTTTGTGAAAATTGCGGAACGAAAGTAAAAAAAGAGACAGATGCTATTCCTAAGACTGATATAAAAAAGAGTACAGAACCTGTAAAACCAAAAGTAAAGTTAGAAGAAACGAAAACTTCAAAAAAGAAAATTATTGTCGGAGTAGTTGTTGCTTTAGCAATTGTTGGAATGATATTTTCTCCTACGAGTAAAGTCACAACTGCTATACCGAAAGAACATAGGGAGTTTTTGGCTAAAATTGGTTTAAAAGTTCCTACTGATGATCAAATTAGCTTTACTGATGAAAATGGAAAATTGCATTACTATAAAATTCCGTACCAAGATGGTGAACAGGGAGATACTATGGTATTCGTTAATAATAAAGGAGCTATTGATAAAGTAAACGTATCCCATAAAGCTGAAAATTGCAATGGGTCATTTGATTTAGTTGAAAATGGAAAGGTTCTTGGTACATATAGTGATAAATTGGCTGAACATAAATTAGCAGATGCCAAGGCTGAACAAGAAGCTAAGGCTAGAGAAGCTCAACAAGCCGCTGAAGCAGCGGAAAGAGAAGCAACAGCGAGAGAATTTGCTAATTATTTAGGATGTACGCCAGAAGAGTATAAGGAACATTTTGGTCCTATGCTTAGTGCTGGATTTGAAAGAGGTAGATTAGAGTCGTGGTATAATGATAGTTCTTCAACTTCAATCAATACATATGGAAAGCGTACACAATATGTTCTGCATTTAGTAGGTCGTGGTAAAAATGGCAATAGAGTTTACGTGAATGTATATGAGTATTCAGATAAACCGGGAAAGTATCAATTTCAAGTTATGAACACTTCTCATGAATAATTTAGCAAGGAGGAATTTAGATGCCTTTTTGGGATACTGATTACAAAAAAGAAATGATAAAAAGTAAGGCTGCAAAGGAAGCTGCCGAAGAAAGAGCAGCTGAGGCTAAACAAAAAGCAGCTGAGGCTAAACAAAGAGCAGCCGAATATCGGCAAAAGGTTAATGCCGTAATTGTTACGACTGGTGATTTAAAAGAGGATTATGAAATTATTGGTCCCGTATATTTTCAGGTTTCTAACAAAGGGTTATTTAGTAGTACCTTGAGTGATCTTGTCAATAAGTATAGCGCTGAAATTGAAGAAATGAAGAACCATGCTTTAATGTCTGAGAGAAGGAGCGATTGGGGGTTCTTATGGGGAGAATATTCTGTTGGTCAGAATGATTTTGAAAAAGCATTTTTTGTTGCTACTCAAGAATTGAAGAAAAGAGCAGTAATGCTTGGCGGAGATGCCGTTGTTTCTATGCGTCAGGATATAGATCTTGATACTAGTGGATTTCAATATTTTTATTTGCAGATGTATGGAACTGTTGTGAAAAGAATAAATGGGTAAAATTGTTTATTTCCCCAGCTTTATGCTTGCGTAAGGCTGGGGAACTTTTTGTAAAAACAAAAAACATACAACACAAACTTCACAGCTTGTTCGTTGTATGTTTAGATTCTGTATGATAAAATATTGTGCAAGACGACCGTGTTACAGGGTGGCATTGCCGAAATTCTTAGGAATGGAGGTGATGTCTATGGTATATTTCAGTTTTCAGGACTTAATGTCCTTTGGAATCTTTATCGTAGCGTTGCTGACGTTCATTTTTCAGAACCGAAAGTAATAAGACAGTTACGGACATAGAAAAACCACTCCTGAACTTTGACCGGTAACGGAGTGGCTTTTCTACTCTTTTTTACGGGCAACTCACCTTGTGGGCGGTTGTCTTCTTGCTTATAATATAACATAAAGAAGTATTTTTCGCAAGCGAGTGTTTGTGACGTTTTGGTTAAAGACTGAAGTTCAAATAATTTATGTTAACAGAGCAGGATTAAGAATAATTCTTCGACTGGATTGTTAATATATGACTTTAGCAGTAAGAAGTCTGAAGATGTGTATTATAAAATTTTGGCAGTGTAGGGCTCTTCACTCCTTGACTTATCACATTGTCTAATGTATAATATTAGCGTTTATTGATATTTGCTAACGCGATGAAAAAGACAGTAACTTGCGGCGCAGGTTAAGCGAGCCGGGGTATGGTGCAAGCCCGGACGAAGTAAAGCAGGTGAAAATCACTTTGGAGCGGATGCGGCGAACTTGAGTAGCTGCATACGGGAGCGCCCGATATTGCGCACACGAGTGGCGTGCAGCAAAGGCTGTCGTCATGAGGGTGGTACCACGGAGTACACGTTTTGTTAATGATGCATGATACGCAAGCGTATTAATCGTTGTTAGTCTACAGCTTCGTCCCTTATCTGAGGGACGAAGCTTTTTTATATTGTTAAATTTTTTGTTTAATAAAATTGGAGGTTATTAGTAATGGACTATGGTAAAACACTAAATCTGCCCGAAACAGAGTTCCCTATGCGTGCAGGTCTGCCGCAACGCGAACCTGATTTTCTGAAATTCTGGGAAGAAAACGATATTTATGGCAAAAAGCAGGCTCTGCATGCAGGCCACAAGAAATTTGTTCTGCATGACGGACCTCCGTATGCAAACGGCAAAATCCACATGGGTCATGCCCTGAACAAAATCTTAAAAGATATCATCATGAAATACAAATACGCTCAAGGTTTTGACACCCCGTATGTTCCCGGCTGGGATACTCACGGCATGCCGATTGAGCACGCTGCTATCAAAGAGCTTGGCCTGAACCGCAATGAGCTGGATCCGCTGACTCTGCGCCGCAAATGCCATGACTTCGCTCTGCAATGGGTTGATATCCAACGCGAAGACTTCAAACGTCTGGGAGTTCTGGGCGATTGGGAAAACCCGTACATCACTCTGCATCACAGCTTTGAAGCTGAGCAAATCCGTGTATTCGGTACTATGGCTAACAAAGGCTATATCTACAAAGGTAAAAAGACCGTTTACTGGTGCCCGCACTGCGAAACCGCTCTGGCTGAAGCAGAAATCGAATACGGCGAACAAAAAACTCCGACTATCTTCGTAAAAATGCCGCTGGTAAAAGACAACGGCCAGACTCCGGAAGCTGCTAAAGGCAAAAAGGCTTACATGGTAATTTGGACAACCACCCCGTGGACCATGCCTGCCAACGTTGCTGTTGCTTTGAACCCTGCTCTGGAATATGCCTGGGTTGAATGCGAAGGCGAAGTTCTCTTCATGGCTAAAGACCTGCTGGCTCAGGTTGGCGCTGTCTGCCATAAGGACCTCAGCAATATCCTCGGCACTACTCTTGGTAAAGATATGGAATTCGCTGAATGCGTGCATCCGTTCCCAGAATACAACAACCGCCGTTCTCTCGTAGTTATGGCTGACTATGTAACTACCGAAGCCGGTACCGGTTGCGTACATACCGCTCCCGGTCATGGCGATGTCGACTTTGAAACCGGCCTGAAATACAAGCTGCCGATTCTCTGCCCGGTTGATTCCCAAGGCAAGCTGACCGAAGAAGCCGGCGAACGCTTCAAGGGCATGTTTGTATTCGACGCTAATATCCCGGTACTGAAATATCTGGCTGAGCTGAACTGCCTGCTGGGTAAAGAAAACATTAAGCACCAATACGCACACTGCTGGCGCTGCAAAAACCCGATTATCTTCCGCGCAACCTCTCAATGGTTCGCTTCTATCGACGGCTTCCGTGATGAAGCACTGAAATCTATCGACGATGTACAGTGGATTCCTTCCTGGGGCCAACAACGTATCCATAACATGGTAAGCGACCGTCACGACTGGTGCATCAGCCGTCAGCGCGTATGGGGCGTTCCTATCCCGGTATTCTACTGCGATAACTGTGGCGAGCATCTGATTAACGAATCTACCATCGATTCCGTTGCCAACTGGTTCGAAAAAGAAGGCAGCGATGCATGGTGGGCTCACACTGCAGAAGAGCTGCTGCCGGAAGGCACTGTCTGCCCGAAATGCGGCGGCAAGCACTTCCACAAGGAAAGCGATATCATGGACGTATGGTTCGACAGCGGTTCCTCTCACATGGCTGTTGCCGCAAAGCGTCCGGAGCTGTCCTGGCCGGTTGCTATGTACCTCGAAGGCAGTGACCAGCATCGTGGCTGGTTCCAGTCCTCTCTGCTGACCTCCGTTGCTGTTGCAGGCCGTGCTCCGTACGAATCCGTACTGACTCATGGTTATGTAGTTGACGGCGATGGCCGCAAGATGTCCAAATCCGTAGGTAACGTTATCGTTCCGCAGGACGTAATCAAACAATACGGTGCTGATATCATCCGCCTGTGGACTGCTTCCTCCGATTATAAGGCAGATATCCGTATCTCCCCGAAAATCCTGAAGCAGCTGGCTGAGGTATACCGCAAAATCCGTAACACTATCCGTTACATCCTTGGCAACACCAACGATTTCAACTATGAAACCGATGCAGTTCCGTTCAACGAAATGCTGGAGCTTGATCAATGGGCACTGATGCATCTGCAGCTGCTGAAGAAGGAAGTTACCGCTGCTTACGAAAGCTATGATTTCCATGTACTGTACCATGCAATCCATAACTTCTGCACTGTTGAAATGTCCAGCTTCTATCTGGATATTCTCAAGGACCGCCTGTATGCTTACAAGGCTGACAGCAAAGAGCGTCGCAGCGCACAAACCGCGATGCATGAAATCCTCATGGATCTCATCGTTATGCTTTCCCCGGTACTGAGCTTCACTATGGAAGAAGTATGGCAGTTCATGAAGAAACCTGCTAATGCTCCGGAATCCGTACAAATGCTGCCTTGGCCGGAGGTTAAGGAAGAATACATCAACGAAGAGCTGGAAACCAAATGGGATAACTTCATTGAAATCCGCAGCGAAATCACCAAGGTGCTGGAGCTAGCTCGTCGTAACAAACAAATTGGTCACTCCCTGGACGCTAAGGTTGAGCTGCACGCCGAAGGCGAAGCTCTGGCTATCCTGAAATCCGTAGAAAAAGACCTGGCAACCCTGCTGATCGTTTCTCAGGCAGTTATTGTTGAAGGCGCTACAGAAGGTGCTGAAGCAACCGGCCGCGAGGACCTGAAGGTTACCGTTGCTGCTGCCGAAGGCCACAAGTGCGAGCGTTGCTGGATTTACAGTGACGAGGTTGGTCAGGACGCTGAGCATCCGACTCTGTGCAAACGCTGCGCTGAAGCAGTTAAAGATTGAGTATAAGGCATCATCTTTGCATAAGGCTGTAGCTGACCTCAAATAAAAGCTTAAAGCCGTCGTATCATGTAAATTTTTGCTGATACGGCGGCTTTTTTGCTACAAATTTTACAAAAAATTATTTTGCTTTATGGCCTAACTATGGTACAATACTGTTAATATTATATATTTTACGGAGGTGAACTGTTTTTCTGCAATCTGCAGGATTACAGAGATTTTTGGACTATCTCATATGTTTGTTTAATGTTATAGCGATTTTATTTTTGGTGGCGCTGAACGGCTTTTTCGTTGCTTCGGAGTTTTCTATCGTCAAGGTACGCCCTTCGCGTCTTGATGCGCTGATTAAGGAAGGCAATACTCGGGCAGAAAGCGCTAAGCAGGTAACGGAGCATCTTGATGCCTATCTTTCGGTTACGCAGCTGGGCATAACCATTGCTTCGCTGGGCTTAGGCTGGATTGGCGAGCCGACGGTGGCGAAGCTGATGCATCCTGTATTTAACCTGCTGCAGCTGCCGCCGCAGGTTGAGCATACAATAGCTTTTGTTGTCGGCTTCGGTGTTATCACCGCTTTGCATATCGTTTTGGGCGAGCTGGTGCCTAAATCATTGTCTATTCAAAAGACTGAGCAGATTGTTCTGTTTGTGGCAGCTCCGCTGATTTTGTTTGATAAGCTGATGTATCCGGCGGTGTGGTTCCTCAATCACGTTGCCAACTGGGTGCTGCACAAATTGGGCGTTGAGGCTGCAAGCGAGGCGGAAGAGGCGCACAACGAGGATGAAATCCGCATACTGATGGAAGAAAGCCACAAGCATGGCTATATTGATAAAACAGAGCTTACTTATCTGGATAATGTCTTTGACTTTTCCGACCGTCGCGCCAGCGATATCATGGTTCCGCGTACCGATATGATCTGCCTGTATCTGGAGGATTCCTGGGAGGATAATATCAAGACGGCGCTGGAGGAGCGCATGACGCGTTATCCTATCTGTGATGAGGACAAGGACCACATTATCGGCTTTTTGCATATCAAGGATTTGCTGCGCAGCTTAAATGCCGGCGAGCGTCCTGATTTGCGCAGTCTGGCGCGTAAGGTGCTGCTGGTGCCGGAATCTCTGCCTATCAGCAAGCTGCTGCGTATTCTGCAGAAGCATCGCAGCCAGCTGGCAATCCTCGTTGATGAATACGGCGGTACCGCAGGTATGGTTACCGTTGAGGATATTTTGGAGGAAATCGTAGGCGAAATCCAGGACGAGTTTGACGAGGAACGTCCGGAGGTAGAAGAAAAGGGCAGTAAAACCTATTCTGTCGACGGCAAAATGCTGCTGGAGGATGTCAACGATACCTTTGAGCTGGCCTTGGATACCGAAAACTGTGATACTATCGGCGGCTGGGTTTACTCTCAGCTTGATTATCCGCCTAAGGTGGGGCAGAAGGTGCAGACATCTGCCGCTGCCTTTACGGTAGAAGAAATTGACAAGATGCGTATCGTGCGTGTCGGTATTCAGCTTTTGCACGAGCCGGAAAAGATTCACGAGGAGCTTCAGGAAGAACATCTGGAGGATGTAAAATAATATCTGCATAAAAAGAGAGCACGCTGAGATTGATTTCTCAGCGTGCTCTTTAGCGTTGTGCTTATAAATCGTGGAATTTCATACCGATGTTGCTGTGACGCAGGAAGTTAAGAGTTACCTCGGGGAAGGAGGCGTAGCTTAAAACGTCTTCAATCGGTGCGTTGGGGAAGCCTTCCTCAGCCAGCTTTTCACGCAGCTTTTTCATCTGCGGCGGAATATCGTCGGCAGGACGGTGGTCGATTTGCGGTGCGTCACCGATGGCCAGGCGTTTAACCTCAGGGTCAATCGGTCCCGGAGTACGGCCGTATTTGCCAAGAATCAAATCCTTAACCTCGCGGGGAATCATCTTATAGCGTCCAAGTGCAACGTTCAATACGGACATAGAACCTACAATCTGGCTGGTAGGAGTAACCAGCGGCGGATAACCGAGCTCGGCACGTACACGCGGCATTTCTTCAAGCAGCTGCGGATATTTGTCAGCAACGCCCATTTCCTTCATCTGGTTAAGCAGGTTGGAAAGCATACCGCCAGGAATCTGGAAGGTGAGCACCTTGGGATCTATGGGGATGTTGGCGTTCAGGTTGAAATCGTGGATAAGGTTCTTGCGTACATCCTTGAAATAGTCAGCCAATGCATTAAGCTCGGCAAGGTTGATGCCTGTATCGTAGGGAGTGCCCTCCAGCGTTGCTACCAGAGCTTCGGTGCAGGGTTGGCTGGTAGATTCGGAGAACGGAGAAAGCGCGGTATCAATCATGTCCGCACCGGCTTCAACAGCCTTCAGGTAGGTCATATCACCCATACCGCTGGTGAAGTGTGTGTGCAGGTCGATAGGCAGGTCAAGCTCTGCCTTCAGGCTGCGGATAAGGCTTTCGGCAGCGTAGGGACGCAGCAGACCGGCCATATCCTTAATGCAGATGGAATCTGCGCCCATCTGTGCCAGCTCTTTACCGAGCTGTACAAAGTCCTTGTCCTGATGGTAGGGGCTGATAGTATATACAATACAACCCTGAACATGTGCGCCTGCTTCCTTAGCGGCACGCATTGCACATTCAAGGTTGCGTGTATCGTTAAGAGCATCGAAAATACGGATAATAGATACGCCGTTATCAATAGAACGGTTTACAAATTCGCGTACAACGTCATCGGCATAATGGTTATAGCCCAAAATGTTCTGACCGCGCAGCAACATTTGAATAGGGGTTTTGCGCAGATGCTTTTTGAGCGTGCGCAGACGTTGCCAGGGATCCTCGTTAAGGAAGCGCAGGCAGGAGTCAAAGGTGGCGCCGCCCCAAGCCTCCAAAGCATAGTAGCCGGCGTTATCCAGCTGTTCCAGTGCCGGCAGCATGTCGCTGATGCGCATTCTGGTGGCAGCAAGAGACTGGTGGCCGTCACGCAGGACGGTTTCAACTATTTTTACGGGTTTCTTCTCCATGGCAGTACTCCTTTTATTAGTATAGTTCGTTAATTAAAGCTGATTTATAGCTGTCATTATTATAGCATAAATCTGTATTCATGTATACAATATACTTAGTTTCGAGCAATAAAAAATGGTGGCCACACTTGGTGACCACCATAAAAGTGAATTAGTTACGCGGAGTAGGCTGGTTGCTGACAACAGGCTTGCCCATGATTTCGTTAACGCGGTCCTTCATGCTGCGTTTCTTTTTAGTAGGCTGGTTGCTTACTACAGGTGCCTGGTTGGCATTGCCTTCAGTTGTTACCGTAGCGGGAGCCTGCTTGTCTTTGTCCTTATCTTTATCATTGTCTTTATCTTTGTCCTTATCATCCTGCTTGATTTCCGGTTCCGGCGGAACAGCTACGCCCGGATTACTGAAGCCGGTGCGCGGAGTAGAGGCCAGAGCGTTGACCATGAAATCATGCCAGATAGAAAGCGGAGCGCCGCTGCCGTACATACGGTTCATAGATTTGTTGTTATCATCGCCAACCCATACGGCAGTACTGAGGTCGGGAGTGTAACCAACGAACCAGGCATCAATGTATGTATCGGTAGTACCGGTTTTACCTGCTGCCGGACGGCCGATTCCCATGCCGCCTGCAGTGCCGCTGATAAGAACATCCTGCAGCATATTAGTAGTCAGGTATGCTGCTTCGGCATCAATAACACGTTTGGGTTCAGGCTTAGCTTCGTACAGAACCTTGCCCTCGCGGTCAACAATCTTCAGCAGAGCAATAGGCTTGCAATACATACCATTGCTTGCCAGAACGCCGTAGGCTGCAGCCATTTCCAGCGGATTAACGCCCTTGCTGAGACCGCCGAGTGCCATAGCGAGGTTTGCATCGCTGTAAGCGCCGCTGTCAACCAGAGTAGTAATACCCATTTTTTCGGCATTGTTAATAATTTTGCTTACACCAACCTCTTGGGCCAGCTTAACGGTAGGCACGTTCATAGAACGTACCAGAGCAGTACGCAGGCTTACCTTACCATGCCATGCTCTGTCGGAGTTCTGCGGTTTCCAGCCGGGAGAGAATTCTTCTTCCTTATCTTCAATGACACTGGCCGGAGAATAACCGTTCTGCATTGCGGTCAGATAGACAAAAGGCTTGAAGGCAGAACCGGGCTGACGTACTGCAAGAGTAGCACGGTTGAACTTATCCTGGCCGCGGCCGCCGATCATAGCTTTAACATAACCGGTATGCGGGTCAACGGCAACCAGAGCCATTTGCGGCTGAGTCAGCTTCTTGCCGTCTGTATAATAGCCCGGCAGATGCTTCATAGCATTTTCAGCAGCCTTTTGCATATCCGGGTCTAAAGTGGTGTAAATCTTAAGACCGCCCTTATAGAGAGCGTCTGCACCAACCTCTTCGATAACCTTTTGGGTAATCATATCGAAGAAATAGGAGCGGGGATCGGAATTGGTTTTATGTGTTGTGCTGAAGACAAGCTTTTCTGCTTTGGCAGCATTACCGTCGGCAGCAGAGATAAAACCGTATTTAACCATCTGGTCGATAACAAGCTCCTGACGTTTTTTACTTTCCTGCGGATTTTCAAAAGGATTAAAGTAGTTAGGGCTTTTGGGAATAGCTGCCAGAGTAGCAGCTTCAGCGATATCCAGATTCTGAACATGCTTATTGAAGTAATACATGGAAGCACTTTCAATACCGTATGCGCCCTGACCGAAATAAATCTGGTTCAGATACATAGTGAGGATTTCATCCTTAGTATATTTGTGCTCAAGTTCCTTGGCAATAAAAGCTTCCTTAATTTTACGGATGATGGAACGTTCCTGGGTAAGGAAAGCATTCTTTGCCAGCTGTTGGGTAATGGTACTGCCGCCCTGTACTTCGTGACCGCTTAATGTAGAAAGCAGAGCACGTGCTGTGCCGCGGTAGTCAATACCACCGTGTTCATAGAAGCGATTATCTTCAATAGCAATAAAGGCACGCTGCACATGCTTAGGAATCTTATCAATAGTAACAGGTACTCTGCGTTCTTCCGAAAGCGTAGTATAGATTGCGTTACCATTGATATCGTAGAACTGTGAAGCAGCGTCCGGAATCAGTGTTTCATCCATATTAGGAGGTGCAAAAAGACTGGAGAAGCCATAAAGCACTGATGCTCCCATTATAATGAGGCAAACAACACTGATGACAATGAATTTTAGTACTTTAAACATTTTCTACCTCTTCTTCATTATATTGACTGCGCAGCCAATACCAAAGGCTGCAAATAGAAGTCATCTTATTATAGCATTTTCAGACAACTTTGTCATAGAATTATTGAAAACTCAGCGTATTTATTTTAAAGGAAAATATGTAAAAGCATGCTCCGGAAGGATATGTGATGGATCGGCAGGCTGCGGATAATGAAGCCGGAAAGAAAAACAAGCAAAAATTTAAGAAAAAATTTCGCGAAAAAGAGAAAAATTTTACTGATTTTCGGCGGTTTTTATGGAAAAAACAGCTGAAAATGCTACTTTTTTTGAGATTTTTTGAAGAATTTTTAATGCCGATAAAGGCGATAATCAAGGATGTTTCTTTTTCCACGAATCCTAGTGTTTCACGAAAAAAACTTAAAAAAGTGCCGAAAAAAGTGTTGACATAACCTAGGTCACGTGGTATTATATACAAGTCGACGCGATACGGCAACAAAACAAAAGCCAAAATCGCTAGACACTGGCAAAGAAAAATTGCTTAGATTCAAGGAAACTCAAGCTGAGCGAGTGAGATAATACTTATAGTATATTGAACGAGTGAAGTGATGAGTTGGCGCAGAAGATAACAATTTATCGAAGCCAGAA
>ULTP01012421.1_pt1 | contig 14258 bp, 7 predicted proteins | sample 1957721 | NCBI WGS metagenome assembly ULTP01 (sample SAMEA4835737, study PRJEB28245) | human gut metagenome | biome: gut microbiome; material: fecal sample | place: Denmark | collected 2008 | reverse complement strand
TTCCATGCTAGCCATAGCAAACAACAAACATGTGTATGTTGAAAAACCCATGGCCCGTACTTTTCATGAAGCAGAATTAATGATGCAGGCTGCTAGAAAGCACCCCAATATCGTTACACAAGTAGGAAATCAGGGACATTCGGAAGCAAATTATTTTCAATTCAAGACCTGGGTAGAAGCTGGTATTATAAAAGATGTGACAGCTGTAACGGCACACATGAATAACTCACGTAGATGGCACAAATGGGATACCAATATCTATAAATTGCCAGAACAAGAAGCCATTCCTAACGGATTGGACTGGATGACATGGTTATCAGCCGTACCTTATCATGAATACAACAAAAAATACCATCACGGAGAATGGCGTTGTTGGTATGACTTCGGTATGGGAGCTCTCGGAGATTGGGGAGCTCATATTCTGGATACCGTACACGAGTTTCTCGAATTAGGCCTACCGTATGAAGTAACAATGTTGAAGGAGAATGGACACAATGATTACTTCTTCCCCTATTCATCTACTATCCTATTCCGATTCCCACAACGTAAAGGTATGCCACCTGTTGATATTACATGGTACGATGGTTTGGACAATCTACCTCCTATTCCTGCCGGATATGGAGTATCAGGGCTAGATCCTAACATTCCTCCCACTAATCAAGGAGATACGCCACAATCAAAACTCAATCCTGGCAAAATAATCTACACCAAAGACCTTACTTTCAAAGGGGGAACTCATGGAAGTACACTTTCTATTATTCCAGAAGAAAGAGCTAAAGCAATGGCATCGAGTCTGCCGGAGATACCCAAGAGTCCATCTAATCATTTTGAGAACTTTCTGTTGGCATGTAACGGGGTTGAGAAAACGCGCTCACCTTTCGAAATACATGGTACATTGAGCCAAGTATTCTCATTAGGTGTTATAGCCCAACGTATGAATACGCAATTATTTTTTGACCCACGTACGAAACAGATTACGAATAACGAATTTGCAAATGCGATGCTGGCAGGAATGCCTCCTCGTAAAGAATGGGAAGAATTTTATAAACTCTAAATACATTATTACTTAACTTATATCATGAGAAAATATATCATTTATGCATTTGTTATGTGCACAGTCACAACAGCTTGCGTACAGAACAAAACTGAGCAGACAAAACAGGTTACCGAAATCAATCTGGAACCGGAAATCAGTACAACTCCTAACACATTATCAACCCAAGAAATAGACGAAGGGTGGAAACTGCTATGGGATGGTAAAACGACAGAAGGCTGGAGAGGTGCCCGTCTTTCTGAGTTTCCTAATAATGGGTGGACAATAGAAGACGGTTTATTGAAGGTACAAAAAAGTGACGGAGGAGAGTCCACTAATGGTGGCGATATTGTTACTACACGCAAATACAGGAATTTTATCCTTAAAGTGGATTTCAAAATTACAGAGGGTGCTAATAGCGGCATTAAGTATTTTGTTAATCCCGATCTTAATAAAGGGGAAGGTTCAGCGATCGGTTGTGAGTATCAGATATTGGATGATGAGAAACATCCGGATGCTAAATTGGGTACCAACGGCAATCGTACCATAGGTTCTTTATATGATCTGATCCCTGCTCTGCCGAATAAACCTTTTAAGAAAAATGAATTTAATACTGCAATGATTGTAGCTGAAAATTATAAAGTACAACACTGGATGAATGGTGTAAAAATAGTTGAATATACACGTAATAACCAAATGTGGAATGCTTTAGTCAGCTATAGTAAATATAAAGACTGGCCCAATTTTGGCAATGCTGAGGAGGGTAATATACTTCTTCAGGATCATGGAGATGAGGTTTGGTTTAAGAATATAAAAATCAAAGAATTAAAATAATTATTTATCATATACCCATTTAAAATGAAAAAGATACTATCAATAGTTAGTTGCTTAATTTTATGTACCACAATAGCTTCAGCCCAAGTTTCCATAAATACTTTGAGTAAGAAAGAAGAAAAACAAGGTTGGCAACTCCTCTTTAATGGTAAAAATCTGGATGGCTGGACTTCTGTAGGTAAAACAACTGGTCCTGAAAAAGGTTGGACAATAGAAGACGGTATACTAACTGTCAATAAAGGTGGTCCTCAACATGGTCGAGATATTATCACTCAAAAAGAATTCAGTGAATTTGACCTCTACTTTGAATTTCGTCTTACTAAAGCCGCTAACAGTGGTCTAAAATACCTCTTTAGAAAATACGAGCAAGGTGGTTGGTTAGGCAATGAATACCAAGTCTTGGACGATGACTTCCATCCTGATGCTAAAGCCGGAAGAGATGGGAATCGCAAAACAGCAGCATTGTACGATATCTTACCTACCGGAAAAAAAGAGATGAAGGCTACAGGAGAATGGAATAGTGCCCGGATCGTGGTAAAAGGTTCGAAAGTAACTCATTACCTCAATGGGAAAAAGGTGGTAACATATGACCGCAATAGCCAGACTTATAGAGATGCTGTGGGACTAAGCAAATTTAAAGATGCAAAACCTTTATTCGGCACTGTAGAAAAGGGGCATATTCTGCTTCAAGATCATCAAGATGAGGTATCGTTCAGGAATATAAAAATCAGAGACTTGTCGAAATGATTCTTGGTCAGCATCAACCTTTATTTTGTATAAAATAGAAAAGAAAACTATAGGATTCAAGTATACTTGAATCCTATTTTCAAATATAGCCAAAAGTTAATCCTCTTGTCCAGCAAACTCCATCAGATACGCCTTAATGAAACCATCTATCTTACCATCCATCACTCCATTGACATCCGAAGTCTGGAAGTTAGTACGGTGGTCTTTTACACGGCGATCATCGAATACATAGCTTCGTATCTGCGAACCCCATTCGATCTTCTTCTTCCCAGCTTCCACCTTGGCTTGTTCTGCCATGCGGTGCTGAAGTTCCTTATCATACAGAATGGAACGTAACTGGCGCATTGCATTCTCGCGATTCTTGGGTTGGTCGCGAGTTTCCGTATTTTCAATCAGGATTTCTTCTTCCTCGCCCGTATACGGATCCTTGAACTGATAACGCAGACGAACTCCGGATTCTACCTTGTTCACATTCTGACCACCGGCACCACTGGAACGGAAAGTATCCCAAGAGATATTGGCAACATTGATGTTCACCTCAATAGTATCATCAACCAGCGGAGTTACAAAAACAGAAGCAAAAGAAGTCATGCGCTTGCCTTGCGCATTGTAAGGAGATACACGCACCAGACGATGTACACCGTTCTCGCCTTTCAGATATCCATAAGCATAATCACCTGAAATCTCAATAGTGCAGGTTTTAATACCGGCTTCATCACCTTCCTGCAAATTAGAAATGACAGCCTTGTAGCCATTGGTTTCGGCATAACGCAAATACATACGCATCAGCATACTTGCCCAGTCCTGGCTTTCCGTGCCACCCGCACCGGAGTTGATTTTCAACACACAGTCCATCTGGTCAGCTTCATCACGAAGCATATTTTTCAGTTCAAGCTCATCAATGGCAACGGAAGCTTTGGCATAAGCTTCATCTATCTCTTCCTCCGTTACAAGCTCGTCCTTATAGAAGTCAAAGGCCAATTGCAATTCATCCGATAATGTCTTTATTTCATTATAACCGGCTATCCACTGTTGCAAACCTTTCACTTTCTTCATTTGTGCCTCAGCCGTCTTCTGGTCATCCCAAAAGCCCGGAGCCTGCGTGCGCAACTGTTCTTCTTCTACCTGGATCTTCTTTCCTTCGATGTCCAGATAGCGGTAGAGTGCCTCGGTGCGCTCTTTAATGCTTTTCAGTTGTTCTATGGTAATCATAATCTATGAAAATAAACCTTCTTATTTAAAATATTTACTTTTTGAGTGCAAAGGTATGAAAAAAACGCATATTTTTGCAGTTATCAATCTAATAAGTCAGCTTATGAACAAACTATTCCGACAAATTGGTTTAACGTTTATCCTACTGGTAGCGATAAGCTTAGGAAGTTGTACTTCGAAGTACAGCTACGAAACAGTACCCAACGATCCGCTGAAAGCGCGTATCTACACTCTGGACAACGGTTTGAAAGTCTACATGACTGTAAACAAGGAAACTCCGCGCATACAAACGTACATTGCAGTACGTGTAGGTGGTAAAAACGACCCCGCAGAAACTACCGGATTGGCTCACTATTTCGAGCACCTGATGTTTAAAGGTACCACAAACTTCGGTACTCAGAACTATGAGATTGAAAAGCCTTTGCTGGACCAGATCGAAGAACAATTCGAAGTTTATCGCAAGACAACAGACAGCCTTGAACGTAAAGCTATTTATGCAAAAATTGACAGCATCTCCTACGAGGCTTCCAAATATGCCATCCCCAATGAATATGACAAACTCATGGCTGCCATCGGTGCCAACGGAACAAATGCCTACACCAGTTTCGACGTTACTTGCTACACGGAAGATATCCCCAGCAATCAGATTGACAACTGGGCAAAAATTCAGGCAGAACGTTTTGAAAATTGCGTGATCCGCGGTTTCCATACTGAGTTGGAAACGGTTTACGAAGAAAAGAATATGTCGCTGACCCGCGACCCACGCAAAGTTTACGAAGCAGTACTTTCTTCTCTTTTCCCACACCATCCTTATGGAACACAAACCGTACTTGGTACTCAGGAAGACCTGAAGAATCCTTCAATCACCAACATCAAAGAATATTATAAGAAATGGTATGTGCCCAACAACATGGCTATCTGTCTTTCCGGTGATTTTGATCCCGATCAGATGATTGCAACCATTGACAAATATTTTGGTGGTTTGAAACCAAATACTGATCTGCCGAAACTGGATCTGCCGAAAGAAACCCCGATTACAGCACCTGTTGTACGTGAAGTAATCGGCCCGGATGCCGAAAGCGTTGCCCTTGCATGGCGCTTCCCCGGAGCGGCCGACAAAGATGTGGAAACGTTACAAGTGGTTTCCCAGATACTTTATAACGGACAAGCCGGCCTGTTCGACCTTGACCTTACACAACAACAGAAGACGTTAAGTTCATATTGCTATCCTCTGACCATGAGCGATTACAGCGCACTGTTGATGCAGGGACGCCCTAAACAAGGACAGACTCTGGACGAAGTAAAAGACCTCATGCTGGGTGAACTGAAGAAACTCCGCGACGGCGACTTCGACGAAAAGATGCTGGAAGCCAATATCAACAACTTCAAACTGTATCAGATGCAGCAGTTGGAAAACAATGATGCGCGTGCCGACATGTTTGTACAGTCATTCGTAAACGGTAGTGACTGGGCAGACGAAGTTACCGCCCTCAACCGCATGTCCAAACTGACCAAGAATGATATCGTAACCTTTGCCAATAAATATCTGAAAGATGATAACTATGCCGTTATCTACAAAAGACAAGGTAAAGACCCGAATGAAAAGAAGATGCCGAAACCCGAAATCACTCCTATCGTGATGAATCGCGACACCGCCAGTACCTTCCTGAAAGAAATACAGGCAAGCGTAGTGACTCCTATCGAACCGGTATTCCTGGACTATTCCAAAGATCTTACCCAACTGAAAGCAAAATCGGATATTCCTGTACTCTACAAACAGAATACAACGAATGATATTTTCCAGTTGATTTACCTCTTTGATATGGGTAACAACAATGACAAGGCACTCGGTACCGCTGCCCAATATCTGGAATACCTCGGTACAGCCGACATGACTCCGGAAGAGGTTAAGAGCGAATTCTATCGTCTTGCGTGCTCATTCTTTGTATCTCCGGGTAGCAAACGTACTTATGTTGTACTCTCCGGCCTCAACGAAAATATGCCTGCTGCCATGGCTCTCTTCGAAAAACTGTTGGCAAATGCCCAGGTAAATAAAGAGGCTTATGCAAATATGGCTAACGATATTCTGAAATCCCGCAAAGACGCTAAGCTGAATCAGATGCAAAACTTCTCGCGCCTGGTGTCTTATGCTACTTATGGTCCGAAATCTCCGGCAACCAATCTGCTGACCGAAGCTGAACTGATCTCTATGGATCCGCAACAACTTGTGGACCGTATCAAACAGTTGAGCAGCTTCAAGCACCGTATTCTTTACTATGGGCCAAGCAATCAGGATGACCTGCTTGCCATCATTAATAAAGAGCATCAGGCACCGGAGGCTTTGAAAGAAATTCCTGAAGGAAATAACTTTGAAGCACTATTGACACCCGAAACGAAGATTTTCATTGCTCCGTATGATGCCAAACAAATCTATATGTCGCAAATCTCCAACAAAGGAGAGAAATTTGATCCTGCTGCTGAATCCGGTCGTCAACTATACAACGAATACTTCGGTGGCGGCATGAATTCCATCGTATTCCAGGAAATGCGCGAAAGCCGCGGTTTGGCTTACTCGGCATGGGCCGGTATGTTGAAGCCAAGCTATTTGACAGATCCTTATATGCTACGCACACAAATTGCTACGCAGAATGACAAGATGATAGACGCCATCAATACATTCAATGACATCATCAACAATATGCCTGAATCGGAAGCTGCCTTCAAACTGGCCAAAGACGGCATGATTGCCCGTATGCGTACCGACCGCACCATCAAGATGGATATTATCTGGGATTATATCAGCGCTCAATATCTGGGACAGAATGTAGATAGTCGTATCAAGCTGTATAACGATGTGCAGAACATGACGTTACAGGATGTTATCGACTACCAGAATAAATGGATCAAGGGACGCACCTATACATATTGTATCCTTGGTGACAAAAAAGAGCTGGATATAAATGCTTTGAAAAAAGTAGGTCCGGTAATTGAACTGAAACAGGAAGATATCTTCGGATATTAATATATCTGAGCAGTAAAACAGGGAAGGGTTGCATTGTCATGTAACCCTTTCTTTTTTTATAATTTCTACCGGTTCTATTTATAAATACTCTTTATTACACAAAAAGTCCACCCTCCCCGCACTGTGATTACGTACATTTGCCCCGTATTCTAATTTGTATCACATATCTAAAAGAGTATAAGACAGACCATGAAACGTTTATTCATCTTTATTATGGGAGTAATGATGGCTGTGGTAGCCACGTCCCGCACGTTCGACATGAAACAATTGGGGGCTGATGCCAAAGGCATCAAGCCATGTACGAAACTGATTAACCAGACTATTGAAAAAGCAGCTTCGGAAGGAGGTGGAACCATCTATTTCCCTGCCGGGACTTATCTGACTGCTACTATCCACATGAAAAGTAATATTACATTGCATCTGGAATCAGGTGCCATTGTGCGCTTCTCAGACAGGTTCGAGGATTATCTGCCTTTTGTAACCGCACGTTGGGAAGGAACCGTTATGCAAACCTTATCCCCACTGATTTACGCTCATTCGGCAGATAATCTGACCATTACCGGACGCGGAACGCTGGATGGGAACGGACTGAAATGGTGGTTATGGGAATTTGAGACACGTAAGGTGATAAAGGAGAACGGTGGCAAGCTACCTTCTCTGGATAAGTTACAGCAAATGTGGGTGGATGCCAATAAGGACCTGGAAATATCCGATTACTATAAGCCTTCTCTGGAACGTAAAATGTTCCGTCCGCCTTTTATTCAGTTCTACGAATGTACGAATATCCTTATTGAAAATGTGAAGATCATCAACTCTCCTTTCTGGACTGTCAATCCGGCCTTCTGTGATAACGTTACAATACATGGAGTAACCATCAATAACCCGTCAAGCAATCCTAAAGGGCCGAATACGGACGGTATCAATCCGAGTTCCTGCCGGAATGTACGTATCTCCGACTGTTTTATCAGTGTTGGAGACGATTGTATTACCATCAAGTCCGGACGTGATGCCGACGGGCGTAAATATGGGAAAGCATGCGAAAACATCACAATCACCAATTGTATCATGCTTTCCGGTCACGGTGGAGTGGTCATCGGCAGCGAAATGTCGGGCGGTGTAAAAAGGATAGCTATATCCAATTGTGTGTTTGATGGAACGAATGCCGGTATCAGGTTAAAAGCATCCCGCGGACGCGGTGGTGTAGTAGAAGATATACGGGTAGACAATATCGTAATGAAGAATATACAAGGAGATGCCTTTATTTTCGATTTATTTTATGACCGTTTATCGAAAGTGGAACCGGTAAGCGAACGTACTCCTATTTTCCGGAATATCCATTTAAGTAATGTTACGGGAAATGATATCAAGCGGATAGGCTATATAAAAGGTATTGAGGAAATGCCTATATCGGAACTGTCTTTCTCCAACATGAACATAGTAGCCGGAAAAGGATTTCAAGCAGAAACAGCCACCGATATCCGTTTTAACAACGTAAGTTTCACCGTAGAAGAAGGACCTTCACTCAACATCCGACAATGCAAGGATATATTCCTGAATGACGTGCGGACAAAGCAACCGATAGCCGGTCAGCCAGTGGTGGATTTAGAAGCAATAGAAAACCTGTCAATCATTCATTGTGATTCCACACAAATTGTCAGGAAATAACAGAAGAAAAACAAATAGACCACTCAAAAAAAATCTATAATATGGCACACCGTTTCTTAAAACTCTCATTAGTCTGTATGGCAATCATAGCAAGTACAGACTTAAAAGCCCAGCAAGCGCCGGTCTTATGGTACGACAGCCCGGCTGAATATTGGGAAGAAGCTCTCCCTTTAGGTAATGGAAGACTGGGAGCAATGGTATATGGAAATCCGGTAAATGAAGAAATCCAATTGAACGAAGAAACGATTTCTGCCGGTGCTCCTTACAAGAACTACAATCCGGAAACTAAAAACTATCTGTCTGAAATAAGACAGTTGATCTTTGAAGGAAAATATCCTGAAGCCCAGACATTGGCGGGTGAGAGGCTTCTCTCGAAGAATGGTTTTGGCATGCCTTATCAAACAGCAGGCAGTTTACGGTTAAGGTTTCAGGATCAGGAAGGTTATACAAACTTCCGCCGGGAACTGGATTTGGAAAAAGCCGTCGCATCAACCACTTATACAGTGGATGGCGTCGACTACAAACGTGAAGTATTCACTTCATTTGCAGATCAATTAGTCATCATCCGGCTAACCGCTTCACAACCGGGGAAACTGACATTCACCACTGCTCTAACATGCCCGCAAGATGTCGACGTCACAACTTCCGGCAAAGACGCCATGACTATGGAGGGAGTGACTAAAGGAAATGAGTTTGTAGAAGGGGCAGTCCGCTTCCGTACAGATTTAAAGCTCAACGTACAGGGAGGGAAAACCTCTGCAAATGATTCTACCCTGATAGTAACTCGTGCAAACAGCGCCACAATTTACTTGGCGATATCCACCAATTTCATCAATTACAAAGACATATCCGGCGATCCTGTCAAACGCAACAAAGTATACTTAAAGAATGCTGGGAAGAATTATACCAAAGCACTTCAGGCTCACATAAGTGAATATCAGAAATATTATAATCGCGTATCGTTGAATTTAGGCCGTACCGCCCAGGCTGACAAGCCAACCGATATACGCGTCAAAGAGTTTGCCACAGCCAATGATCCTCACCTGGTAGCCCTATACTTCCAGTTTGGACGTTATCTTCTAATCTCCAGTTCACAGCCGGGAGGGCAGCCGGCCAATCTGCAAGGCATTTGGAATCAGAAGCTAAATCCGGCATGGAAATGCCGTTATACTACGAATATCAACGCCGAAATGAACTACTGGCCGGCTGAAGTAACTAATCTGCCCGAAATGCACGAACCTTTCCTGCAAATGATAAAGGAACTCTATGAGAATGGTCAGGAAGCTGCTCGCGAAATGTATGGTTGCCGTGGATGGATGTTGCATCATAACACCGATCTGTGGCGCATGAACGGGGCGGTAGACAAAGCATATTGCGGTCCCTGGCCCACTTGCAACGCTTGGTTATGCCATCATTTATGGGATCGTTATCTGTATTCGGGAGATAAAGATTTTCTGGCCCAGGCATACCCGATCATGAAAAGTGCTTCCGAATTCTTTGTCGATTTCCTTGTCAAAGACCCCAACACAGGTTATATGGTAGTCACCCCAAGTAATTCACCAGAGAATTCACCTCCACAATGGAGAACAAAAGCCAATCTCTTTGCAGGCATCACCATGGACAATCAGCTAGTATTTGATCTATTCACAAATACAGAAAGAGCCGCACGGCTATTAGAGAAGGATGAGCTATTCTGCGATACGATCCTCTCACTCAGAAAACAATTGCCTCCTATGCAAGTAGGGCAATACGGACAATTGCAGGAGTGGTTTGAGGACTGGGATAACCCCAAAGATCATCATCGCCACATTTCTCACTTATGGGGATTCTTTCCGGGATTCCAGATATCTCCATACTCCTCACCCGTACTCTTTGAGGCTGCACGCAACACCCTAATTCAACGTGGTGATCCTTCTACCGGTTGGTCTATGGGATGGAAGGTTTGTTTCTGGGCAAGATGTTTGGATGGGAATCATGCATTCAAACTTATCACTGATCAACTCAATCTGGTCTCCCCCGAAATCCAGAAAGGACAAGGAGGAGGAACCTATCCTAATCTTTTCGATGCACATCCTCCTTTCCAAATAGACGGAAACTTCGGTTGTACAGCCGGTATTGCCGAAATGTTAATGCAAAGCCATGATGAAGCCATACACTTGCTACCTGCTTTGCCAGATGTATGGAAGGACGGTGAAATAAAGGGACTTCGGGCACGCGGAGGCTTTGAAATCATTTCATTGAAGTGGAAAAACGGGCAGATAGAATCTGCTGTGATCAAATCGACTCTCGGAGGCAATCTTCATCTACGTGTACATCAGGAGTTGGCTATGGATGGAAAAAGTTTATCTGTTACTGACAACGGTAATACCAATCCTTTCTTTGCCAAGCAGCCCATAAGCCGCCCCTTGATTAGTGAGAAAGCTCCTTTGAAAGGTATTGAGCTAAAGAAATCATACGTTTATGAGATCGCTACCCAAGCAGGAGAAACTTATACTTTTACGAATGTCCGGTAACAGGCAACCGGACATTCTTTGTCAAGAGCATATTTACAGAAGATTAACGGACGGGAGGCATAGACCTCCCGTTTTACTTTCGGAACAGACCGTCTGTTTGCCTCAAACACATGATCAGTATGCCTCAAACGTATCGTCTGTTTACCTCAGATGTATCGTCCGTTTCGCTGGGGTAAATCAGTGAAACGCCACACCTCAGCAAGTGAAACGGCTGGGCTTAAAACGGTTGAAGTGTGGCATTTAGGTTGTTGAAGTGTGGCATTTAAGCTGCTAAGCTGTGGCATTGGGGAAGTAAACATGTGGCATTTCAAATGACAAGCCATAAGGATAAAAAAAGAACGGAGAAGCAATGCTTCTCCGTTCGTGCTAATTTAAAATTGAATATTAAATAGATTTACGAATACAAATATACGACATCAGAAAGGCGATGTCAAGTATATTGGGATTTTTCTCACTTTCCAACAATTATTTTATAGCAATCGTTGTTCGCTGCAAATCTTCTTCTTTAGAGCTTCCTCCCACCATAATATCATAATTACCCGGACAAACTCTTACTGTATTGGATTGATCGTCCCACCACTCCAATTCTTTATCTTTCAGGTCAAACTCCACATTGACGGTCTTTCCTGCCGGAATAGATACACGCTTGAAAGCACGCAAGGTTTTGATGGGTCCTTCTGCATCTCCTTGTTTTCTAAGATAAACCTGCACCACTTCTTCTCCGTTACACTCGCCCGTATTTGTAACAGGTACAGTAAGTTTCAAAGACTGTCCGGCTGTAAGTTCATTCTTGTCAAGTACGGTTTTACCATAGCCAAAGGTGGTATAACTAAGGCCGTAACCGAATGGGAACAAAGGCACATCCTGCATATATCTGTAAGTTCTTCCGGTCATGTTATAATCTTCAAAGTCAGGCAACTGAGACACATTGCGGTAGAAAGTAACCGGTAATTTCCCCGCCGGATTATAATCACCGAACAATACCTCGGCAACAGCCTTACCACCTTGCTGACCGGGATACCATGCCTGCAAGATAGCTTCGCACTTCTGAGTCTCAGGTTCCAAACCGATAGGCGATCCTGAACAGTTAACCAGAATAATCTTCTTACCTGCACGGTGCAGAGCATCAATCAGTTCACGCTGAACGGCAGGTAACTCAATATCCGTACGATCTCCTTTCTTGAAACCGGGAAGATTTACTCCCATCTCCTCTCCTTCAAGGCTGGGAGATATACCGCTCGCAAAAATAACGATATCTGCATCCTTCACACGTTCAACAGATTTCCTTATATCCACATCTTTCTTAAATCCAAGATCAAAGTTCAACTGTGCATCACTTCTCAGATACTCAAAATCAAGTTCCAGATCATACGATTTACCAGCCTGTACCTTCATCGCATGAGTAGATTTCCTTGCACCGTGCTTGTTTGAGAAACTTTTCACTTCTTCTCCGTTCACACGAAGTCTTCCGCTCCCATAGCAATAAACCTCAAGAACAATTTCTCCTGATTCTTTAGGAATAAATGCACTGTTATAGGTTGCGGAGAAATCCGTCAAATTCACTCCCGGAGCAAACACTGTAGCCCCCGAAGTACAAAAGCGGAAAGGAGTGGTGACTTGTGTTGTGGTCACCGGTTCACCTTCACGCTTCAGGTTATTCCAGTAACGAGCCGTGAACCCAGGACCTTTGTCAGACTTACACTGGCTGAATGCACTCTGAATCAGAGTTCTTTCCACCCATGGGCAGCCTTGCTCATAGATCAGTTTATCATCAGTGCCAAGCAAATTCCGCACTCCATCAAGAATAGTGACGGTATGCGGCGGCATTCCGTTATAATTTCCCCATTGCATCACTGAGTCATTCGCATTCGGCCCCATAACGGCTACCGTCAGTCCGCCACGTTTCAACGGCAGAAAGTTATCCTTATTCATCAACAATGTCATGGATTCACGGGCCATATTCAATGCCAGAGAGTCATGAGCAGCAGAAGCTACTACGGAGAAAGGTATCTTGGTCCAGGATACTTTTTCCGGTTCATCCATTTCTCCCAATGCAAAACGGGCTTTCATCAATCGCTTGACAGACGTGTCTACGGTCTCTTCTGAAATTAATCCTTTTTTCACGCTCTCTATCAAAGCCTTATAACTGGAACCACACTCCAAGTCTGTTCCACTGATCACCGCCGCGGCAGAGGCTGACTCTGCATCGGGATGGGTGTGATGACCACGGTCGTTGTAGAAGTCAGCTATTGCACCGCAATCAGATACTACTATACCGTTGAATCCCCATTCTCCACGCAATATCTGCATCAGCAGGCGATCACTTCCACAGCAGGGATCACCTTCAAAACGGTTGTAAGCGCACATCACTTCTTCCACTTTTCCTTCTTTCACCAATGCTTCGAAGGGTGGCAGATAAGTTTCATACAAATCACGTGGCTTTATATTCTCCGCATTAAAAGAGTGACGATTCCACTCCGGTCCCGAATGTACGGCAAAATGCTTGGCGCAGGCATGCAGTTTATCATATTTTCCATCGGCAGGTCCTTGCAAACCTTTTACCACCATCACGCCCATCCGACTTGTCAGATAAGGGTCTTCACCATAGGTCTCAATACCCCTGCCCCAGCGCGGATCACGGTAGATATTCACTGTGGGAGTCCACATGGTCAAACCCTGATAGCGTTCACGGCTATCCTGAGATGCGTAGTAGGTATTCTTCGCACGTGCCTCATCCGACACGGCATTGAACACTTCGTACACCATTTCCGGGTTAAAGGACGCTGCCATACCTATCGGCTGGGGAAAAACCGTAGCCAAGCCTGCCCGGGCAACGCCATGCAGCGCCTCATTCCACCAGTTATACGGTTTAATACCCAATCGTTCCACAGAACGGGAACCATCCATCATAAGATGCGCTTTCTCTTCCAGTGTAAGTTCCTTCACCAGAAGTTCCGCCCGCCTTTCAGGAGATAAAGAAGCATCCTTGTAGGATGGCTCTCCGCAACTTGCCAAAGCAAGGAGAGGCAGTAAGTAAAAAAGTTTTTCTTTCATCATTTCTATTCTATATTTTTACAAAAATAATATATCAAAGGAAATAGTACGACAAAAACTGCAAGATTTTAAATCCGATGGAAATGAAATCCTGCAGTTTTCTCAAAGCTCTATACCAAATACCTATTATTGCTGTGGCAGTCCATAGCCATTTGTCACTTTTCCTTTGGATTGACTG
>ULTP01016646.1_pt1 | contig 14309 bp, 10 predicted proteins | sample 1957721 | NCBI WGS metagenome assembly ULTP01 (sample SAMEA4835737, study PRJEB28245) | human gut metagenome | biome: gut microbiome; material: fecal sample | place: Denmark | collected 2008 | reverse complement strand
AATCGAGTACGATTTTCGCCCGACGGTGAGTTTGCAGGAACGAAGAGGGTATCAAATCGGTAATGTCACCTTCGATCGTGCGTTTCACGATGTTGGCCTTATTTTCACCCCAAGCGACACAAACGATACGACGAGCCGACATCAAATTGGATATACCCAACGTAACGGCGCTGCGGGGAACATTCTCGCTCGAATTGAACTGCGACGATGCCATGTGGCGAGCATCGCTACCGAGCAGCATCAGACGGCAGGAAGAGTTGAGCTGCGAACCCGGTTCGTTAAATGCCAGATTTCCGACCGCACCGATCTCGCACAAAGCTAAATCGATACCACCGCAAGCCTCTATTTCTTCTTCGTAATTTTTACAATACTGGTACACATCTTCTTTCGATACCAACTTACCGGGCGAATGAATATTCTCGGGATCGATATTCACCTTGTCGAGCAACAGCTCTTTCAACAGGCTCATCGTCCCGGGAGCTCCTTCTGCCAAAGGATAATATTCCCCGATATTGAATACTATGACATTCGAGAAACTGACTTCGCCGGCCTGATACATGCGTACCAATTCGGCATAAACGGCGTGAGTACCGACACCCGAACCCAAAGCGAGCACACAATGACGATGCTCTGCCTTGCATTTCTGTATCAATTCCGCTACGTCATGAGCTACATACACCGACCCTTCCTCAGAGCCTTCGAAGATTTTGGTGTAAACTTTCTCGTCTCGTGTAAGAGCCGCAAGTTCCAACTCACCATCAGGAGCATAATACCTTTTGGGTATCCGATCCAGTTTAATCTGAGAACTTAGATTTGTTTTCATCGCGATAGTTTTTTTTAAGTTACAAACTTAATGATTCCTTTACACTTTTTCTACACAAAAAAGGTAAAAAATCACGGAATCACTTTCGATTTTTAGAAAAATACACAAAATTTTCATATACACATCTGTACTTCCCAAAAAATGATTACTTTTGGGGAAAGCTAAAATTATATACAAATCATGAGACTGATTATCGAACCAACCTATGATGCCGTTTCTCGTTGGGCCGCTAATTATGTGGTATCGTGCATCAATAAGTTCAAACCGACAGAGGATAAACCTTTCGTACTGGGTCTTCCCACAGGGTCGTCGCCTCTGGGCATGTATAAACATTTGATAGAATTGAACCGTAAAGGTGTCGTTTCGTTCCGTAATGTCGTGACTTTCAATATGGACGAATATTGCAATCTGCCCGAAGACCACGAACAAAGTTACCATACGTTCATGTGGAGCAATTTCTTCTCCCACATCGATATTCGCCCGGAAAACGTGAATATACTCAACGGCAACGCTGCCGATCCCGAAGAAGAATGCGCCCGCTATGAAGCCAAAATAGCATCTTACGGGGGTATCGAACTGTTCCTCGGCGGTGTAGGTCCCGACGGTCATATCGCTTTTAACGAACCGGGTTCTTCGTTAACGTCACGCACCCGCGTAAAAACACTGACCCAAGACACAATTATCGCCAACTCCCGTTTCTTCGGAGGCGATACCCATCTTGTTCCCAAAACGGCTCTCACCGTAGGTGTCGGTACTATCATGTCGGCCCGGAATGTCCTTATCATCGTTAACGGGCACAACAAAGCCAAAGCCTTGCAACAAGGCGTAGAAGGCGGCATTTCCCAAATGTGGACGATCACGGCTCTGCAAATGCACCCCAAAAGCATCATTGTCTGCGACGACGCCGCAACGGCCGAATTGAAGGTGGGTACTTACAAGTATTTCCTCGACATCGAGAAAAACAACCTCGACCCTGACAGCTTACTATAAGACTTGTCTCAATCACATAATAAGAGAGGCTTCGCCGTGGCGAAGCCTCTCTTAATTTATACATAACATCATTCTATGGGGGACTTTCTGTTTTTCTTCCAAATCTCGAAATTTCGTTTCAGTCCGGCATACTTAGCTCTTTTGACAGCCGAATGGCGAAATATCCGATTGAAATCATCGGGTGTCATCGTTTCGAATCGGGAAGCATCGAGAGCAAGAAATTCTTCGCTGGGTGCAAATTCGTGATGCACAGAAGGTCGAGCCGATTTATTCCACGGGCAACATTGCTGGCAGGTATCGCATCCATATACCCGATCGCCCATTCTATCGGCTACGAAAGGAGCTATATCCCCCTTGTTCTCGATGGTTTGACAAGAGATGCACAGACGGGCATCCACACTCCCCGGAGCGCACAACGCACCGGTGGGACAACTGTCTATACAACGAGAACAATCGCCGCATCGAGCAACGACCGGACTATCGGGGGGAAGGTCCAAAGAAGTTATCAATTCTCCCAAGAAGAAGAAAGAGCCTTTACCGGGAATAATCAACTGGGCATTTTTCCCGATAAAGCCGAGACCTGCACGAACCGCCCAATAACGTTCCCGCACCGGAGCCGTATCGCAACAGACCCTCCCCGTATCCCCAGAATAGGACGAAACAAAAACGGCCAACTGCCTCAGCTTATCCCGCATCACATCGTGATAATCCCAACCATAGGCATAATAAGCGAACCGGGGACTTTCACCAGACTGAAAGCGAACCGGATAGTAGTTGAGTGCCACACAAATCATCGTGCGGGCTCCGGGATATAACAACGCCGGATTATCCCTCAACTCCACATAATTGTCCAAATAACCCATTTGCGCCTGTTTCCCGGAAGCGAGCCACTGCCGGTAGCTATCGCGCATATCGACATCGACCTCTTCCACCCTTGCGAAACCACAGGCATCGAAACCGATACGCAAAGCTTCGTTTCGTATGATCTCACGCCATTCAGAGGGTTTTGAACAAGAAGCCATTCTCTCTAAGCCAATTTATCGTCCTCGGCAACGCATAGTGCAAGTTTCGCTCTGCCTTAATCGAATCGTGAAACACGATGATGGAACCATTGCGGGCATAACGTTTCACATTGCCGAACACCTGCTCACCCGACAATTTATTACTGTAATCGCGCGTCACGACGTCCCACATGATAATGCTGAAATCTTTCTTCAACAATTTGGCTTGTCCGGGTAGCATGTGACCATGAGGAGGGCGAAACAACCGACTTTGAATAAGGTCGTGAGCATTCATGACATTCCGCACGTATTTTTCGGGAGACATCGACATTCCCTTCACGTGATTCATCGTATGATTCCCCACTTGATGCCCTCTGTCCCTGATCACCTGAAACAGATTGGGATTACGCGCGACATTGTCACCGACACAAAAAAACGTAGCTTTCACCTCGTAGTAATCGAGTACATCGAGAACCCACGGAGTAACTTGCGGAATGGGACCGTCATCGAAAGTGAGATATACGGTCTTTTTATCTCCCGGTATACGCCAAATCGTTTCGGGAAACAACATGCGATAAAAAAACGGGGGTTGCTCTATAAACATAACAAGTACGACTAATATCGAGAGAGAATCGGATCTTGAATGGCAAATCGGTCTTCTATCTTTTTCTGCAATTCGGGTAACCCGTAAGATACACTCATTTCGTGTATCGTATGGACGATATACAAATGTTTCTGATAGTCGTTTCCTACGGAACGAAGCTGACCGGAAGTCAAGTCTTTATACCAATTCAGGTATCCGGCCGAATTGTCGAGTATCTCGGTCAACAAAGCCTCGCCTTTCGTTTTCTCTCCCAAATCGAGATAGGACTGCGCCAGCGAAACGGAGGTAAGGTCGTGAGTCACTTGCCAACCCGGAATCTTCTCCATAATCAAATCCAGTGCGGTCAATGCCTTATCGGTTTTCCCTTCGGCAATGAGTTGAACGACCAAATCGCCGAACATCATGCGATGCGTGTTGCACATGCGACGCACATTCTCGTCGAGATATAACGGGTGCTCGGGAGTTGCTTTATCGATTCCTCCCCAACGGAATTTATTGACCATATTGTCATACATCTTATCCGTATCGATGTTGTTGGAAACGCCTTTCAAAGGAACGACCTGATAAGCCAGTCCGGTACGGGAGAAATAATCCTCCAAGCCCAAATAGTAACTGCTACCCACCGTCACGGCAAAATAAACCGGACGTTTCCAACCCTGCATGGCATTGGTGTTGATAATGTCCAACGAAGCTATTTCGCTCATCGTAAAACCCCGCTTATTGGTAAAATCGGGAACAATGCGAGAAACGATACTATCTTTCAACTCAGGCGCTACCGTACCCGAAGCGACAGCCGCATCGGCGTTTACCGGGATATAGAGCTTGTTCGTGGGTAAATGGTTCAACTTTCCGTATCCGGGAACATCTTTCGTCCAATCCTCATCGCTATACAAATAGTCCAATCCATCGCTTACCGTAATAGAATCGGCCAACCGATTGATTACATAATTATAGGAACGCACGTCATAAGCGTATTTCGACTCATCGGCCGAAATGGGCAGCGGCGCCGATTCGTAGGCCGGACGTTTCATCTGGTCGATATACCAGTCGGTCTGTAAATAAGACAAATTGCAAACCCTTACATCGGTGCGATACCCTTCCACCTCCTGCACGTACCACAAGGGGAAAGTATCGTTATCGCCATTGGTAAAGATGATACCGTTTTCATCGACACTCGACAGATAGTTCATACCGAAATCGCGACAAACATATCGTCCCGAACGGTCGTGGTCGTCCCACGTCTGGCTTACCATCTGCAAGGGCACACACAAACATAGCAGCGCAGCCACAGCAGCGGTAATCGCACTCACGGGTTTTTCGTCGGTCGTTTTCAACAGATAATTCAATCCTCTCCACACGGCCGCGACACCCAATCCTATCCAGATAGCGAACGCATAGAACGAACCGGCGTAGGCATAATCCCGTTCACGAGGCTGATAGGGGGTTTGATTCAAATAAATCACAATCGCTATACCGGTCATGAAGAACAGGAAGAACGTCACCCAAAAACTTTCGATACCTTTCTTACCGGAAAATGCCTGATAGAACAACCCGATCAGACCCAACAAAAGGGGCAGCATATAAAAGACGTTACGCCCTGCATTATTCTTCAAATCGTCGGGCAGATTGGTCTGGTCTCCCGCAATATGCTTGTCGATAAAATTGAAGCCACTGATCCAATTTCCGTTTTGCACCTCTCCATGCCCCTGTATATCGTTTTGCCGTCCGGCGAAGTTCCACATGAAATAACGCCAATACATGTAGTTCAACTGATAATCGAGGAAGAAAGCAAGATTCTCGGCAAAAGTGGGTTTCATGACCGTTTTGGTTCCTTCGGAAGTTCTCACCTGTACCGGACGACCTTTAAAATTAGTCCACTCTTTATATGCCGATATATGTTCCGATTTATCGCTATACATACGCGGGAACAGCATGTTCAACTCGGGTTGATACTCGTAATGTTCGTTATATCCGGTGACTATATAACGGTCTGACTCGTTCTCCGATGTTTTCAGTTTTTTCTTCCAAATGGCTTTGCCCTTTGTCGATATGGCAGTCCCGTTGGCATCACGAGCGATTTCGGCCGGGAAAGTCTGTCCATAGAACAAAGGCCTGTCGCCATACTGTTCGCGGTTGAGATAACCGCCCAAACTAAATATATCTTCGGGCGAATTTTGATCCATCGGGGTATTGGCCGTCGAACGAATCACAATCAGCGCATATGAAGAATAACCGATAAAAATAACGAACAACGACAACAATATCGTATTCATGGCGACTACCGCCAGCTTTTTACGAGTAAACAAATAATAGGCCAACACTGCCGTAAGGATAATACCGATAATATACCCGTCGCCGATAAAAGGAATACCCACCAATACGATACTTATCAAAAACGAAATCTTGATGAGCTTATCGCTGCGTTGTGCATACGTCTCATAAATGGCCCAAGCGATAACCCCGACAATGAGGAAGAAATAAAAAACCACTCCGCTGTTGAACGGCAAGTGGAAAACATTGACGAACAACAATTCGACCCAACCGGCAACCTCGACAAAACCCGGGACCAAACCGTAAAGCAGAAGCACGATCAACACGAACGATACCAACAGGGCAATTAAAGAGCCCTTTAAATCGGTATTTTTATACTTACGGTAATAATAAACCAATACGATGGCCGGGATACACAAAAGATTCAACAGGTGAACCGCAATCGAAACTCCTATGATATAGGCTATCAAAATAATGTAACGGTTGGCATGCGGCAGGTCGGCCACGCTTTCCCATTTGAGGATAAGCCAAAACACCAATGCGGTACAGAACGACGAATAGGCATAGACCTCGCCTTCCACCGCCGAGAACCAAAATGTATCGGACCACGCATAGGCCAAAGCTCCTACCAAACCGCAACCGAGAATTGCAATCATCTGCCCGAGCGACATCGTCTCCTCTGTCTCTCCATCACGCAAAACGATCTTCTGCGCCAAACGGGTGATCGTCCAGAACAACAACAGTATGGTGGCTGCGCTTAACAACCCCGACATAAGGTTTACCATATAGGCGACCTCGGAAGGAGAAGACGCAAAATTGGCAAAAAATCGCGCCGTCAACATAAATATGGGATTACCCGGCGGGTGACCCACTTCCAACTTATAACCCGATGCTATAAATTCGCCACAGTCCCAAAAACTGGCCGTGGATTCCAAAGTAAGGATATAGGTAACCGCCGCGATAACGAAGACTGCCCACCCCAAAACATTGTTCAGTAATTTGTACCGTTTCATTTGCTATATATAATTTTTTCCTTTCATCTCGACCGAAAGCCTCGGATCCTTGTAATCTGCGACAAAGACTACACGCCCGACGGCAAAAACAAATCCATTTCGTCAATCATCGAAATCCGGGTCATTTTCACATTCCGGCCACAAAAATATTGCAAAGATAACAAAGATTGTCAATCTCCCCTCTTTATAAACTTTTTATAATAGTTTATCGGCTATATTTCACAAAATAACCATCTCTCTAATCCCTTTTACAAGGTTTCTTATTACTTTTACACGCACAAACAAACAGCGTTTATGAGCATGAAAATTTTGATTACCGGAGCCGGCGGTTTCATCGGCGGATTTATCGTCGAAGAGGCGCTGTCGCGAGGGTACGAAACTTGGGCGGGTGTACGCAAAACGACTTCTCGCGAACATCTTTCCGACCCCGCAATTCGTTTTATCGACTTCAATTACGGTAACAAAAAAATTCTTACCGACCAACTACTATCGCATAAAGGGGAATACGGAGCATGGGACTACATCGTTTATAATCTGGGGGTTACAAAATGCAAAAATCCCAATGACTTCGATCGAATCAACTACGGCTTTGTGAAAAATTTCACCGAGGCCCTCGTCGAAACAGAAATGGTTCCTAAACAATTCATCATGACGAGCAGCCTCGGAGCGTGGGGAGTCGGCGACGAAAAGAACTTCACCCCCATACGCCCCACCGACACTCCTCACCCCAATACCCGATACGGAAAAAGCAAGCTGAAAGCCGAGCGACATTTAGAATCGTTGGAAGGATTCCCCTACGTGGTCATGCGTCCCACCGGAGTATATGGCCCCTATGAGCGAGATTACTACCTGATGATGAAAAGTATCAAATACGGATTCGATTTCATCGTCGGGTTCAAACCCCAACTCATCACCTTCATTTACGTGAAAGATTTGGTACAAGCTATCTTCAAAGCCATAGACCGGGGAGTCGTTCGGCGGGGGTACTTCCTCTCGGAAGGAAAAGCATACACTTCGTCCCAGTTTCGCCGATATGTAGCGACCGCTTTGGGAAAGCGCAGGGTTGTCCCCGTCAAAATTCCGGAGTGGTTGCTTTGGGTCGTATCGGTCATTGCCGAAAAAGGAGCTATCGTGCTGGGAAAAACCAGCACATTAAATCGGGATAAATTCCGTATCATGAAACAACGCAACTGGATTTGCGACATTTCGGATGCTCAAAACGAGCTCGGTTTTTCCCCGCAATACAGCTTGGAACGAGGCGTAAACGAATGCGTGAAATGGTATCGCGAAAACAAATGGTTATAACGTCGCTTATGCCGAAGGGTTCTCTTTCGGGAAAAAGCGTTAACTTTGCAACCGATTCAAATACGTGACAATGAAAAAGATAAAATCGGTTTGCGTTTATTGCGCATCCAGCTCTAAAATAAATCCTCGTTACTTCGAAGCCGCCCGCGAAACAGGCAGGCTTCTCGCACAAAACGGAATGCGATGCGTTTGCGGCGCCGGCAATCAAGGTCTGATGGGTACTCTGGCCGACAGTGTTCTCGAAAACGGAGGCGAAGTATTGGGTGTAATACCCCGGTTTATGATCGACGAAGGTTGGTGTCATAAAGGTTTGACCGAGACCATCGTAACCGCCGACATGCACGAACGGAAAGAACGCATGGCGCAAGAAGCCGATGCCGTCATCGCTTTACCGGGCGGTTGCGGAACGATGGAAGAGCTCTTCGAGATAATCACATGGAAACAACTCGGACTGTTTCTCAACCCCATCGTCATATTGAACATAGACGGATATTATAACCCGTTGATAGAGATGCTTCATAACGCCATCGGCGAAAACTTCATGAGGCAGGAGCACGCCCGCATGTGGCAAGTCGCGCAGACCCCCCAAGAAGCTGTCGACGCTATTCAAAACATGCCCGTATGGGATAAAAACATTCGCAAAATCGCAGCCATATAATCATGCCTGTCCCCGCCGCACATACCGCCATTCCTGCCGATACCGCGCAAGCCCAGTCGCCCGCCGGTACTCCCGAGGTTTTCGTGCCGCGATATATACATGGATTCGAGCGAAGTACTCCCTTGAAAGAGACCGATCCGCTGAAAGACCTGCAAGAAACCATAATCGCCATACCCGAAGGATTCCCGTCTGAAAAAATACCCGAAACACCCATGAACGATCCCGTAATCGTCAGCCTCGTTCTCATTGTTTTCTTGCTGTTCGCTTTCACGTTCAAAAAAGGAATCAAATATTTGGGTGAAGTGCTCCGCAATTCGCTCAACGTAAAGGAGAGACAAAACCTGTTCGACGACACTACCGTGAGAGAAACCCAACTCCGGGCCGTATTGTTGATCATGACTTTCATCTCCGAAGGCTTCTGCCTATTCGAACTTGTAAGTCGGCATATACCTTCCCTATCCGAAATGATCGGAATAGGGATTTGTTGCGGAGGAGTCATCGCATTTTGTTATTATTACCTTCAAAAATGGATTTATACCGGAATCGGGCGGTTATTTACCGATGCCACACATACCCGTAAATGGATAGACAGCTTCGTATCGATCAATTCCTTGATAGGCATACCTCTCGCCTTGTCGATACTCGCGATGACCTTCATTCCTCCTTTGGAAAAAATCATGTTCGTCACAGCGGTACTCATCTATCTAATCTCTCGTATCTTGTTTATTTATAAAGGGTTTAAGATTTTTTACCGCAATATATTAGATTTATTCTATTTTATTGTGTACCTTTGTGTCCTCGAAATCACCCCCCTATTTTGGGTATATAGATCAAGTATATTGATATATAATTTTGTCGAACTAAAAATACAGCAGCTTTGAAAATTAAGAAAATTCTTGTTTCTCAGCCCAAGCCGAGTTCCGAAAAATCTCCCTACTACGATATTGCAGAAAAATATGGTGTAAATATCGTTTTTCGTCCTTTTATCAAAGTAGAAGGTCTGACCTCCAAAGAATTCAGACAGCAGAAAATATCCATACCCGAGTACACTGCCGTTATTTTCACGGCACGCACCGCTATCGACCATTTCTTCCGTCTGTGCGAAGAACTGCGTGTTACCATACCGGAAACGATGAAATACTTCTGTACGACAGAGGCCATCGCCCTTTATTTACAGAAATACATCATCTATCGCAAACGCAAAATATTCTTCGGGAACTCTGGAAAGCTGGACGACTTAGTGCCTTCGTTGCTCAAACACTCCGGCGAAAAATTCCTCTTCCCGGTTTCCGATGTACATAACGAGCAAACTTCTGTATTAGAGAAGCATAAAATCAACTATACGAAGGCCATTATGTACCGTACCGTAAGCAACGACTTCGGGTCCGATGAACCGTTCGATTACGATATGCTTCTGTTTTTCAGCCCGTCGGGTATCAAATCGCTGACCAAGAATTTCCCCGATTTCAAACAAGACGACATAAAAATCGGGACATTCGGCCCCACTACGGCACAAGCCGTACGGGATGCCGGCCTGAGACTCGACATCGAGGCTCCGTCACCCGGAGCTCCGTCGATGACCGCAGCCTTAGACCTCTTCTTAAAAGAACAAAGTAAAAAGAAATAAACCCTTTCTTACTCCAAACCCGAACCTCATAATCGTCTTTTACCGGAAGGAGGCGCTTATGAGGTTTTATTTTCAAAACCGATGAACGACCACAAACTCCCCAAAAACGAAAAGTTGTGCAGCCGAACGGCAATCGACCGATTGTTTGCCGAAGGGAGTTCTTTTATCGTCTATCCGATTCGTGTCGTTTATCGCATAGACGACAGCGAAAGCGCTCCGCCACGTTTCTTTATCAATATCCCCAAACGAAATTTCAAACGCGCCGTCAAACGGGTATATTTGCGTCGCCGGATAAGAGAAGCCTATCGGCTCAACAAGCAGATTCTGACAGAACCGCTGTCGCGGCAAAGCCGAACCGCACATTTAGCCTTTCTTTACCTCGATAAAAACCTGAACGATTTTCATTTTATAGAGAAGAAAGTCATTGAAATTCTGGAACGTCTGGCCCGGAAAATAGAATCGCAACAAACTCCGTCCTGACATCATGAAAAAACTGCTATCGGCCATACTCCTGTTTCCTATCCGTTTTTATAAGGCATGTATTTCCCCCATGCTACCTCCATCGTGCCGATATGTACCCACCTGTTCTCAATATGCTATCGAAGCCATACAGATACACGGCCCGTTAAAAGGTTTGTGGCTGGCCGTCAAACGTATCCTGAGCTGTCACCCGTGGGGCGGTAGCGGTTACGATCCCGTCCCGATTAAAACGCCGACCGATATTCACACGCACCACGACCGCTACGGAGCCATCATCAGCACGACCCCCGAAGAGTTCCACCCCGAACCGGGAAAGTTCTACTCCGTCGGGATGCACCCGTGGAGCCTGACCTCCCGCTCCAAAGAAACATTCCCTCTGCTAGAAACGATCGTACGAAACGAGCAAGTCGTGGCGATCGGCGAGACGGGACTCGACAGACTCAAAAGCGGAGTCGGCTATGAAGAACAATCGGAATACTTCAAACATCACATATATCTCTCTGAAAAGTGGCACAAGCCGCTCGTCATACACGCCGTCAAAGCATACGACGACATAATCCGCATCCATAAAGCAGAAAGACCTAAACAACCGTGGATTATACACGGATTCAGAGGGAAACCCGAAACCGCAGGGCAACTGATTCGAGAAGGGCTATATCTCTCCTTCGGAGAATATTACAACCACGAATCTTTGAAATCCGTACCACTCGACCGCCTGTTTTTAGAAACAGACGAGGGCAACATGCCCATCGATAAACTATATAGGAAAGCGGCACGCATACGTAATCTCTCGACTCACCGATTACGCAAATCGATAAAGGAAAACATCTCACGAATCTTTACGTTTCCCCAGCAATCCCGACAATAAGACTAAACTACTATTCCCTCCTGCTTATCATTCGCTTGTATTACCGACTCGACTCACATCACGATTCAGTAGAAAATCCGTGGGGATAGCGATGAGTTTTAGAGAATGAAATTCTTTTCGATAACCACAGGAGAGACTGATTCTTAATTAATTAACACCTCCTCCCTTGCCGTGTCCCGTAGCATTACGGAGAACTGTGTTAGCCATATAGAGGAGAGGGGTAAAATAGCCCCTCCCTCTGCTCATCACAAATGAATAGAGTGTTACTTTAAACTCCTCCTCTGTGTGGCGAAGCCATATAGGGGAGGTGGCACGCAGAGACGGAGGGGTTAAACAATACAATCGAACAATCTTTCTAACCCCTCTCCTCAGAAACTACCGTTCCTTCGGTCTCTCCCCTATATTTTGCACTGCAAAACACAGGGGAGAAAGAGCAATACCAACAGCAGTAACAAAATTGAGTACTCCCCTCTCTCCCTGCCGTGTCCCGTAGCATTGCAGGGAGTTGCAAAACAACATAGGGAGAAAAGACTACTTTTCAATCCACTCCCCCTGTGTTCCTGTAAGGAATATAGGGGGAGTGCCCGTAGGGCGAGGGGGTTGAAAAGATTATATAATCTTTGATGAAGGGGCTAGCAGTATAAAAAGACAGTCCTCACTAATTATCTACTGAGCCCACATACCCTTGTCGAGAACACGAAAATAGGATGCAATCCGGAACGAAAAACAGGCGAGTTCTCTTTTTCCGATACTCATCTTTCACTATCTTTGTAACTATGAAGATAGGTGCGGTTCGGCATAGTCAAGTCGGAAATAGGATTTCCGTTTGCCTCAGCACTCACCTTTCGCTATCTTTGCATAAAATGAATAACAGATTGTTCCCCGACAGAAATACCTAAATTGCCTCTGTCTTCGCTCACATTATTTTTTAAGAAAAAACTGTGTATCAAAAAATCACGATATTCCTATTAGTCGCATTGAACTGCTTCTCCAGCTTTTCCCAATCTGTCGAAAAAAAGGACACGACAGATACTCGCCATACGCTGAAAGAAGTAGAAATAACAGCTTGGCAACAACGGAAAATCTTGTCGGGCCTTCTTTCCGGGAAAATAAAATTGAATGTCGCCGAACTAAACACCTTGCCTCGTTTTTTGGGTGAAACCGATGCTTTAAGAACCATGAAGCTAATGCCGGGTGTATTGACTACCGGAGAACTAAACTCGGGATTTTATGTGCGAGGAAGCGAATCATCTCACAACCAGATACTTCTGAACGGAGCTCCCATATACAATGCTATGCACATGCTGGGTTTTTTCTCGGTATTCAATAGTGGGCACATGAATACCTTTACACTTTATAAATCTCACCTCGACGCCTCCAAAGGCGGTAGGCTATCCGCAACTCTCGATATGCAAACACGAGACACACTCGTCTCCAAACCGACTGTTTCCGGTAACATCGGAATAATCGCCTCGCAAGCTACGGTAGCTTTACCCCTCGGAAAGAAAGTTTCGGTATATCTGTCGGGGAGAAAAACCTATCTGGGACTTTTGGTAAAACCTCTTACAACCAAAATGACCGACACTCCGGTCGATTATGATTTCGAAGATTATAATGCCACTTTCGTATTCCAACCTTCGGAAAAAGATAAAGTAACCGCTAATTTTTATTACGGAAGCGATTACCTCGATATCGAAACCGGCATATACCAAACAGAAGGACGTATCAAATGGAGCAATATAGCAGCTTCGATACTGTGGAACAGGCCATTAGGGAGAATCGGAGAGATGACTCATACATTCTACATCACTCGGTATAAAAACAGACTGAGCATTTCTCAAAATCAATTTACAGCTTGGCTTCCTTCCGAAATTACCGATTACGGATATAAAAATATCTTCTCCTTTCGGGAAGAAAAATTTCTCGGTACATACGGGCTGGAATATGTATATCATCACATGTATCCTCAAATTGTGGAAACACAAGGCGCTTATACCATACACACCGACCCGGACAGTCGGTTATATCGCATACACGAAGGCGCTCTATTCATAAATGGCAAATACTTTTTCTCCCCCCGTCTATCGGCAGAAGCTGGATTAAGATATAGCGGAACGGCTCAATTCGGAAAGTTCAATTACCATACCTACCGACAAGGAGAAATTATCGACACTCAAACTTATGGAAAAGGAGAACTCATCAAGTTCTACGGAGGTTTCGAACCGAGAATTGCCCTTTATTTCCTACCGGGAAGCAACCAACGGATCTCATTAAGCTATAACCTCACCCGACAATATATCGGGCAAGTATCTTCTTCGAGTATCGGATTTCCTACCGATTTCTGGATGCCGGCATCCCGCAACATTCCGCCCCAACGAGCGCATTCTTTTTCTGCCGGGTACAGCATAGCTCTCGACCAAGACAACTACGAATTTTCATCGGAGCTTTACTACAAACGGCTGCACAACCAAATGGAATCGGCCGGAGCCCTCATCGACATGATCAGTCAACAATATATTATCGAAGACAAAATCTATATCGGCGGGGGATATAACTACGGTATGGAACTCATGCTTCGAAAAAACCGAGGTCGATTGACCGGCTGGATAGGGTATGCTCTCGGCTGGGCATATCGCCACACAGCACAAATAAACGACGGAAAACCTTAT